>JGI24696J40584_12961657_pt1 | contig 29660 bp, 18 predicted proteins | sample TergutCo191P4_FD_40584 | JGI IMG/M metagenome (IMG submission 40584)
AATGAGGGAGATAATAAACTTTCACGCTATGTTTACCACTAAAATGTCCGATAAATGTCCGATACGTGTCCGATATGTCCGAAATCCAACCGTCGCATGCCTTTGGCGTTGCCCTACGCTAATGATTTTGGGCTTTCAACCCACTTGTTCCTGATTTGCCCAAACTATAATTTTGTTTCATATCTGCACAACAAAACAAAGAATACAAACAAAAAACTAATGAATAACTTTATGGAAAACAAAGGCGAAATAATAATTTATAACTCCGACGACGGCAAAACAAAAGTTGCCTTGATGACGCTTGACGGCAATGTTTGGTTGAACCAAAGTCAGTTGGCAGAACTTTTTGACACCTCCAAGCAAAATGTTAGCTTGCATATACTTAATATACTGAAAGAAAGTGAATTAAATGCAAATTCAGTTGTCAAGGATTACTTGACAACTGCCGCAGATGGGAAAAGTTACAGGGTTACGTTTTATAGTTTGGATTTGATTCTTGCGGTTGGTTTTCGTGTTCGCAGCAAACGCGGAACGCAATTCAGACAATGGGCAAATCGCAACCTGAAAGAGTATATGATAAAAGGTTTTGTGATGGATGATGAACGGTTGAAAAATCCCGATGGTCGTCCCGATTATTACGACGAACTTTTGGAGCGTATTCGCGATATTCGCGCTTCCGAAAAACGTTTTTATCAGAAAATCAGAGATTTATTTGCTCTTTCCACCGATTACGACGCCACCGACAAAGCTACGCAGATGTTTTTTGCCGAAACACAAAACAAACTTCTTTTTGCAGTTACCGGCAAAACGGCAGCCGAAATTATTGTTTCGCGTGCCAATGCCGATATGCCGAATATGGCTCTAACAAGTTGGAAGGGTAAAATTGTTCGCAAGCAGGATATTTACGTTTCAAAAAATTACCTGACCGAAGACGAAATAGACAGTCTTAATCGCCTCGTAATCATATTTTTGGAGGTTGCCGAATTGCAGGCAAAAGAACGTAAACAAGTTGCGATGCGGTTTTGGCACGAAAACGTTGATGATATTATTAAATTCAATAAAAAAGAACTGTTAATGGGAAAAGGCAGTGTAAGTGGTGCCGAAATGGAAATGGTTGTAGAACAGGTTTATGAACAATTTAATGAAAAACGTAAAGTTTTTGAACTTGAACAAGCAGATTTAGCCGATTACCAGGAACTTAAAATGTTAGAAGAGAGGGTTTGCCGTAATAATTAATACAAACAAATATTCGTGGAAGATAATTTACAATAAAAATAAAAACAATTTATAATTAACAAACATTTTAAATTTCAATCTTATGAGTATCAAAAAAACAACATTTTTACTTTCAGTAAGTTTGCTTTTCTTGGGATGGAGCGTCATCTCCTGCCATCTTAAACAAACTAACGACATGAATGAAAACACAAAGGCAACAACTGATGTCATTTTACAAGATTACGGCGCTGAACCCACCGTGCTGAATATTGATGATTACACCACCTCAAACAGCAATTTCAGAACAGCGCTCTGGACTGGAACAAAACTTCAAGTTACCCTCATGGCAATTCCTGTGGGTTGCGATATCGGCTTGGAGCAACATCCCGACACCGACCAGTTTCTACGCATTGAAGAAGGACAAGGCAAAGTGCTGATGGGAGATACGGAAGATGCGCTTACCTTTATTCAAATAGCAGAGAAAGATTTTGCCATCTTTGTTCCTGCAGGTAAATGGCACAACATTGTGAATACAGGCGATAAACCTTTAAAATTGTATTCCATTTATTCACCGGTGGAACACACTCACGGAACAATACATAAAACTCAAGAAGAAGCTGAAGAAGCGGAACATCAACATTAAAATATTTCATGAATAAAATAATTAACGCTATATTTTTAGCAGCCGCAATGATTTTCGGCACACAAACCTTAAACGCCCAACGGACTTTAACTTATGATGAATATCTAAAAAACGTTCGCGAAAAAAATGTTGAATATTTGGTAGAAAAATACAACGTTTCTATCGCCGAAGCTAATGCACAAGCGGCAAAAGTGATGCCCGACCCAGAGCTTTCGTTGGGTTACGAAAACAGTCAGGACTGGTCGGTGCAAATGGGACAATCCTATTCAGCCGAATTGGGTTACACGCTTGAACTTGGCGGAAAACGCCGTGCCAGAATGGCTGTTGCCAAAAGCGAACAACAAATAACAGAAGCATTGGTGGAGGACTTTTTCCGCAACCTGCGGGCAGATGCCACACTGTGTTTTTTGGATGCGTTGAAACAAAAACAATGGGTTCATTTTGCTTTGTCGTCATACCAAAGTATGCAAGAGCTGGCGCATGCCGACAGTTTGCGCTATGCCCTTGGCGAAATTGCCGAAGTGGATGCCCTGCAATCGCGCCTGGAAGCCACAACCTTATTGACCGATTATTATCAAATGGAAACAGAATATAAAAACAGGTTATCCGATTTGGTTATTTTCGGAGGGGGTATGGCGGCTATAGATTCTATTTCAGGAGGTTTGTCGCTGCTAATTCGTGCTTATCAATTACAAAATCTAATCACCCTTGCCCAAGAAAACCGTGCAGATTTGAGAGCAGCAATTTGCACCCGTGAACTTTCGGCAGCCCATTTAAAACTTGCTAAAGCCAATCGCATTATTGACTTAGGGCTTAATATCGGTTTTGCACACAATACAGTAGCATTGAACGAAGAAGCGCCCTCGCCCAAGCATAATACCATTTCGGCGGGCATCACTATTCCGCTTAAATTTTCTGCAGCCAACAAAGGAGAAGTGCGTTCAGCACAATACTTTGAACAGCAATCAGAAGCCCAATTTGAAGTCATCTTATTGCAAATTAGAAAAGAAGTAGAACAAGGTTACAACAATTACATTTCGGCTTATAGAACAGCTAAACTCTATCAGAACAATACACTTACCGATGCTACCACCATTTTGGAGAAGAAGAGATACAGTTATTCACGCGGCGAGACTTCGCTTTTGGAAGTGTTGGATGCACAACGTACAGCTAACGAAATATACCAAAACTACTACGAGACATTGTTCAATGCCAATGCCGCATTGGTGGAGCTGTGTCGGGCGGTGGGTATTTGGGATGTTGAATTTTGAAATTCTCTCGCACCTTAAATCAATAAAAACCGCTCAGCCTCCATTGCTGCCTTGCATCCTGATGCCGCCGCCGTGCACGCCTGTCTGTAGTGCGGGTCTTGCACGTCGCCTGCCGCGAAGACACCCGGAACATTGGTGAGTGGGCGCGCTCCCGCTGTTTTAATGTAGCCTTGTTCATCCAAATCCAACTGTCCCACAAAAAGCGCTGTTACAGGAGTTACCCCTATTGCCACAAAAATTCCATCTAAAGCAAGATCTGTTACTGTTTCTGTTTTCTTGTTTTGAATACGTAACCCTGTTACTTTTCGAGAAAATCCCTGTTTTTCACCCAAAACCTCAGTGGGAATGGCATCCAAAACCACCTCAATATTAGCTGTTTGGTATATTCTATCCTGCATGGCTTTGGAGGCGCGGAACTGGTCGCGGCGATGCACCAAATAAACTTTTCCAGCTATTTTAGAGAGATAATGCGCTTCTTCCAGCGCTGTGTCGCCGCCACCGATTACGGCAACGGTTTTACCCTTAAAAAATGCACCGTCGCAGGTGGCGCAGGTGGAAACGCCAAAGCCGCGATATTGCGCTTCGCTTTCCAATCCTAACCAGCGTGCAGTAGCACCTGTGGCAATGATGACGGTTTCGGCAAACAGTTCCTTGTCGTAATCCACCACCAAACGGAACGGGCGTTTGGAAAAATCTACTTCGGAAATCTCTCCAGAACGAATCTCTGCGCCCATACGCAACGCCTGTTTTCTGATATCATCCACAATCACCGGACCTGATTCACCGTTGGGATAGCCGGGAAAATTCTCAACTTCTGAAGTAATGGTGAGTTGCCCACCGGGTTGCATTCCTTCGTAAATCACGGGGGCTAACCCTGCGCGGGAAGCGTAAATGCCGGCAGTGTAGCCCGCAGGACCACCACCGATAATCAAACAAGTAATTTTTTCTGACATAAAGAATTAAAATTTAATAGATTACAAGTAATATTAGTTTACTTTTACGATGCGCAAAAATATCATATTAATGCTATCTTTTTTAATTTATCGTAATCTCTACATTTACAAGCCAAAAAATATACTTTTGCATTCACAAATAAAAACAACCCATCCTGTAATTTACGGATTTTAGAATTGAAGCATGCAGAAACATTCCCTCTCTCAACAACAACAACTAAAACAAACCGCTGCACAAACCGTGCAGTTGATGCGTTTGGTTGAACTTTCAACCACCGGCTTAGAACAGGAAATATTGAAAGAAGTGGAGGAAAATCCTGCATTGGAGGTTGACCATGAGGTGGAATTGCTGGAAGAGGAAAATTTGGAACCGGAGCAAAACGCTCTCGAAGAGATCAAGGAATTTTATGATGAAGATGAGTACGACAGCTACGACGATTATCTCCTTCAAGAGAACAACCGCTCAAAAGATGATGTTTTCTTTTTTCCCACTGCTTCTTACAGCAATTCGTTTCAAGAAAATTTGTTACAACAACTTCATGAGTATGAGCTTTCTGAACGGAATGCGTTAATTGCAGAATATATTATTGGATGTTTAGACGAAAATGGCTATTTGTTAGTTGATATACAGAATATTGTAATGGATTTTCTGCTTACCTACAATATGCAGATTAAATCTGAAGAGGTTGAAAATATTTTAACAACGGTGATTCAACAGTTTGAACCTGTTGGAGTTGGTGCAAGGAATATTCAAGAATGTTTACGCCTGCAACTGAACTTGAAAGAGAAAACGCCAACGGTTGAAATCGCCAAAACAATTTTGAATGAATATTTTGACCTTTTTGCAAAAAAACAGTATGATAAATTGCAGTCTGCATTACATATTAACAATGCAACTTTAAAAATTGCTATCAATGTAATTCTGAAATTGCACCCTTACCCCGTTTTTTCTTCAGAAGCCATTGAAAACAGGGCGACGCAGATTACTCCCGATTTTATTATTACGATTGAAGATGATAAACTTGTTTTGAATTTAAACAACTATCATATTCCAAAACTAAAAGTAAACCAGGAATTTAAAAATCAGTTTTCGTTTTATTATCCTCATTTAAGCAAAGAAAAGAAAATGGAAGCGGAGCAGTTTATCAAAGATAATGTGGCACAGGCAAAAAGTTTTATCGGTACGCTAAATTTGCGCGAGTTGGTGCTTTTCGACACAATGTATGCCATTATGGACAAACAACGCGCCTATTTCCTTTCCGGCGATGACAAAAAACTGAAACCCATGATATTAAAAGACATCGCACAGGTGGTGAAGATGGATGTTTCTACCGTGTCAAGAGTTTCCAACAGCAAGTATGTGCAAACGCCTTTCGGCACAATTCCTTTAAAACATCTGTTTTCAGAATCTATTGGCAATGAGGATACCTCATCGAAAGAGGTAAAATCAATTATTACGGAACTTATTGAAAATGAGAGCAAATCGAAACCATTAACCGATGACTTATTGTGTAGCATTTTGAAAGAAAAAGGCTACGAAATAGCGCGCCGAACCATTGCGAAGTATCGGGAGCAGATGGGGATCCCTGTTGGGAGGCTGCGGAAGGAGATTTAGAAGCCTTGCGCCCTTAATTCAAACTGTTGGTTGTCGTTGGTGATGAGGTGTTTGCCTGAAGATTCTGAGGTCATGTAGCCAATGACGCTGATTTCTTTGATTTCTTTGATTTTGTCGTAATCTTCCTGTTTTATGGTGAACAAAAGTTCGTAATCTTCGCCACCGTTCAAAGCGATGGTGGTGGCAACAATACCCAATTCTTTAAGTCTGTCGAAAGTTAATATTTCTATAGGGAGTTTCTCTTCGAAAATGGTGCACCCTAATTTGGAGGCATTGCAAATATGGATTAAGGCGGTGGCTAACCCCTCCTTTACATTAATCATGGTGGTAGGAGTGATGGACGCCACGCGCAACGTCTCAACGGATGGGGGTTCCGGCTTCAAATAACGTTCCAGTAAATAATCAACACCCACAAAATCGGGTTGTTGCGAAGGGTCGGCTTGGAACACTTTGTTCTCCCGTTCCAAAAGGATGAGACCGGTGTAGGCGCTACCCAAATCTCCCGTTACGCAAATCAGTTCGTGTTCTTGGGCGCCGTTTCTGCAAACTTCCTGACTTAAAGCTACTTCGCCTAACATACTGATGGCAATATAGAGTCCGGTGGCGCTGGGCTTAAAGTCTAAGCCTACTATATCTATATTATATTTCTTGCAACACAAGAGAATGCCACTCATCAGTTCATCTGTGGCTTCTTCGGCAAAGCGGTTGGAAAGCGCCAAGTTGACGCGCACTTGTGTGGGTTTTCCATTCATTGCCAAAATATCGGTCATGGCTGCCAAGATGGCTTTGTAGCCGAGATGTTTTAGTGGAAAATAGGCAAGGTCGAAATCAATATGTTCCGCAAAAAATGCGGAAGCAAACAGCAGATTTTGCTCTTTCAACGCTCTTATCGCCGCATCGTTGAGGATGCCTGTCTTTGAGGAATCGTTCTTTAAATCAATATATTTTAAATATTTTTCAAGTAGTTTATACTTGGCAAGTGTGGCTTTTTTTTCGTTTTCTGTAAACATAAATGATGGTTTCTAAAAATGACGGGCAAAAGAATAGAAAAAGATGAGATATGAGATTTGGGGAGTTGATAAAATATTGGAGTAATAATTATTAGGATATTTGTTTATTGATATTTTTGCTCGCACAAAACAAACCGCAAAGACCTTCATTTATTAACCAAAATCTATTTATTTATGAAAAAAAATATTTTTTTATTAGCCCTCATTTTCTTCATCTTGGGTGCAATTCGGGCGCAATATGTTACGCCCAATACCGGCATGAAATATAGTTTTAATGAACTTGTTACAAATTCAAGCGGCGCAGTGGTTAAAGAAGGCGTCTTCTTTGTAATTAAAAATGATGTTACCATAAGTCCCTTGGATTCTTTGGTAGTAACTGAAGATATTTCAGTAAAAATATTTGCAGACAAGATTCTTACCATAAATGGCGCCTATTGGGAGGTAACGCCACCTACTCAAGCCACTTTTACTCATTATGCAACAGGTGAATATTATGCCACTATTCGCGTAGAGGAAGGTTCTTTTGTTCGTTTAAATAAAACTACATTCACTTATGGAAGCGGAATTCGAGTGATAAATGCCGATTTTGAAATGGATGATTGTACCATGAACTATCATAATTATTCTTCTCAGGCAAGTGGCGCTATTTCAACCACAACTGGAAAAGTAACGGTTAATAATTCTACCTTTAAAAACAATGTTCGTTCTGCATTCAACTCCGGCGCAAACACTCAATGTACATTCGAAATTACAAATTGTTATTTAGAAAACAACGTAACAGAAAATTCTAACCGCCCTCAAATTAATATTGGTCCCTGCAAAACAGGAGAAGTTTCAAAGATTGTAAACAACACGATTATCGGCAATCGCGAGAGTACCATGGTAGGCGGCATTAGCACCTCCTCCTTACTGGGTGTTTTTACCGCCTCTTTTATTGAAGGTAATTTAGTGAAAGACAACCGTTATGGCATTACCTTAACAGGAAGCAATATTAACAGTACAATTAAAGGAAATATACTTCAAGATAATAATACACAAAATAGTCCTAATTTAGGTGGTAGCGGCATAAATATTACCGCCTCTTCCGGAAATGTTCATGCTATTATTACCGGAAATATTATTTCAGGAAATTTATGGGGAATAACTTTAGTGGGCAACACCTCTACATTTGCTACGGGACCTACTGCCAATATAGGCAACATTTCTGTTCCGGAGAACGATCCCGAATATAATATCGGTAAAAATATTTTCTTTAATAACGGAAACGAAGGCGAGTTATACGATTTGTACAACAACAATCCCAACGATATCATGGCGCAAAACAACAATTGGGGGGTGCCCGAACAAACCGAAGAACTCATCAGAACCGTAATCAGAGACAAGTTTAACAATCCTAATTATGGAACAGTTACGTATATGCCGCCTTATATTCTTCCCGAAGTGTGCGACCCAATAACAAACCTGTCGGTTTCCTATACCGTAGGCTGTAAAGCAGAACTCACTTGGGAGGCTTCAGGGGAAAACCCTTTTAATATTTACCGCGACGGCGACCTGATTGCGGAGAAGGAAATGGCTACTTATTTTACCGATGAAGATTTTGATCAGACACTACCGCATACGTGGGCGGTTACTGTAGTTTGCCCGGAACCGGCAGGTGAATCAGAGCCTGTAGAGAAGATTTTATCCTATTGCAGTGGTTGCCCCTCGGTAACAGGCGCATCTGTTGTAGTTACTTGTGTATCAGCGCACATAAGCTGGACAAGTGTATCCGGAGCTATCGGATACAAGGTCTTGAGCGGCGGTGAACTGTTAGCCATTGTTGCAGCTACCGAAATTATGCTTACAGGACTATTTGAAGATGGCGTTTCCTACACTTGGGAAATTGTTACCGTTTGTGGCGGAGCCGACTCATCACCTGTATGTGCAACCGGAATAGCCCACTGCGAGGGCATTCGCAATACGGAAACCAATACATTTACTATTCTTCCCAATCCTGCTCAAAGCGGTGATATCACTATCAAAGCCGGCGCTGATTTTAATACGGTGGAAGTACTTAATCTCTTAGGGCAAACCGTAATCTCTCAACAGGTGTTTGGAACTGAAGTTAAACTTGATGTATCTTACCTTAATAATGGCATTTATTTTGTTCGCATTACCTCCGAAAAAGGCGACTGCGTAAAGAAATTTGTAAAAAAAGAGAGGTAGCCTATTTATCAGTTAACCGTTTTACTCCTTGTATTATCTCTATTTTGTAAAAAGTAAAAAAGGTAATGAAATATTCCACTAAAGAATTAGTGAAGTAAAAATGGAGGACTTATTTGCTCCTTTTAAAGAAATTTTTCATTATATAAAAAAAAAAACTATTTTTGTGGGCATAAATAAAAAAAAACAAAACTTTATTAACCAAAATTTATTAATTATGAAAAAAAAATTACTCAAATTGTTTTGCACGGCGTTTATTGCAATGCTGTGCATTGGGCTAAACGCCCAAGACAAGGCTTGTTTGACAGCCTTAAAAAGCAATACTGCAGCCACTGCAGATGTTTGCCAAAATCCCACTAATTTTGTTCCTGCTCCTCCAAGCAAAGCGATGTGGGATATTGAATTTGCATTTGCCGCCAGTGCAGGCGCTCATCCTGCTATCGCAACCGATGGAAATAACTTCTATACAGGATGCTGGCAATCGGGTGGTACATTTACCAGGTATAACATGGATGGCTCAAACCCCCAAACGTTTACCATCACGGGAGTCCCCTTAGTTAGGTCTTTAACGTATGATGGCACCTATTTCTATGCAGGAAATGGAACTGCAAGTCCGGCAAATTCAAGCATCTATAAGTTGGATTTAGCCAATCAAACGCTTATTGAAACTATTACTTCTGCTGCAGGAGTAGCACGACATCTCACTTACGACCCCACTTTGGACGGTGGTAACGGTGGTTTTTGGACAGGTGATTGGACAACTTTGTCTGCCATTTCCATGACAGGCGCCATGTTACAGTCTAATGTAGTAGCGCTAACAAGTTGTTATGGAACTGCTTACGATGGCATAAATCATTGTATATGGTTAAACACTCAAACTGGTCCTCCTAACTCATCCACTCCTCCCAGTAGTAAAACTATGGTAAAACAATTTGACCTCAACACCATGTCTTTAACTTCCGTAGAATATGCTGCATGGCAGGATGAACCTACGCAAGATGGGATTGCCGGTGGAGCATTTGTTTATCATTCAGCAGACAAAGTGCTGCTTGTTATTAATCATCAAGTATCACCCAATTATGTTACTGTTTACGAAGTGGGTACATTAGGCGGCGTCCCTTGTCCTGCTGTTACCAATGTAACAGCAACTCTGTCGGGAGCCAATAAAGTGATTGTAAGTTGGACTGCTCCCGCAGGAAAAGCCTTAACCAATTACAAAATTTATCAAGGATCCACCGAAGCAGGCACAGTAGCTGCCGGAACCACCACATGGACTTCAGGCGTTTTGACAAATGGAACCTATACTTTTTCAGTAGCAGCCGTTTACGACGATGGATGCAACCCCGTAAAAGTTGCCGCAGCTCCCATTGAAATCAAAACTTGTGATGATAAAGTTTCTAACGTAGCTGTTGCTTATGCAGCAGATTGCAGCAAAGCGACCATTACTTGGGATGCACCTGCAAAAGGAGAAAGAGGCAATATTGCTCGCGGAACGAGAAATTATCCGTCAACTTCGGCAGGTTATATCCAATTTGATTGCGAGAACATTTTAGGCGCTACAACCATTAGCTCAATGACAGCTTATGGCGCCGGATATTTGAACGGAGTACTTTACAACTACAGAACGGAAAGTGATCCCGGAACAGGTGCCGCTACAAACACTTTTTACCAAATTGTTAACCCGACAACCGGAGCAATAACCAGTTCAACTGAAAGAACCGAACTTTATGGAGTGGTGGTTGGATCTCTCTGTTATGACTATACTTCAAACACCATGTATGCGATGAGAGGAGCTACCGGCAGCAACAAAATCTGCACGGTTAATTTAGAAACAGGACAACTTACTGAAATAGTTACTGTGAGTGGCGATGCTGCTGCAAATATGCTCCTTGGCATGGCGATAGATCTTAACGGCAATATGTATGCAATAAGTGCCGCTCCATCTGCCATTTCAAATTTATTTTCTATTAACAAAACCACAGGAGTTAGTACCTTGATTGGAGCCACAGGAAAAGCTGCCAACTATGCACAATCTATATCATTTGACTATAACGATGCAAATTGCCCGCTCTACTGGGCTCAGATATCATCAACTTCGGATATGAACTGGATGAAACTCAATCTTACAACAGGCGCCGCCACCATAATTACTGCAAATACCGGTTGGGAAATTTGCGGTTTGTATTTCCCTTATACACACGGAGAACCTGAGTCTCCTAAATACAATGTTTACCGAGACGGCATTAAAATTGCCGGACCCATTGAAGGAACTACTTTTGACGATACTACTTTCGACAAAACCAAACCCTACACTTGGAGTGTAGCCGTTGTTTGTTCTAATGGCGGAGATGGCGAATGGGTAGGCGTAAATAAAGGAGCTTGCAAATCTTGCGCCTCAATAACCAACGGAGCCGCAGCAGTAGTTTGCGAAACAGCTACCATCACATGGACTGCCGTTGAGGGAGCCACCGGATACAAAGTTTCAAGAGGAGGCACACTGCTATCCACAGTTACTACTCCTCAATATGTTGAAAACGGCGAATTTGAAGATGGCGTTTCCTATACATGGGAAGTGATTACCGTTTGCGGCGAAGGCGAAGCAACACCTGTAAATGTAACCGAAACAGCCGCCTGCGGCGCTGTTCATGAAATAGGATTGCAAACATTTACAATCGCCCCAAACCCTGCCACAGGTAACGAAATTACTATCAAAGCCGGCGTTGATTTCAACACGGTGGAAGTAGTTAATTTCTTAGGACAAACCATAATTTCTCAACCGGTGTCCGGAAACGAAGTTAAATTAGATGTATCTTACCTTAATAATGGCATTTACTTCGTTCGCATTGCTTCCGAAAAAGGCGCCAGCGTGAAGAAATTTATTAAACAATAAAAATTCTAAATTCTATTTTTTAAAAAAACTCCTCGGAAGGGGAGTTTTTTTTTATACGTTACATTCTAATTCATGAATTTGAATCAACTTGCCAAAAACTCTAAGTCCCAACTTTAGCAAATACTTATTTTTGCCGAAAATTATTAATTAATATCATTTATGAAAAAAAAATTACTCATTTCAGTGTTACTTTTAACTTTCGCATGGGTATCTGCGCAGAACACCTCCAAATCTCCGGTGCAGTTGAATGCCTTACAATTTGAAAAAACTGCAAATTATACCGCTAAAAAAGATCTTATCCTCTTATGGGACAACACTAATATTAATACTTTAGACGGAGTGGTGGGAGGAACCTCTACCTACTGGTCGGGCAACAACAATTGGGCTTGGATCGCCGACGACTTTGACGCCGACGGACCGTGGATCATTTATAAAATATCCTCCAAAGGATATTATCCTGAGGAACCTGCAATTATTCCAACCAAAATGACAGTGGTAATCTATGAAAATAATGGCGGTAAACCCGGCGCCGAACTGTATAGAAATACTGGCATCCCCGTAGAGAATGTTCTGGAACCGGAAATCATCCTTCCCGAACCATTCGCTTTGCCTGCTGCAGGAAAATACTGGATTACCATAGCCGCCACTTTCGACCGCACCGTGAACAACAATGCCGGCGTTAAGTATTACCGCTGGTATATCTCAAGAGGAACGAAACAAATTGGAGCTAATTATCACTATTACGACAAGTTAGGCGTTTATGCTCCCACCTATTCAACGGCAACATGGGTAGATGCAAGTCCAATTACATCTCTGTATTCCAGCTATTTTAAAATTGAAGGTGATCCTGGTGTTGAATTTGATTGTCAACATGTAACCAACTTGACTGCTGAATATGATGTTTTGGACTGCAGTAAAGCTGAAATCACATGGAGAGCTCCGGCGGGTAAAGGCGATTTTTCTTATATCGTTTACAGAGATGGGGAAGAGATGGCAACCGTAACCACAGAATCGTACGTGGATGCTACCCTTGAGCCTACGCTGAAACATACCTGGGGGGTTAAAGTGGTTTGCACCGGCTATACGCCCGTGATCACTGTAACCAAGGAAGCTTGCAAAGAGCCAGATTGCCCGCAAATGCCTAAAAAATTTGCAGTTAACGTGAATCAAGCAGAGTGCACCGCTACCTTAACGTGGCAGGCGCCTTCCGAAATATTGTGGGATAACAGCAAACCAACCTTCGATGGAGGGCTCCTGAGTTATCGTTTTATGAAGGATTACTATAATCACACCAGCGTATTAGCCGATGATTTTGACGTTCCCTCAGGCGAAACATGGTATGTTACTGAAGTGCACTGTGGTGGCTCCTATGCCCCTGCAGGTCAGCCCCCTTTTGAAATTCCCGATTTTATTGGAATTGAAATATACGATGACTTGAATAATATGCCGGGTACTTTACTTTATTATTTTCCCTACCTAAGCCTTGTCGGAGGAATGACCTCAAATTCGTACGTCATACTCCCATACCCTGTTAAACTATTAAATGGATTAAAATATTGGGTGTCTATTGCCGGTATTTACGATAGAACTTACAGCGACAATTGCGGCTATGCCATTTATGCCCTTGCTGAAGAGAGAGGACTTCCTGTATTTCAATGGAAAGAAAAAGAGACGGGTGATGAAGGATGGCGACCCATTGAGGTTATGGATTGGACTGGCGTTTCGCTCAATTTCCGTATTCAAGGAAAGAAATATGCTGAACCTGTTCGCTACAACATTTACAGAGATGGCGTACTCATTGAAAGCGAAGTAACTGAACTTACCTATACTGATAAAGAATTTGACACTCATAAAGGACATACTTGGTCGGTGAAAACCATTTGTCAGGACGGTAATGGCGAATCGGCGCCCGTTATCATAACATTACCGGCAGCAGAATGCGAGCACGGCGGCGGCGGCGGTGGCAACAGCGTTCTTGAAAATAAAAACAGTTCCTTTACCCTGTATCCCAATCCAACAACAGGCAATATGACTATTACTTCCGAAACCATTTTCAATAAAGTGGAAGTGATAAATTTCTTAGGGCAAACTGTGCTGTCTCGAACCAATGCAAGCAAAAGTATTTCTCTTGACCTCTCTCATTTGAACAACGGCATCTATTTCGTTCGCATTGCTTCCGAAAAAGGCGCTAATGTGAAGAAATTTGTGAAACAATAGAAATAGAACTTTAACGTAAAAAAGAGGTTGTCTTATAATACAGCCTCTTTTTTTATTGCATGCAGCGGCATTTTTAAGCTAAAAGGCAGCCTGAAAAATTGGTTAATATTTTATTTTTTTTTGATATTGGAAAAAAACTATTTTTGCAGGTTGTTTTTTTTAAAACAAAAAAATTAATTTACTAACCAAATTTATTTATTATGAAAAAAAGTTTATTTACTTTGACTGCAATACTGCTTTTTATTGGAGCGGTCTTTGCCCAACCAAGAATGGCTCCAACAAAAGTTGATATGCCAAAACCGGAAACTCCTTCTTTTACAGCAACAGCGGCTCATGCACCTGCACAACATGGTAGAGATGTTGTTTACGCTGAAGGATTTGAAGGTACCTCAGGTATTGGAGGCTCTTTGCCAACAGGATGGACAGTGTCTGCAACGGGCACATGGAAAACTTATTCTAATTTGAATGACATGGAAGAAGTTGGAGGTGATATGCCTGCCAAAGAAGGGACGAGGTTTATGGGACGTAGCTGGTTATACTCGGGAAATACATGGGCATTCAGTAACGGATTTACACTTACAGCCGGAGAAACTTATTCCATTAGTTTTTGGTGGTGCGCTATGGGTTATCAACAAGGAGGTGAAGTTGACAAATTCGAGGTACGGATAGGGCAAACTGCTACTGCAGCAGCTATGGCAAGCGCTGAGCAGGTTTTTGCAAACACCACTATTTGGGGTTGGGATTATACTTGGAGAACGCATACCTCAACCTTTACACCTACCGCAAGTGGAACCTACTACTTGGGTATTCATGATCAAAATGCTGCTGAATATGGACTTGCTATCATGATTGACGATATTAAAGTAGAAAGTGGCGGTACTCCTCCTCCCCCAGATTGCGACCCTGCTAAAAATTTAGCCGTTACTTATACCACAGATTGTAAAGCAGATCTTACGTGGACTGCTCCTGCAAAAAACAAAGGAGACCAATGGCTCACTTATGTGGTAGGCGACTTTGCCGGTGGTGTTGGAGTAGGTGGTCCTGCAGAATTATCATTTGCACAACGTTGGAGCCCTTCAGATTTAGCAAATCTGGGAATTGTTGCCGGCAACAAAATATCCAAAATGAAGTTTTACTTTAGCGAAGGACCGTATAATTCTCAAACTGGACAAACCTATATTGAAGCCGCTACATACGAGTTTAAAATTTGGCAAGGCTCTTCTTCCACTTCTGCAGGAACTGAAATATACAGTAGCCCTTCGATAGCCAGTGCAACCCTTGTTAGCCATGATTGGCATGAAATTTCGCTATCTACCCCTGTAGAAATAGATCCATCTCTAGAATTATGGCTTGGCGTTCATGTAAATATGACAGCCGGCGCAGGTCCTCCATGCCCGTATGGAACAGGTGGTTTTGTTCAAAACGTTAACATGTTATTATATAATGGTTCATGGGCTAAGATTGAAAGTCTCATAACTAACCCTGTTTTCAACTCTGGTAATTGGGCAATACAAGGCTTTGTTGAAGGTCAGGGTGGTCCTGTATTAAACTACTATAACGTTTACCGCGACAATGGTCTTATCAAGGAAAAACACAATACAACCTCTTATACCGATGCCGGTTTTGTAACAACAGAAGGGCACACATGGGAAGTTGCTGTAGTTTGCCCATCAGGTGAATCTGATAAGATAGAAAAAATCTTACCGGCTTGCGCTACTGCTTGCGATCCCATAACCAACGGCGCCGCTGCTGTAGCTTGTGAAACAGCTACCATCACTTGGACTGCCGTTGAGGGAGCCACCGGATACAAAGTTTCAAGAAGCGGTGTGCTGCTATCCACAGTTACTACTCCTCAATATGTTGAAAACGGCGACTTTGAAAATGGAAAAGCTTACACTTGGGAAGTTATTACCGTTTGCAGCACAGGCGAAGCAACCCCTGTAAATGTAACCGGAACTGCCGCCTGCGAAGGTGTTCATGAAACAGGACTGCAAGCATTTACCATTGCCCCAAATCCTGCTACAAGTAACGAAATTACGATCAAAGCTGGCGTTGATTTCCACTCCGTTGAAGTAGTAAACTTCTTAGGTCAAACCGTAATTTCTCAATTTGTAAATGCCAATGAGATTAAAATTGACATATCTGCTCTTACCAACGGCGTTTATTTCGTACGCCTTGCTTCCGAAAAAGGAACTTGTGTAAAGAAATTTGTGAAACAATAAAACTGTCTTGCTTTAAAATAAAAAAGCTTCTCTTTTGAGGAGCTTTTTTTGTTTTATTGAAAAAAAAAACTATTTTTGCGCGTTAATTAAAAAACGAACTATTATTTATTAACCAAAATTTATTTATTATGAAAAAAACTATCTTTTTACTTGCTATCATATTTATAGCAAGTTTCAGTTTTTTGAATGCACAAAATGCTGTGTATCAAACAACTGATCTGTCTGCAATCTATTCGGAGCACCATCTCCCCTTTCCTGATCAAGAGAGGGCAGATTGTGAAATGACCTACCTTGGTACCGATCCGTCAACACAAGTTGGATTTCCTTTGTGGTCTAATTGGTACCCCACTGCTTGTATTTCCTATACTGCTTCTCAAGTAGAACCGTATGTAGGAGGAAAATTAACAAAAATAATTTTAGCTGTACCTGCATCGGAGTTTTTCCCCAGTATGTATTTTAATCCAAGTGCTTCTAAAGTTTATGTAAAACATTCACTGTCAGGAGCTGTTGTCTATGAACAAACTTTTAATCCTGTATTTGATTCATGGAATACCATTGTTCTGAATACACCTCAAACAGTATCTGCTGGTTCTGGTTTTGTAATAGGAGTTCAATATTCTTTTTCAGCGGCATGCGATCCTCCACCATCTCCTTGCGAAACCTATATAAGACCATTCAAAGCAACAACAGCTGCTGAAGATCCAGCAGTACCAGGTGGATTTTATTATATTTGTTCCAATAATGCAAGCAATTATGGTGCAGGCGCTACCTTTCAACCCATAACCAACTATGGAAATTTTGGCATTAAAGGTTATGTCGTTGACTGTGATTTTCCTGAAAACGACATGGCAGCTTTAGGTGTTTCCTTTCAAGAACCGTCACAATGGAAAGAAATGAAAGAATATTATACCTATTCTGTTGGGGTGAAAAATATTGGCACCAATCCTCAAAATAATTTCAAAGTACAATTAACTGACAATAATGGCAATGTATTAGCTGAAGAAACTATCACGGAACAATTAGCTTGGGGTGCTACCAAAGTAGTCGAATTCCCTTATGCACACCCTATTGAAGGATATTTAACATTGAGAGGTAAAGTCATTCTTTCAGGCGATGAAGTTGCAATAAACGACATATCTGACCCTGTAACCCTTCTTATTTACACACCGGATTTATTAAAATATATTGAAACACAAGGACATAATGGAGGTTTTTATATCGGTGGTGAAATAAGCAACGCTGTAGGATTTCCAGCAGCAGGTCTTTCACCTTACGCTGGAAAACAATTAGTTGGTATGGCAATCGACTTTTGGGATGCTAGAGGATTTGAGAATTATATTCACCTGTGGGTTAGAAATTCATTAGATGGTGATGACTTGTGGTTTTCTTTTGAGTTTCCAAAATCTGGATGGAACTATATTAAAATAGATCCTCCTATTGATTTGGAAAATAAGGATATCTATTTTGGATGGACAGGTGCTACTACTGAAGATTTTATTAGTATTACGCATGCAAATGGAGTTCCTAACCCAAATGGCTATTGGTACAAACCTGTTGGCGGCGATTGGAAGCAGGGAGTTAACAGCCCTGATGATCAATACAATTTGTGTATTGTTGGCTTAGTAAAACCCGTTGGTACTGATCCTGTTACAAATTTGAAAGTTGAGTATGATAATAATTGCGATGCTCACCTAACGTGGTCATCGTCTGTTGAAAACGCTACTTTCAATGTTTATAGAAATTTTCAACCCATTGCTACCAAAATTACTGATCTATTCTATACAGATGCTGCATTTGATGTTACTCTAACAAATAAATGGTCAGTTACTACTGTTCTTAATGAAATTGAAAGTGATCATGTAACAGTTGAAGGTCCTCCCTGTTTAGGAATCAATCCTCTAACAAAAACAGCTTTCTCTATTTTCCCAAATCCATCGCAGAGTAAGATTACGATTACTGCAGAAAGCAATATCAATGGACTTGAAATCTATAACTTTTTGGGGCAAACTGTAGTATCACAATTTAATATCGCTCATTTTGAAACAACTCTTGATGTTTCCATCTTGAATAATGGCGTTTATTTTATACGTATTACTACCGAAAATGGCTCTCTCGTTAAAAAATTCTTAAAACAATAATTTTCAAAGTATTTTTATTAAAGAAGAGACTATTTGAAAAAGTAGTCTCTTCTTTTTTGGTATAAAAAACAAATGTATTGAAGTCTATATAAAAATAAATGTATTTTTGCCCTCAATATTAAAAATGAATAAACGTATTAAAATTATTAACCAAAATTTATTTATTATGAAAAAAACATTATTTATTTTCGCAGTGATGTTGCTATCTATTGCTGTTTCTGCACAAACCATGGGAACAAGATCTATAGAACAATCTGTGTCTCCTAATTTTAAAAGCCATCACATGGCAACCCCATCATCCAATTCCTCTCGAATTGTTATTTACTCAGAAGGATTTGAAGATACTCAATTTGGTGCACTGCCAACGGGATGGACTTGTTATTTTAATAACCCGAATATCTTCTCGTGCCCATGGGTTTCAATAGCTAATGATGAAGATCTTGTAGGTATTGAAAACCCAGCCCCCATTCAGGCAAACACAGGCATACGATCTATGGCTAAGTCTTGGCGTTTCACTGGAAATTTATGGGCATTTAGTGCCGGTTTTTCTCTTAGTGCCGGAGAAACTTATACAGTACAATTCTGGTTTCGGGCGCCAGGCTATCCACAATGGGATGAATACGACAAATTTGAAGTACGGATAGGTCAAACAGCTACCCATACTGCTATGGCTACTGCTAATGTAGTTTTTACCAATACAGATCGAATCAATGAGTGGACCTTGGCTTCAGGTACATTTACCCCTACAGCTAATGGAACTTATTATCTTGGGTTTCACGATTTAAACGCTGAAACAAATGAAAATGGAGGATATGGACTCTATATCGCTATAGACGATATTGAAATTACAGGAGGGGTTATTTGTGATCCTATAAAAAACCTGACTGTTAATTATCAAAGTGATTGTACTACAGCTTCTTTAACATGGACAGCTCCCGGTGCAGGTAGCTTTGAATATGAAGTACTAAGGGATGGTAATGTCATTGAAACTGTAACAACAGAATCGTATATCGATAATAGTTTTGAACCCAGTCTAACTCATTTATGGGCTGTTAGAGTACTTTGTCAAGGCGGGCACTCCTCAGAAGTAAACGTAAGTAAAGAACCTTGTATTGAAACAAATTGCTCCCCAGCTAAATATTTATCCGTTTCTTATTCTGATAATTGTGATGCTGCTGTGTTAACTTGGACTGCACCCCCCATTTTATTATGGGATAATACTGATGACCGCTCTGATTATGGTGGCGTAAGTATTAGATGTATATTCGATGCCGCGCCTCATTGGGTTATTGCTGATGACTTTAATGTTCCTGCAGGTGAAACATGGACAATCAGTGAAGTTTATTTTTCGGGCTTTCACAACACCAGTTCGGGCTATTTTCAACCTCCACACTATTTTGGTATTGAAATTTATAATGACAATGGAAATAATCGCCCAGGAAATAGAATTCTTGAAGAATTGGAGTTAATGCCGCAAAATGGAACTGTAAGTGCTGCCTACCCGTTACTAGCACTTTCTACTCCTTTTGAAATTTCTACTCCTGGAAAATATTGGATTTCTATTTACGCAGTTTACTTAGCAGAAATGAACCTGGAAGATTATAGATATCTCGTTCATTACAGTGAAGTGCCTAAAGGTGCTGATCTTTGTAGATGGGACGAAAAACAAGGTACCGAATGGGTACCGGAAGACGGATATCCTTCTATGTATTTTCGTATTCATGGAAGCAAGACTGAAGGAGAAATTTACAACGTTTATAGAGATAATATCCTTATCGCAGAAAAAATAGCAGCAAATACTTATACAGATGATTCGTTTGATCCTAAATTGCCTTATAAATGGAGTGTAAAAGTGGCTTGTCCTGCATCTGTAGGAGGAGGAGAATCTACACCCTCTTATGCCACTACAGTTGCTTGTAACCCAGACGCAAGCATTGTTGAAAAAACAAACAATTCTTTTACAATTAGCCCTAATCCTGCAACCTCAGGCAGTATCAAAATTACTGCAGAAAATAATTTTCATGCTCTTGAAGTGGTTAATTTCTTAGGGCAAGTTGTTATTTTTCAAACTAATATTAACAACTCTCAAGCAACACTTGATGTTTCCAACTTAAATAATGGTATTTATTTCGTTCGCATTACTTCAAATAATGGAGCAAGTGTTATGAAATTTATTAAACAATAATTTAATATTATATCTTATTATTGAACTTGTAAGGCTCTCTAAAGGGAGCCTTTTTTTTTTGATAAATAATGCTATTGTTTGATATTTATAAAAAAAAAATGTTTATTTGCAACTTGAATTAAAAAATGAAACTTATTTATTAACCAAAATCTATTTATTTATGAAAAAAAGTTTATTTATTTTAGGATTATTCCTATTGGTAGCATTTTTACATGCACAAAACTATTCTTCTGCAATAGTGAAACAATCTGCACTATTGGAAGAACCTACTGAAACTCAGGAAGATTTTCGCGCTGAATGTCTTTCAGCAAAGAACTTACAAGTTGTTTATACTCCAAATTGCGATGCCGAATTAACATGGAACCCTCCTGCTGAACTCTTGTGGGATAATACCGGTACTCGCTCTAATTATGGTGGCGTAAGCATTTATCTTGCTTTTGAGTCAGCCCCTCGTTGGATTATGGCAGATGATTTTGACCTCCCTGTAGGAGAATCATGGCTCATCAGTGAAGTCTATTTTTCAGGTTTCTTTAAAACTAGTTCAGGTGATTTTGAGAAACCTGTTTGCTTTGGTATAGAAATTTATAATGACAATGGAGCAAATCTACCTGGAAATGAAATTTATAAAAACATCTCTTTAATTCCAGTAGGTGGAAGTACAGCAGCAGCTTATCCAACAGTTTCACTTCCTGAACCTCTTCTCCTTGACGTACCTGGTAAATATTGGATTTCTATTTACGGTGTGTACTTTGCCTCATGGGATCTTGAACAATATAGATATTTAGTTCATTATGACGATGTCCCTAAAGGAGCTGATATTTGTAGATGGGATCAATACAATGGTGGTGCATGGGAGTCAGGAGGGGAAAGCTATCCATCCATATATTTCCGCCTAAATGGGTCAAAAAGTCTTGATCCAGTAAAGTATAACGTATATAGAGATCAACAACTTATAGCTTCCAATTTAACTGAGAGAAAATATAGTGATACTGGCTTTGATTATACGAAGGCGCACGCATGGTCGGTAAGAACTGTTTGCCCTGACACCGTATCAACATCTGTTAATTCAACTATGCCCAAATGTCAACCTCAAGGCGTTATTGAAAATTCTACAGTTTCATTCTCTATTTCTCCTAACCCGTCAACAGACAATATCAAAATTACAGCAGAAAGTGATTTCAACAGAGTTGAACTGATTAATTTCTTAGGGCAAACTCTTATTTCTCTCCCAACTACCAGACGTGAAGTAAACTTAAACGTATCAAATTTAAATAATGGCATTTATTTCGTTCGCGTTACTACCAACAGTGGTTCAAGTGTTCAGAAATTTGTAAAAAAATAATGCATAAGCATTGCACGCACTGCCCGTAGTGCACCTAAATAAGGTTCTCCGAAAGAGAGCCTTTTTTTTTATTTTTGCCAAAAATCTATTTTTATGTATATATCAGGAATACAACAAATTGGAATTGGGACGACCTCTCTTTACGAATCTTGGAAGTGGTATGCCGATATTTTTGGAATGAATATCCGCATTCTGGAAGATGATACCGTAGCCGAAAGGATGCTATGCTATACGGGCAACCAGCCCCAAAAACGCCACGCTGCCATTACGATCAATCTGCAAGGCGGCGCCGGATTCGAGATATGGCAATATTCGGATAGAACACCGCAATCGGTTAGCTTTGAAATAGCCGTCGGAGATCTGGGTATCTATTGCGGCAAAGTGAAAAGCAAAAACGTTAAACTGTTTCATGAAGAGATACTAAAGAAATATACACAAATAAGCCCACTCTATATCACCCCAGACAACACCCCTACATTTTATATATTAGATCCTTTTGGAAACTATTTTCAAGTGGTGGAGGATTCTTATATTTTTTCAAATTGTAAACAAAATAACGGAGGCTGCATAGGCGCACAAATTGGCGTAAGCAATATTGAAAAAGCATTGACTCTCTATTGTGATGTTTTGGGCTACGATACCGTAGTTTATGACAAAACCGGCATCTTTGAAGATTTTTCTTTTATGCATGCTGGGACTCAGCAATATCGCAGAATGCTGTTAAAACACAGTAAAAAAAGAACCGGCGCATTTTCCGAGATGTTCGGTCCCAGCCAAATTGAATTAGTTGTTGCCTTAGAAAGAATACCAAAGAAAATCTATGAAGGACGTTTTTGGGGCGATCCTGGCTTCATCCAACTATGCTTTGACATTACCAATATGAAAGCATTTAAGCGACTATGTGAAGAAAAAGGATTTCCTTTTACAGTGGATAGTTGCCCAAGCGGTGAAACTTTTGATATGGGCGATGCTGCCGGACATTTTACATATATAGAAGATCCCGATGGAACACTCATCGAATTTGTTGAAACACACAAAATACCAATTATCAAAAAGTTAAATTTATTTATCAATCTCAAAAAAAGGAATCCTTCCAAACCATTGCCAAAAATAATGTTAAAAGCATTAGGATTCAACAAGGTTAAATTTTAATCTACTAAGGTTAACCTGTCATATAAGTTTTTTTAACTTTTAATCTTAGACCTTAAATATTCCCAAGTAAATCCTTTCATCTGGCTCACAATCTCTTCCGGTGTTCCCGTAGCAATAATCTCACCGCCGAACCTTCCGCCTTCAGGTCCCATATCAATAATATGATCTGCCATTTTAATGACTTCCATGTTGTGTTCAATCACCAACACTGTATTTCCTTTATTCACAAAACGATTGAGCAAATCTAAAAGGATGGCAATGTCTTGGAAATGCAATCCGGTGGTGGGTTCATCCAAAATATAAAAGGTGGTTCCCGTGTCTTTTTTAGAGAGTTCGGCGGCTAACTTTACGCGCTGCGCCTCGCCGCCGGATAGGGTAGTGGAGGGCTGCCCCAAACGGATGTAGCCCAAACCCACTTCTGAAAGTGTGTGTAACTTCTGCACAATGAACGGAATCCCTTCAAAAAAAGCGAGTGCAGTGTCAATATCCATTTCCAACACATCGTTGATAGATTTTCCTTTGAAGCGAATTTCGAGCGTTTCGGGGTTGTAGCGCTTGCCGTTGCATTTATCGCAGGTTACGTAAACATCCGGGAGAAAGTTCATTTCGATAGATTTCACGCCGGCGCCGCCACACTCTTCGCAACGTCCGCCGGTAACATTAAAAGAAAACCGACCGGGCTTGTAGCCACGAATTTTCGACTCAGGAAGTTGCGCAAACAGTTGGCGAATGTCGTCAAACACGCCAATATAAGTGGCGGGGTTAGAGCGTGGGGTTTTCCCAATGGGTTGCTGGTTAATTTCAATTATTTTGTCAATGTGTTCTAACCCTGTAATTTGCCCGTATGGCAACGGTTTCTTCTCACTTTTATAAATATGATGGTTTAAAATAGGATAAAGTGTTTCATTAATCAATGTGGATTTTCCGCTGCCGGAAACGCCTGTTACACAGATTAGTTTGCCCAGCGGAAATTCAACCGTTATGTTTCTTAAATTATTGCCTGTGCAATTAAACAACGTGATACTCTTGCCGTTTCCTTTGCGTCGAGTTAGGGGTACGGCAATCTGTTTTTTGCCGGTTAAATAATCGGCGGTAAGCGAGTTGGATTGTAATATTTCGTTGAAAGTTCCCTGAGCCACAATCTCTCCACCGCGTTCGCCGGCAAAAGGTCCCACATCCACAACAAAATCTGCTGCCCGCATCATATCTTCGTCATGTTCTACCACAATGATTGAGTTTTCGGCATCGCGCAGATGCTGCAGCGATTCAATCAAACGCCGATTGTCGCGCTGGTGCAGCCCAATGCTGGGTTCATCCAAAATGTAGAGTACGTTTACCAATTGCGAACTGATCTGGGTTGCCAAACGAATGCGTTGCGCCTCGCCGCCCGATAACGATTTTGCCGAGCGATTTAACGACAGGTAAGAGATGCCCACATCGGTTAAAAATTGAATCCGCATTGATATTTCACGTAAAACCTCATGCGCTATAATTTGTTGTTTTTCATCAAAATAACCATTACAAGACTTCATCCATTCTGCAAGTTCGGAAATATCCATCCTTGCCAAATCGGAAATTGATTTATCACCAATTTTAAAACACAATGATTCTTTTTTTAGCCTTGCACCTTTACATACAGGACATTCTGTTTCATTAATAAATTGGTTAATCCATTTTTTTAAGGAAGCGGGCGCCGAATCAAAGTCGAAATTATTCATAAAATTGATAATTCCCTCAAAATTAACTTTTTGCGGCGATAGTCCTGTAAATTCAGATTTAAGATAGATGGGTTCGTTTGTACCATATAAAATAATATCCAAAATTTCATCGCTCAGTTCGGCAATTGGGTCATTCAACGAAAAGTTAAACTTTTCGGCTAAAGCATTCAGTTGCTTAAACATGGAAGATTGTTTTGCGCTTCCCAGCAATGCAATGCCACCAGCGTTGATTGAGAGCTTTTTATCGGGAATGATTTTGTCTAAATCCATTTCGGTGATGTAGCCTAAACCGCTGCATTTAGGGCAAGCTCCGTATGGTGAGTTGAAAGAGAAAGTATTAGGCTCAGGTTCTTGATACGAGATGCCTGAAGTGGGGCAAATCAAATGCCGGCTCAAGTTTCGGGTTTCGCCGGTGGCGGTATTCAGTACAACGATAGTGCCTTTGCCGTGTTGCAGTCCCAAACGCAAACTGTTTGCCAAACGCGGTAGCGCTGTATCTTTCACCTCAAACTGGTCAATCACCATATCAATATCGTGAATTTTATATCTATCTAATTGAAGATTAAATGATAACTGCACTATTTCTCCGTCCACGCGCGCTTTGGTAAACCCTTTTTTCCTAATATTTTCAAACCACTCTTTATAATGTCCTTTTCTTCCGCGTACGATAGGAGCGAGCAACGCAATATTTTTACCTTTAAAATGAGTAGAGATGATTTCCAGCAGTTCACGTTCGTGGTAGCTTACCATCTTTTCACCTGTTATGTATGAATATGCAGTAGCGCATCGGGCATACAGCAAACGCAGGAAGTCGTAAATTTCGGTGATTGTTCCCACCGTAGAGCGCGGGTTTTTGTTTACGGTTTTCTGTTCAATGGCAATCACCGGATTTAACCCTGTGATTTTATCCACGTCAGGATGTTCCAGATTGCCAATAAATTGACGAGCATACGCTGAGAAAGTTTCCATGTAGCGTCGTTGTCCTTCAGCATAAATGGTATCAAATGCGAGAGATGATTTGCCGCTGCCGCTCAATCCGGTCATCACAATGAGTTGATGCTGGGGCAGCGTAAGGGAAACGTTTTTAAGGTTGTTCTCCCGCGCGCCGGTGATACAGAGTTGGTCTTCTTTAATCATTAACATTAAAATAAGGTCGCGAAAATACAACTTCTTAATGAAATAGCGAAAGGCGTAACGCAAGGTATTAAAAAAAGTATATTTTTGCCGCCCCTTTCGGGATATAGCGTAGTCCGGTTATCGCGCCTGCTTTGGGAGCAGGAGGTCGCAAGTTCGAATCTTGCTATCCCGACACTGAAAATGAGGCATTTGCAAATTATTCGCAGGTGCCTTTTTTTTATTTTCTATCTAATAAAATCAGGAATCTTCATAAGACTGAATGACTGTTTTTTACTAATGTTCCACGAAAATACCAACGCAAAGGTTTTCCTTCAAATAGTTAATACCTAAATTTGCTTCCCCCCACAAACTCTCGCAAAATAGAGGTTCCCGGAATCATATCATCTTTAATGGTTTTGAAAAACTGCAAAAACTTGATGAGGCGAATAGCTTCGGCATACTCTGGTTCCCATTCCGGCACTGCCAACAAAATCGGCATGGCATAAGGGCGCAGTACAGACAATTCGTAAATCAACGATGTATTGAACATAACATCTGCATTTTCTTGGTAAGGGAAGATGTTTTTTTCCTCGCCGTCGCGCACGCTTTGCCAGCGCCGCAAGGTGTCTAAAGCAGAATAACCACGATATTTGAAATCACGGATAATTCTTCGGATCAAGCGAGTATCGGTTGTTGGGATTGGATTCTGGCTGTCAACGGAAAGGGAAGTCAACGCAGAGACAAAGATTTTGTATTTCGTATCCTCAGAAATAGAAGCGGTGAGTTTGGGGTTTAGGCAATGAATACCTTCAATAACTAAAATGGAGTTTTCCTTCATCGCAATCTTCTTACCGATCCACTCTTTCTTACCTGTTTGAAAATTAAAAACGGGAATCTCTACCTCTTGCCCATTGAGCAGTTGGTCTAAAGTTTTATTAAATAATTTTAAATCAATGGCTTCCAAAGATTCGAAGTCGTAATTTCCGTTTTTGTCTCGCGGAGTGTCGTCGCGTTCCACAAAAAAGTCGTCCACAGAAAGTTGTACAGGGTGGTAGCCAATAACGCCTAATTGTATGGAAAGCCGCCTGCAAGAAGTTGTTTTTCCTGAGCTTGAGGGACCGCTAATGAGTGCTATCTTTGCATTTTTGCGATGAATTTCGTCTGCCACATTCGCCCACACTTTCTCTTGCAGCGCTTCGGAAGTGAGGATGAGATCGCCCACTTGTCCAGAATCAACCTTATCATTCAAATTGTAAATATAGGGAATGCCCAGATGGTTGCCCCATTCTTTAAACTGTTGATACACATTAAATAACTTTGGCATTTTTCGCGTTTGCGGAATCGTATCCGGTCGCTTGCGGTTGGGGATTTTGAGCAACAAACCATTTTCATACAACTCTAATCCATAAAGTTTTACATATCCTGTGGAGGGGAGCAAACAGCCATAATAATAATTTGTAACATCATTTAATTGATAAACAGTGAGATACATTTTATTTGTTTCGCGAAAAATGGATTTCTCTTTTTCAATGCCTTGTCTTTTAAACAACGCTTCCGCCTCATTACAAGTAACTTCTTTGCGAATGAAAGGAAGATCTGCCGCAATAATTTCATTCATCTTGTTGGTAATCGTTTGCAACATATTTTCGTCTAAAGGGCAATTCAAATGCTCAATCTCACAATACTTTCCTCCTGAAATGGAATGCAAGATGTTGAGTTTTGCTTCAGGGAACAACGTTTTTACCGATTTATACAAAATAAAATAGAGCGAGCGGATATAAATCCCGTTGCCATAATTTGAAGTAATGTCAAAAAAATCAATACAACACGGCTTATGTATCCTATATCCCAACGATCTCACCTGATTATTAACCAGTGCGCCCAAGATAGGGTGGGGGAGTGTAATGTTTTCGCTTTGTGCAAGTTCAAATAAAGAAATGCCGTATTCTATTTCAATGGTTTTGTTTAAGTTTTTGATTTCAATATACATAGAGGTATGGGTAAGATTTAAAGATTTAAGATTTAAAGATTTAAAGATTTAATGATTTAAAGGTTTAATGATTTAAAGGTTTAAGGTTCAAGGTTTAAAGTTCAAGACTAAAATTCTCATAATTATTAATTGTTAATTCTTAATTCAGAATCACTAACTTCGTCCCATGAACCTCCTTCACTCCTGTAAACTCAACAAGTTGTTTGTAATTTTCCAAAGTAACGCCACTTCCTGCCAAAATAATAATTCTATCACCGGCTTGTTCAACCATAAGTTTAATGTTTTCTGCGCCTTCTAGGGCGGTGTCTTTTTGCCCTGAAGTTAATATTCTGGTGCAGCCACATTGGATAATCTCTTCCAGCGCTGTTTTCCAGTTGGCGCATACATCGAAGGCGCGATGAAAGGTAACTTCCATGGGTTTGGCAAGTTTCACAATCTCGGTAGTTTTTTCTATATCCACCGTAAAGTCTTCGTGCAAAAAACCAACTACCACAGCGTTAACGCCCAATTTTTTACAATACAAAACATCCTTTTTAATAGTTTCTAATTCTGCATCGGAATAGATGAAGTTTCCGGCTCGCGGACGCACTAAAACGTGGGTTTTCAATTTTAAATCTTTAACGCAATAGGCTATATCAGTGTATGATGGGGTTGTGCCACCGTTTTCAATATCTTGGCACAACTCAATCCTGTCCACTCCTGACTTTGCAGCGGCAATAGCTACTCTAATATGTGATGCACAAACTTCAATAATGGGAGACTTTTTTTTCATTTTAAAATTGGGGACAAAGTAAATGTTTTTTTCAATCTGAAATAAAAATTTTTATTTTTGCCCCCAACTATAACAATCAATCTTACATAATGGTTTATTTTACTTGTATTTCTATTGCAGCCTTAGTATTTTGTTTGACAATGTGTGCGATACATTTCTTTCGCCTCGTCAGGCAGGGAGCGCCTAAAGATTTATCTGAAAAATCGGGCGACATAACAGCAGGCGTAATATACTCCAATACAGCGGCTATGCTACCCACTCAAAAAGAATCTGCGTATAAACATTTGCCGACTTTTACCGCCGGCGTTTTTTTTCACTTAGGCACTTTTCTTGCATTTTTTTGCTTTATACTTTTATATTTTGATGCTGTTTGGACATTTTTCTTTCAATATACTTGGATTTCTTTGCTGATTGCTTTAGGTACTGGCGTTGGCGCCTGCTGCGGAATAGGTTTGTTTATCAAAAGACTAACATCAAAAAAACTGCGCCCCATTTCCAATATGGACGATTATATTTCGGTGTTTTTGACTACTTTATTTCAATTAACCACTGCGCTAATGTTCACTGTGTTTGTTTTTTATGAAAGTTTTATCCAATATTTTTCATCAACGGTTCATGATTGGCTCAGTATCGCTTATCTTGTTGCCGCCAGTCTGTTGTTCATCTACCTGCCTTTTAGTAAATTAAAACATCTTGTATATTATTTTGCGGCGCGCTATCATCTTGGTTTTTTCTATGGAAGGCGCGGGACCTGGCCGCCGAAAAAAAATTAAATGGAAGAATTTTTTGATTTCTTTTATAGAGAATTACATAAAACAAACATCTCGTTTGTGGCTCTTTGGAATGCTTTATTAACCTAACCCACAATAAACAACACAACTCTTTTACACCTATCCACCCTTACACCTATCCACCTTTACACCTATCCACCCTTACACCTATCCACCCTTACACCTATCCACCCTTACACCTATCCACCCTTACACCTATCCACCCTTACACCTATCCA
>JGI24696J40584_12961656_pt1 | contig 29463 bp, 18 predicted proteins | sample TergutCo191P4_FD_40584 | JGI IMG/M metagenome (IMG submission 40584)
TCGTGGTATGGTTATCGCGAAACCGGGTTCTATCAAACCGCATAAAGAATTTGAAGCTGAGGTGTATATCTTGAAAAAAGAAGAAGGTGGACGACACACCCCATTCCACACCAAATACCGCCCCCAATTCTACTTCCGTACCACTGACGTAACAGGCGAAGTGCTACTTCCTTCTGGAGTAGAAATGGTTATGCCCGGCGACAACTTGACCATCACGGTTCATTTGTTATCCGAAATCGCTATCAACTTAGGTCTTCGTTTCGCTATCCGCGAAGGTGGACGTACCGTTGGTGCAGGTCAGGTAACCAAAATATTAGATTAATACCGATGTAGAGACGTTAGTACTAACGTCTCTACCCGATAGGGGAATAGTTCAATGGCAGAATAGCGGTCTCCAAAACCGTTGATGGGAGTTCGAATCTCTCTTCCCCTGCTACAAAAAATACAAAGAATTTCTTTTACCTTTTTCCCCTCACCATCCCATTTCTCTTGTAATGAGACTGGTGGTAGCGCTGTATGAGCGGATGAGTCTCTAATGTTTCATCTCCAGAAAAGTAACGTACAAACAACCGGTCTGCCTCAAAATAATCGGGAACACCCAATTGTTCACAATCGCAGGAACTGATTCCAAGCCCGTCAACGGGCACAGCATCAATACACAATTGCAGTGCTTCTTGCTGGTTTTCACTACATTCTGAAAGAAGACCTCTGGCAAGGGCATACACTTCTGTTTTCCAAAGGTGTATAATAGGGGCGTAGTCGCCAACATCACCGTGCAGCGTCCAAAAACCAGTGAGATATTCTGTGAGGTTGTCAGTAGAGATAACAATGCCGTGGTATAACTGCGCCAAGTCGTACAAAACCATCATACGCATCCGCGCTTTCAGGTTGCCTTGCCGCAGCTTGGAAAGCAGGGTGTCGTCTAATGCAACCAAATTTTTCTTGTTTTCCAAAAATGTACTTGTAAGATCAAGATATTTAAAATGATGGCAGAAATGTTCACCTACTTTGAGAGAACGTTCGATCTCATCTGGCTTATTGGTTTCTATGGTAATGGAGCGACCTATAAGTGGAATATTGCAGGCTTCGCAAACAGGCTTGAGCAGCGTGGCGCATAACGCACTGTCGATGCCGCCGGAAATGCCCAGCACCAACGATTGTAAACAGTTCTCTCGAACATAGTTTTCTATTTGTTCGCGAATATTGTTGACAAAACATGCACAGGTTTCTGCGGATGTTTGGATGGGGAGGTAGGGGCGGATGTTCATTTACTATTATTGATTGGCAAATAAACATTATTATCTGGTTTAATTTTCACCATGCGATGCGCCGCCGCCTTTTTCATTTCAAACAAAGAGGCATCATCATTGAAGTGATTGCCGTTGGCTGAAGCCAACGGCTGGCAAAAATAAAAAATTGTAAGCATCTTCAAAAATGATTTTTTTTTACAAATTACACTATTTTTATTTCTGTATTTAAAAAAATGTATTTTTGCCATTATTTTAGAAAAATATACAAAATAAGTCCTCAATGTGTAAAAACATCTTATTTTTATTGAAAAACATCTTCTTTATTGCTGAAATATATCCTACAAAAAAAAAAATAGCACATAAATTTATTAACCAAATATAAAATCAATGAAAAAATCTATCTTCTTTTTTATCATTTTTGCTTTGTTTTGCACATTTTCTTATGCACAAAAAGGCTTTGAAGCAAAATTCTCACAACCGAGCAACACCGAATACCAAGTTACCTTTTCGGTAACCGATTGGAGTTTGCAAAATGCTCAATTCGATGGTGTGAATTATGCACAAATCGTTTTCAACAGTTCCACCGTAACCCAAGAAAAGGGTTGGGCGGAATTGCCGTTTATTAGCGCTTCCATTCAATTGCCTGCGCAAAAAAATGTGGATATCCGTGTTATTCATACTGAATACACTGATTATCAGCTTGAATTTCCTTTAGTGCCATCACGTGGCGTTATTTACAGAAATCAAGATCCTACCACCATTCCTTACGAAATTGCCCCTGCCTCTATTGTCAACAGGTTTTATCCTGAGGAATTGGCTACTGCCGATGAACCTTACATTATTCGTGATGTGAGAGGTACTTCCGTAAGGGTTTTCCCATTTCAATACAATGCGGCTACAAATACTTTACGCGTGTATTCCAAAATGGAGGTTCTTTTGACCGAAAATAATGAACCTGCCACCAATCCGTTGTTAGTGGAAAATCCTAACCCACTTCGTGAAATGAGAGGTACTTATAAAAGTATCTTCCTCAATTATGCAGAACCTAAAATACCTTTAGTGATGGCGCAGCATGGCGAAATATTGGTAATTACCACAGCCCGTGACGCTGAAACGATTGATACTTACATTCAATGGAAACAAGAAAAAGGGTTTATTGTTCACAAAGAAATTGTAGCCACTGGTACGAATGTGAAAACACTTATCCAACAAAAATATAATGCAAACAACAACATTCTTTATGTACAATTGGTGGGCGACTGGGCTGATATTAAATCCGACTTAGGTGGTGGTGCAAGCGCTCCCACCGATCCTAAAATGGGTTGCGTGGTGGGTACCGATAATTTCCCTGAAATTGCCATTGGACGTTTTTCCTGTTCTAATGCTACGCAACTGACCACTCAAATAGATAAAGCTATTCAATATGAAAAAGATCCTGATATGGGAGGATGGTATTCCTCTTTTATTGGTATGGGATCAAATGATACGGGTCCTGCAGATGACGGCGAAAAAGACTGGTTGCATATTCAAAGAATTTATAGCCAGCGCCTTGAACCGACTTATAATTATAATACCCATTACAGACTGTATGAGAATGAGAGTGGATGCACTGCAGCTAACTTAACAAACTATATTAATAACGGTGCTTCAACGATTGGCTATTGTGGTCATGGTTCTGCAACAAGTTTTGTTACCACAGGATTTAGCAATTCCCATGTTAACAATTTGACGAATGGAAACAAATTACCCTTTATCGTATCTGTAGCGTGCGTAAACGGAGCATTTCACAATGGCAGCGATTGTTTTGCTGAAGCATGGTTGAAAAAACAAAACGGTGGCGCTCTCGTTACATGGATGTCAACGATCAACCAGCCTTGGGCTGAACCCATGAGAGGACAAGACTATTTTTATGATATTTTATGTGGAGGATTTAATTATAGCTATGGGCAATATGGGATCGTTACAGAAGAATTGCGCACAACATGGGGTTCTATAGTGGTGAATGCCGGAAATTTAATGTTAACTGAATCTCAAGGGTCGGGCGATGTATATACCCTTCACACTTGGACGACTTTTGGCGACGCTTCTGTGCAGTTGAGAACCAAACAACCTGCCGTGCTTGAAGTTGCTGAATCTCCTCTGGCTGCGGGAATGCCTTTTACAACTACCATTACGGCAAATGGAGAACCTGTTAAAGATGCTCTTGTTTGTATCTCGCAAAATGATGTTTATATTTCCGCCTTTACCGATGAAAATGGTGAAGTGAGCATTGAAAACGAATTTATTATCGGTGAAGCGCTTGTAGTGGTTACCGCTTTCAATACAACAACCCATTATGCTACCATTGAAGTAACTGGAAGTTTGGAACTCCCTGAACCTATAAATCTTACATCTAATGTTGAAAATGCCAATCACGTAGTGTTGAGTTGGGAAGAACCCGAAGATAAAGGACTAACAGTTAAAGGATATAAACTCTATCGTGATGAGACCCTAATTACTTTAGAACCCATAACACAGGAACTTACTTTTACGGACATTGTCCCTCAAAACGGAGAATATGAATATGTAGTAACCGCTGTTTATGGAACTACATTGGAAAGTGAATCCTCCAATACAATTTCCGTTGTTGTTGATGGAATGTGTATTCCTATTAGCAACCATCTAACTCTTGAAGAAAAAGCAGACAATAATATTCTTGTATCATGGGTAGCCCCAACTTACGAAGGCTTGGAACTTGCCGGTTATAATATCTACCGCAATGATGAACAACTCAATACCGAAATTATTCCTGCTACTCAATTGAGTTTCTTAGATGAAGCTATTACGCCGTCAACCCAATATTGCTATCAGGTAGAAGTAGTGTATAACGATTGTGCAGAACCCTTGAAAACTGAAAAAGAATGCACAATACTTTCTGTCAGAGAGCTTTTTGAATCGCAATTCAGTTTATATCCCAACCCAACCAACGGAGAATTGAGAATTACGAATTACGAATTAGGAATTACGAATGTTGAAATTTATGACGCTTATGGTAAAATGCAGAAGGTGGAAAACAAAATGCAGAAAGCAGAAGGGGAATTGGTAATGAATATTTCTGACCTTGCCGCAGGCATATATTTCGTAAAAATTTACACCGAAACAGGCAAAATTGCAGTAAAACGGGTGGTATTGAAAAAGTAAACTTTAAGAAAGATTTATGACACTTAGGTGTCCACTTTAAAAGCCTGATAGCAATATCGGGCTTTTTTTTGTAAGGGAAAAAGATAACTTCTCCATTTTTTCTTCCCCCTTTTTTTATTTTTGCCGCCTTAAAAAAAATTAGTTGATTGAATTTTTAAATTTTTTAATTTTAAATTTTATTGCATGTTCCCTCCTATCGAAATCATGTCCCCCGTTGGCTCTTACGAGGCTTTGATGGCAGCCATCCAATCGGGTGCCGGCTCTGTTTATTTTGGGGTGGGCGATATGAATATGCGCGCCCGTTCTTCCGCCAACTTTACGCTGGAAGATCTTGAAAAAATTGCACAAATCTGCAAAGAAAATGATGTGTTGTCATATTTAACGGTAAATACGGTAATTTACAACCACGAAATTGAAAAAATGCAGGTTTTATTAGATACTGCAAAGAAAAGTGGAATTTCTGCCATAATTGCCTCCGATATGGCAGTAATGAATTATTGTAAAAAGATAGGGATAGAGATCCATATTTCCACGCAATGCAACATCACCAACATTGAAGCGGTGAAGTTTTATGCGCAGTTTGCCGACGTTATTGTACTGGCACGGGAAACGGAACTTAAAGATGTGAAGCAAATAACAAAACAAATTCGAGAAGAAAACATCTGCGGACCTAAAGGCGAACTTATTAAAATAGAAATGTTTATTCACGGCGCCCTTTGTATGGCAGTTTCGGGGAAGTGTTACATCAGTTTAGATAACTTCAACTACTCGGCAAACCGCGGGGCGTGCCTGCAACCGTGCCGGCGGGGATACCATGTGAAAGATGTTGATTCCGAAATTGAACTGGCGCTTGAAAACGAGTATATTATGTCGCCCAAAGATTTGTGTACAGTCGGCTTTTTAGATAAAATGCTGGATGCGGGGGTTACTGTTTTGAAAATTGAAGGTCGTGGGCGCTCTCCCGAATACGTGAAAATGGTTACACAATGCTACCACGAAGCAATAGAGGCTATTCAAAATCAAACTTATTCACAAGAGAAAATTGAAACGTGGACGTCCCGCCTGCGCAGCGTTTACAACCGCGATTTCTGGGACGGCTACTATTTAGGGCAGAAAGTGGGCGAATGGACACAAAACTACGGCTCGCAAGCCACTCGTACCAAACAATATGTGGGAAAAGTAACCAACTACTTCTCAAAACTCCAAGTCGCTGAAATTCTTATTGAAACCAATGAGATCTCCATCGGCGACGAAATCATGGTCTTTGGTTCCACCACCGGCGTTGTTGATGTGAAAGTAGAGGAGATTCGGGTGGAACTACAACCCGTAAACCAAGCCGCAAAAGGAATGTTCTGTTCTATATCCGTACCCGAAACAGTAAGGCGAAACGATAAAATTTATAAGTGGTTAATGGTTAATGATTAATGGTTAATGGTTAATGGTTTATTGGGGGCAATCATCTCATCATCTCATCATCTCATCATCTCATCATCTAATCTTTGAATTAGGTTTTGCAAATCAAAATCCTCTCCTTTTACGGTAAGATGCGCTTGCTGATATATGGGGGTGCGGAGCGCTAACTGCTCAGTAATAAAAGCCAACAATTCTTCTTCGGTTTTGTTTTTTGTAAGCGGGCGCGCCACTTTTGCATGAGACAATCTTTGTGTTAACGACTTTGGAGACATTTCAACGTAGATTGAACAAGCGTTTTCGTTAATTAATTTCATGGCATCAAAGAAACAGGGGGCGCCGCCGCCGGTGGCAATCACTACATTTTCCTGTTTCAATGCTTCCACTAAAGTTTGCTGCTCTAATTGTCTAAAAACCAATTCTCCATATTTTTCAAAAATGGCATCAACGGAAATCCGGTATTTTTCTTCCAGCATTTTATCAGTATCTATTACCTCATAATTCAACTGCCGTGCAATTTTTCGGGCAATCGTAGATTTGCCTGCACCAGAAAAACCAACAAGAACGATTCGGGAATGCATTAGTGATTATTGATTAATTGCCGTTGGCTTTAGCCAACGGACAAAAGATTATTGATTAGACAAAAGAATAATGATTAGCAGTAATGTTAGTTTAAGGAGTTATGGTTTGGCAAAATAAATTAATTTTGCGCACCAATTCTCATTATTACAAAAAAATACTATTAACTTCTCATTGGCTAATTTTTGTCCGTTGACTAAAGTCAACGGCAATTAATCACAAATCACCAATATGATTGTAATTAAGACAGAGCACCTCACCAAGCGTTTCGGCAATTTTACTGCCGTTGATGCTATTTCTTTTGAAGTGGAAAAAGGGGAAATTTTCGGATTTCTTGGAGCAAACGGCGCAGGGAAAACCACCGCCATGAAGATGTTGATAGGCATTAGCAAACCCACATCGGGAAAGGGGTGGGTAGCAGGCTACGACATTAGAACCGAAACCGAACAGATAAAAAAGAGTATTGGCTACATGAGCCAGAAGTTTTCTCTTTACGATGACTTAAAAGTGTGGGAAAATATTCGATTATACGCAGGCATTTATGGTATGAAAGAGAAAGAGATTGCTGAAAAAACGGAAATTGTGCTGCAAAAGTTAGGTTTTGAAAATGAGCGTAATACATTAGTAAAATCATTGCCTTTGGGCTGGAAGCAGCGTTTGGCATTTTCTGTAGCTATTTTTCATGAACCGCAGATTGTGTTTTTGGATGAGCCTACCGGAGGTGTAGATCCCGCCATGCGCCGCACTTTCTGGGAAATGATTTATGAAGCCTCTGCACGTGGCATCACCATATTCGTTACCACCCACTACATGGATGAAGCCGAATACTGTAACCGCGTCTCTATCATGGTGGACGGCAGAATTGACGCATTGGATTCTCCCAAAAATCTAAAACAACAATTTCAGGTGAACAGCATGGATGAGGTGTTTCGCAAATTGGCGCGAGAAGCAAAACGAGGAGAGTAAATATTGGCAGATAATTATACGAAATACGCCTTTCCCACGTTTGAGCTATGTTTTTTTAAAGATTGTTATTGTATGAAAAAAGTTAAACTATTTTTATTATTCTTCTCAGTTTCAGTTGCTGTTATAGCGCAAAATTCTACGTATCAAATAAATATGCAGAAAATGAATCAGCTGGTGAAATTTATTAATGACGCATATTTAGATACAGTTAATTTTGATGTGCTGGTTGAAAAAGGTGTAATAGAGATGCTTAAAGAGCTTGACCCGCACTCTGCCTACATTTCCAAAAAAGATGTACAACAAGCCAATGAGCCGCTCGTCGGGTCGTTTGACGGCATTGGCGTTACCTTTCAGCTCATTAAAGATACCATCAATATTATGGAGGTGATTGTAAATGGTCCTTCCGAAAAAGTAGGTTTGAAAGCAGGCGACAAGATTATAAAAGTGGATACTGCAATTGCATACGGTAAACATGTGAATAACAAATGGGTAGCTGATCATTTACGCGGACAGAAAGGAACAAAAGTTTCTGTCTTTGTAAAAAGAGGTAAAAATCCTGAACTTTTAGAGTTTAGTATCATCCGCGATAAAATTCCGGTGAACAGTATCAATGTGTATTTTATGGCTAATAATAATACCGGATACATTTGTTTAGAGCGCTTTGCGCAAATCTCTGCACAAGAGTTTCGCGATGCGCTTACCCGCTTGAAAGCGCGTGGAATGAAACACCTCATCTTCGACCTGCGTGGAAATAGCGGCGGATACCTGCAGGCAGCTTTTGAAATAGCTAACGAATTTATTGGAAATGACAAAATGATTGTTTATACGGATAACTTCCGAAAAACAGGCGAAAAATTCAAATCAAACGGAAGAGGCGAGTTTCAGGAAGGAAGATTGGTGGTTTTGGTAGATGAAGGCTCAGCTTCTGCCAGCGAGATCGTCTCCGGTGCAGTACAAGACTGGGACCGCGCTATAGTGATGGGACGCAGAACTTTTGGAAAAGGACTCGTGCAAAAACCGATATACCTCGCAGATGGTTCGCAAGTACGGCTCACCATATCAAAATATTACACCCCTTCCGGAAGATGTATCCAACGCCCCTACGATGATGGTTTAGACAGCTATACTAACGACTTGAACGAGAGATCGAAACATGGAGAACTTTTAACCGCTGACAGCATTAAGTTCCCCGATTCGTTGAAATATCAAACTGCAAAAGGAAGAATTGTTTATGGCGGTGGCGGCATTATGCCCGACATCTTTATCCCGCTGGATACCTCACGCTATTCTTCGTTTTATAACGAGATGTATAGAAAAGGGGTGATCAGCAGTTTTACTTTAGATTATATGGATAAAAACAGAGAGCAACTTAAATCTAAATATCCCACCATGGAAGATTTTAAATACAATTTTGAAATCTCCGACAGAATGTTCCAAGAATTGATAAATTTTGCACATCAAGAAGGCGTTAAAGACACTGTCGCTTTTCAATTTTCAAAACGCATGGAGTTGTTTGTGAAAGATAAAGGCAAGGAATTAGACTCATTGTATAATTCGTTGGAAGACTTGAAGAAGAATGCAAAATTTCAGGAGATGCTCACAAAATATGTTACCGAATCTTTTAACGAATCAATGCGTTTGCGAAACTTGAACAGAGCTAATGAATTTATTAAAGACGCATTGAAATATGAAATTGCCAGAAACTTATTCAATTACGGCGAGGCACGTCAAATATTTCTCATGAATGACGAAGGCTTTTTAAAAGCATTGGAAGTGATTAACAATGATAAGATTATTAAAAAGTTTAATGTAGAGCGGTAGTTGGAAAATTTCCTCTTACTCAATTAGCGGAAAAATTGAGTTGGAAATAAAAAAACAATAGCCGTTCTAATATTCAACCCTACTTTTTTTCGACGTTACTTGAAAGCAAAACATTTTCTTATTGCATGAATTTTTTCCCCTCCAAAATAGACTTGAAATAGAAACCCGGAGCTACCCCTGTAACATTTTTAAAGGCATGGCGAAACGCATTTGGCGATTTGAACCCCACGCGGTGCGCTACCGATTCAATGGTGTATTTTGCTGCTCCCTGCTCAGAAAATAGCTTCTGCGCTTCTTTGACTCTATATTCGTTTAAAAATAAACGGAAATTTTTCTTAAAAACCTGATGCACCAATTGTGATACCAAAACATGGTTACTTTGAAGTAGAACCGCTAATTTAGTTAACGAAAATTCGGAATCACAAATAATGGAGCTATCTTCCATGATATGTAAAATTTTGCCCAAGAGTTTATTCTGCTTCTCCTCGTGGAGTGTAAAATGCTTATATTCTTCGCTTTCCTTTGCAAACGAATGCTCTTTCAGCTTTAATAGTGCAACATTTTTCTCCACTAATATTTTATGTGCCTTGCATAGATTTATTTTCTGTATATATATTATCAATGAGAAAACGCTCACAAGCGCCAAAGCGCTCAAGATAAATATTTGTATAATCTTTTGATAATGAATGATTTGTTTTTTCATTTTCTCAAAAGTATCTTTTGTATCTTCTTGCCGTTCCTCAATTTTAGATAAATTATGGTGATGTTCTGATAAAATTTTTAAACAATTGTGGTCCGTTGCCATGCTATTGGATAACCCCATAATGAGAAATAGCGTTATTAAAAGGATTTGTCTTTTCATTTTATAATTTTTAGTATTAATCTGCAAAAAAAGAAAAGAGACGCCAAAGTTGGACATTTTTTTCCTTAAAATACGTGTATCTTAAATTAATATATTGATGTTTTTGGTGTATTTTTAAAAAAATACACTCTAAAAAAACGACATGTAAATTATGTATTATTTCGCCCCTTCCACGACTAATTCTTAAATTAGACGCCATAACACCTTGTGTCATACTGCATACTATAGAAACAAGAATATTTTTGCCACTCGAAACTTATAAAGATTATTTAACTATTTAATTATTATTATGACAAAAAAACTATTTTTCTTTTCTCTTCTTGCCTTGTTAGGTATCGCTATGCATGCGCAAGAGGTCGGTGAAAGCAATCTCTTAAACATCACGAACTATCCTTATCTGCAAGTTCCTGTATCGCAGGTGCTTCCGGCAGGTAAAGTAAAAAACACAGGAACAACTACCCTAACCAACCTTATATTAACAGCTAAGATTGATGGAAATATTGTTGGTACTTCGGCATTTCTTGCTGATTTGGAGCCGGGTGAAACTGCCGAGTTGCCCTTGTCGCCTGCCGTGAATTTCCCCGAAGGAGAAAACGTCATTACATATACAATTACACAAGATGGAATTTGTGAGATTTCGGAAAAAAACCTCTACACGTTTACCGTTATGGGTACGCCTAATCTTTTTGCCATTGATAATGCAACGGCTACCAGCGCTTCTATCAGCAACACTTCTTCCAACACTTATTTTGGAAATATTTTTGAGGTAACTTCCACCACTGCCATTTCTCAGGTTATTATTGGTTTTGCAACTAATTACAATGTTAATTTCAATATAGCATTATATGAAATGACCGGCGATTTAACGGTATCAAGCACTCCATTGTTTTCGCAAACGGCATCTAAAAATGCAACCGGTTTTCTTTTTTATACGGTGCCCACAACCGTGATGACTCCGGGACGCTATTTTCTCTGTGTGCATCAAACTAACAATACCAGCTTGGGCGTGATGCACGATGGCAACAACTCAAGAAGCGTTTATAGAATGACCGGCGCGAATCAAACTTTAACAAATTTCGTAGCGGTGTATGGTGCAGCGGCGATCCGTATGGTTACAGAAGTGGATGAGTGTGTAGCGCCCTCCAATTTGGCAGTTACCCCCAAACATATCAATGCCTTGCTTTCATGGGAAGGAAATGCTATCAGATACCAGCTGACTTTGAATAACGGCACTACCGATATTTCCTATATCGCAACAACAAACAGTTTCAACGCTACAGGTTTAACATTAGCTACTGACTATACATGGAAAGTGGTGGCATTGTGCGACGGTACCCATAGCGCCACTACAGAAGGAACCCCATTTTCCACATTGGCTTGCCAGACCATTGCTCAATATCCGTTTACTGAGAATTTCGACGAAACCGGTACCGCTCTTCCAGGATGCTGGACCAATACACTCATTAAAGGAACTACCAATTGGACTGTGGTGCCTGAAATTACCGGAATACCAAACACTGTGCACAGCGGAACCCATAAAATCCGTTTCTCCTCTTTAACCAAAGGCAATTCTGCAAGACTTACCATGCCGCCGTTAGACCTCACAGGGCTCTCCTCGCCCATGTTAAGTTTTTGGCATACACAAGATTTTTCTAACCCTAACCAAGATACATTAAAAGTATATTATAAAACCTCTGCAAGCGGAGAATGGATACATTTGGTAACTTATGATAAAACAATTGCAAACTGGCAAAAAGACACCATCTTCCTGCCCGAACCTTCAAACGATTATTACATTTCATTTGTAGCCATTTCACAATCTGGTAGAGGCGTACAGTTAGATGATGTGCAAATTGGAAATGCCGATGATTCTACAGATGGTGGTGATTTGGCAAACCTTACACGCTATCCTTATTCACAGGTTCCTGTTTCACAAACCATTCCGCCTGCTATCGTTAAAAACACAGGATTTAACACGCAAACCAATGTAGTGCTCACCGCTGAAATTAACGGAGAAGTAGTAGGAACATCAGAAGCGCTTGATGCTCTCGAAGTTGGAGAAACAGTAGCTTTGGAATTAACCCCTGCTGTGTTTGTACCCGCAGGAAATAATAATATGACTTACAAAATTACTCAAAACCAAACCGACGATAATCCGGAAGATAATATCGTTTCCTTTTCTTTTAAAGGAACACAAAATATTTTTGCGGTTGACGGTGTGGTAACTTGCGAAAACGGGGCTGGGAGCGGCGCCAATACATATACAATCGGACAAATGTTTACGATTACTCAAACTTCTACGCTTTCTCAAGTCGTTGTTGGACATGGTGCGCCTACTCATTTAGAGTATTCCGTATCTTTATATGCGATGGAAGATGACTTACTCACTGCCGCTACTCCCTTGTTTTCACAAAACGCCGTTAGAAAGGCAACCGGTTTTAACATTATTACCGTGCCTGCCACAACTTTAACGCCGGGTAATTATTATTTGTGTGTTAACCAGTTAACAAGCACAAACATCTCTATTGCATACGATAACAATCTTACAAAGAAATCGTATATAAGAAACGAGAATGGCAATTTGTCGGAGCCGCCCATTAAGGTAGGCGCTGTAGCCATTCGTATGGTGTTGGAAGTTTCCGACTGTATTGCCGACCAGCCTGAAAATTTAACGGTTACACCAAGTTATACTTCTGCTGTTTTTTCATGGGAGGGTACAACTCCGTTATATTTCCTGATGACGCTCAACGATGGAAATCAGGATTATACATTTGAAACAAAAGGTAACAGCATTACAGTGGATGAGTTCCCGATGGGAACCTCCTATACATGGAAAGTGAGTGCTATGTGCGACGCCATTCATGGTGTGGAAGCCACAGGAACGCCATTTACCACTTTAAGTTGCGATGCGATTACCGAATTCCCTTATGAGGAAAGTTTTGATGAAAATGGCAACGACTTCCCCGCTTGCTGGATTCAAACAAAAGAGCAAGGCACTGCTTTATGGCATGTTACAGGGAAAAACGATGGCGTGCCGGCTACTGCATACGACGGCGATTTTAAGGCAAGATTCTATTCGCAATTTACCGGCGCTACAACAAAACTCATCACGCCTAAGATGGATTTAACCGCACTCAGTGAACCGGTATTGCAATTTTGGTACACACAAAAAAAATGGATATTGAGTCAGGATATTTTGAAAATATATTACAAAACTTCTGCAAATGGAACGTGGATCCATTTGGTAACCTATAATGAAAATGTGGAAGATTGGCAAAAGAAGCATATTGCACTCCCCAATCCATCTGAAGATTATTATATTGCATTTGAAGCCGTGAGCCAAAACGGACAGGGCATTCAGTTAGATGCCATGAGAGTTATTGATTTTGAAGGTTTTGTTGAGGGTGCAATCACTGAAATTGTTTCGCCTGTGTCGGGAGTTAATTATCAACTCACAACCAACGAGCAAGTGCAAGTGTTAATTAAGAATAATGGCGCCGAAGCATTAACCAACTTCGATTTGATTCTTGAATTGAACGGTGTGGAAATCGCCACCGAAACTTTCACCAACTCTATTGCCACTTTACAGCAGGCATCCTTCACCTTTGCCGCTACCTTAGATCTTTCGCAAGAAGCTGAATATGAAATTACCGTAACGGCTGTTATTACCGGCGACAGTAATCTTGAAAACAACACAAAAACCATTGTGTTGCAAAATGTGATTTGCAATATGGTAACGGTATTTCCATTGGTAGAAGGTTTTGAAGGCGCATTATTCCCGCCGTTGTGCTGGAGCGCTTATAACACAGGAAATAAATCCTGGGACAAAGCCACCGACTTTAAACATAGTGGTAATGCAAGCGCAGGACATCTCTTTGGAACAAGCGCGCAAGAGAGCTGGCTGGTAACACCGCAAATTGAAGTGGCGGCATCCAAAAACCTTGTCCTTGAATTTTGGTCTATTAACCAATGGCCTGATGATCATAAATACAGCGGCGTGTGGATCTCCACCACCGGCAACAACCCTCAAACATCGGTGTTTACTGAAGTTAAACAATTAAAAAATAGCGAAATATCAAATTCATGGAAGAAAATTGAGATTCCGTTAAGCGCTTACGCAGGGCAAAATATTTACATTGCATTCAAATATTCAGGAAGCTATGGCGACAGCTGGTTTGTTGATGACGTAACCATTTACAACTTCGCCGATTATGTTGACGGAGAAGTGGTTGCCATCATGAACCAATCGGGCGAAGGATTTTCGGCAAACGAAACGGCGAAAGTGTTAATAAAAAATAATGGCAGCGATCCTTTATCAAACTTTAATTTGAAACTTGAACTCAACGGAATACTTATTGCCAATGAAACATACACAGGTTCAATAGCCAGTATGAATCAGGCTGAATATACATTCAACACAACGTTAGACTTGTCTGCCATAAGCACATACGTAGTTAACGTTACCCTTGAAGTTGCTGGCGATGAAGAACTGTCCAACAATAGTAAAACCAAGAAGATCGCTAATTTCTCCACGGAATCAATAGCGCTTTATGGGTATAGAATTTTTGATGAAAATACGGAAGTATCGCCATTAGGATTTATTTCGTTCCCTTCAACTGATCCGCAAAAGATAACGCACATCAACGATTTTGTTCCTTCTGCGCCGGCAAACGCTATATTTGCGGGAGAGTATCTCAATGGATTCTTCTATGCTTATACGGTAGGAAGTGCGCCTGTTAATTTCGAGAAAATCTCCACTACTACATGGGAAACGGTTGCCACACACCCCATTGAGGCTATTCCGAGTGATATGGCTTACGACTACACCACTAAAGTGATGTACGGTATTCTCAGAGTAGAAATGGATTCTTATTTAGTTACAATTGACATAGAAACCGGAGTTATGACCAAGATTGGGGCAAGTGGGAAAAGGCTATTAACCTTAGCTTGCAATTCGGCGGGAAAACTGTTTACGGTGGATATGAGCGGCAATTTATATGCCATCAATAAAACAACAGGCGCGCTTTCGTTAATTGGCACCACCGGCGTATCGCCTTTATATGTGCAATCGATGGCTTTCGACCAAAATACGGGAAGACTATTCTGGGCTATGTGCAACACAAATGATGAGGGACAACTCCTTGAGATTGATCCTGCAACAGGTGTTGCGTTGGTGAGAGGCACTATTGCCGGAGATGCTGAAGTGATTGGCTTATATACCAAAATTGCAGAAACCAATCAATATACCATAACCCTTGCCACTAATATTGAGGAGGCGGGTATCGTTTCGGGAGGTGGTATTTTTGAGGAAGGAACGGAGATTACCGTTACTGCTACACCGAATGAAAATTACGAATTTATAAATTGGACTGAAGAAGGCGAAATAGTTTCAACAAATGATAGTTATAAATTTATTGTTACTAAAAATCTCGCTTTAACGGCAAACTTCAAAAAGAAACTAACAATTTCTAATGAAACGCTTTCGTCTTCTTTTAATATATATCCTAATCCTGTTGCAGATGTACTGACCGTAGTTCGTTCAGGCGACGAAAAAGTGCGCATAGAAATCTACAACAGCGTAGGAGCAATTATACAATCATTAGAGAGCGCCGGAGCGCACACCTGCATCAACGTAGGCACGTTACCTTCGGGCGTTTATATGATTCGTTTAGCGGGCGCCAACAGCCATGGGGTGCAACGCTTTGTGAAACACTAAGTATTGAGCATGGGGGTTTCCTCCGGCTCGGACAATATTTGGTTAATATTATTTGTGGTTTTTGAAAAAGCTGCCCCAAAAAGGCGGCTTTTTCGTTTTAATAGCTGTGGTTACTAGTGCTTTATCAATAATAAAGTTACTTCAACGTAGCGAAATTCCCCACCAACATCTTTATGTGTTTCCATAAATACTTCCGTTGAAGCTCTATTCGCTAAAAAATTATTGTAATCATTCTTTAATGTATATAGTGCCCCGAATGCTCTTAAAAATGCGAGCACTTGGTTTTTTGTATCCGAATTATTAGCATGCAATAAATCTCTACATCGACGTCCGGCATCATTCTTATTCTTTTTAACAATACAAGTATCAATCTCTCCATAATCATTATTGTATTTGAGAGATCCCCTGAATGGGATTCCATCAGCATGTCCTTTATAAGTTATAGAGGCAGTATATTTTGATCCCTTTGAGCAATACGCTTCATCAATTCTCTTGAAAATGCTGTCTATGACATAGATTGCTTGATCTCCGCCCATAAAATGATATGCGCTCACAGGAAATTTATCATAACGGGTATAAGATTTGCAAGCATCTCCGTATTTGAACCAAATAGAAATAATATTTTCAGAAATACGTTCGGTACGAAAGTCCAGTTTAAATCCGGGATTTTGTTTAGCAGGATTAATTATGTCAGTACCTAATTTCTCTATATCCTTAACATCATCAACAGGATTAATGATAGGAATACTCTGATCCTCTCCTTTTTTAGGATCATTAACAGAATTGATGCTGGGATTACTCTTATTCTCTTCTTTCTTTACATCATCATTAGAACCTCTTGTAATTCCCCCTTTTACAGTATCGTTTTTTATAATTGGCGAATTCGGAACAGAAGGATTTGCAATCGAATCTTCTGATATTTCATTTGTTCTTTTACCTACTAAGTATAGAAGGTTGTTTGCTTCACGTTCAAAGTTGAAATTTGCTTTTTTCCATATACGCTGTTCTGCTTTTGTTGGAAGTTTCGTATCAAGTAATAGATATAACTGTTGGGCTTCTTTTTCTAATTCTTCTAATTTACTCTTGAATATATTAGAAACCACTTTTTCAGTTATATACACATGAACCACTTTTATGAATTGTTTAGTATGCGCATATCTATTCAAAGATTTATATTTATTTGTAGAAGTATTTAACACTTCATTCATGCTGCTTATCCCTTTCTTATACTTATAATCTGTTTGCTCACAAAGTCTATATTCACGAGGCATTAGTTTTATATATGGATAAGAATAACTCCTTATCTCTTGTAACCTTCTATCTTCCTTATTACTTGATGATATGTCAGGTGGCTTGCTAAAACCTGTCTTAAATATTTTTTTCTCACCTGGAAAATTCAATTTTTTATAACTTCTACTCCGCTTTTCCCCCTGCTGACAAGCCTTATAATGCGTTGTAGCGTCCGGTTCATTCATTAGTTTTGGATTATAATTATAAAGACAATGGGTAAAAGCTGATTTTAAATAATTTTTATCTTCTTCTGAAAGATTATCATACGATTTTAGGTTATCCATATCTAAAGGAACTGCCCAAAACCAATCTTTTACAGCGTTATGACACCCCACTACTCCAAGAATTTTCGAATCATTTATACATATAAGCGGTGCGCCTGCGGCTATTCCATCAATATGCTCATGAATAATGATAACTTTACAATCAAGGTTAGGTATCATATAGGGTATTTCTCTTTTTACACTATCTTTTAATTGTGATCTCAATGTACTTCGTGTTCTAATATCAAGAGCTTTTCCGGATGCAATTTCACCATAATATTGTGCTGTTTCACTTACACAAGAATAAATTTTACTTTTTTTAGGTGCTAAACATAATGTATCTTTTATTTCTAAAGATATTCCATCACTATCTTTAAAAAATGGAATATCTATGTAGGCAATGCCTCGAAAAACATCAACTTTCGTTACTGGTAAATCATTTTGAAATATTATGGGTTCTCCTTTCCAGTCCTTTATTCCTATTATCTTATAGTTTTTAAATTCTCCTCCGGAAGGGGTTAGTTGAACAAAAGCATGTAAACTCGTAACAAGCCCTTTCTGTCCCTTGACACGAAAAGCTGTTTGAGTTATCCCCTTTTTTCCATCTTCAATCTTTATTGTATAGACATGCTTACTTATTTTATCATCCAAATGACTTTGAGAGTATGCCATTATTCCTAAAAAGGAAATAATAAATAGGAGTAAAAATCTTTTCATATTTTTCTTATTCACAATTTTTTAATTCTTGATTTACTTGTTCTATATCTTTTCTGTTTTTTGAACGCTCAGCAAGTTCTCTTGCACATGCTAACAACTCTATTATTTCATCATCGCAATTTTGATTTCGTTCATTTTTCAATTTAAGTGCTTTATTATAAAAAATCCTGTATCCGTCAGAAGGGTACTGTAAATAGTCGGCTAAGGCTGCAAGATATTCTCCTCTATTAACCGATTCCTCCGCGCGCTTTAACAATGCTTGTTTTGTCTGCTCAGAAGTTGTAAGCAAAGTATCTTTAGGTACTGGCTTTTTCGAAGATTTTAGGTCTGCTGTATCCTCTTTTAATCCAAATTCTGCGGTATTCTCAGGCAACTTTGTCTCTGTAGTTGTATCCATAACAGAGTCCGGTTCTTGTTTTTCAGGAGGAGAAATATCGTCAGGAGGAATAGAACAGTCTATTAAAAACAAAATAACAGCAGTTGCAATTACTACTATTATTAATAGAATGCTTATTGCTAAAAAGGTAGTTTTTTTTCTATGAGAAGAATGAGCATTTTCTAAATCATCTTGAATATCATCTTTCTTTATTAATCCTACTGATGACACATATAATGTGGGCGGAGATGGATGTAAAAACCTTTCTTTTAGCCTGTTGTAAAACTCATCGAAATAATATTGATTATATTCGGGTCCATTTTTACAACTGACTTGGCATATATCTTCAGGCAAATTATTCGGGAATTCGGCAAAACCATCCAACATAATAGGAATAATATTTTTCCCTTTTTTCAACGCATAGGCTAATTCATTGCGTAACCAATCATTTTTTTTGTCGATGGACAAATTGAAACATTTATCAAATGCTCCTTGGTTTAGTACAACAATGAAATCGGTACATTCGTCAATGCGTTTTAATAATTCTACATCAAAATCACCATTACGTAAAGTGTCAATATCAAAACTGACTTTATACCCATCGCGTGTCAACAAATCATAAAGATGTTTTGCCGTTTCAAAACCTCCACTACGCCGATAACTTATAAAAATATTGTATGCCATAAACTTTTTATTTTTCAATTTAACATTCCTCAAACTCCACAAAGTTCAAATCTTTTAATGCTTCCGGCGGGTCTGCTTTGGGTTTTATATGAACCGGATATATTGTTAACATCGTCTTCGGGTGGCTATTCCGTTGCAAAGCATAGGTATATTCCTTTTCTACCCATTCGGATTTTTCAGCGTTAGACGACCAACACAAAAGGAACAGATCCGCTTTGTTTATATAATCAAATATTTTGTCCTTATATTTATCCCCTCCTTCAAGATATAGTTTGTCTAAAAAGAAATCAATATGTAACATTTTAAAAACCTTCGCTATGTTCATTACTTTTTTTCTATCGCGTGAAGAATAGGAAACAAATACTTTTTCATAGAATTTAGGGTAAGTTTTTGCTTTCGGCGCCTTGGCTTTTATTTGCGACACAACTTTGGTTACAAACTTAATGCTGCAAAGCGGCAAAGAATCCTTGCAAATAATCGCTGTACCTATCATATCCCCAAGCTGATAAGTTTTTGGAACAGATACCACAAAGTCCACCGATTTTAAATCGTTTTTCCATCGTACTTTTTGAACAGGAGTGTCCACCATCACGCCTTTGGGCATCAACAATTTAACTTCAATTTCATCATCCGGATCTAAGAGCAAGTCTAAAGACTCGTTGCCTCTTAATGCTGCCTTACTGTCTTTCATTTGTGCTTTCTTTGCTACCGCTTCTGTTGAATCCTCTCCATGAAGAAATACCTGCACTAACATATCCGCTCCACATACCAGTCTTGCAGGGGCATACAGAGATAGTTGGGTATTTTTGGGCTTTGAGGGTTTACTCAATTCTAATGAGCCACTCGCACCAAAAGGTGATTCTGATCGAGATCCTGCCGGAGAACCTATAGAGCCTGCTACGACAGTCCTAAGGAGACGTTTTCTTTTCTCTTCAGACGACAATGTTCCTTCAGTAGGTAAATCTCCGAATTCTATCGTAGATATCACTGATATCTTCTGCAAAATTTCTGTAGTAACTGCTTGACGTTGAGAATATGAATAGGCAGAAGCATGTCTCAATGCTTCTATCTCACGGCAAAGTTTTTCAAAAACATCATTGGGTGGTATTGTAGTAGCATCAATCACTGTGGCATTAGCAAAAATTGTTTTCTGTTGGCTGTTAAAATTTGCTTTTGTATATTTTAATACGATAATGTTTTTATTGTTATGGTCTGCTAACAAGAGCTCATTCTTCAATTTTGGGCAACTCAATGCTTCATCTGTGAACAAAACGATGACGGCATACGCATATTTAATACGTCTATATTGTCCTGTTATCATCGTTTTTGAGCGACTCTGCGTAAAACTTGCAGTAAAGTTTCTTCTACAAAGTTCTTCCGTAATCTTTATAGCCAACGCATTATCTCTTGATGCGAAACAAACAAAAATGGTTCTTTGTGGATGATAAGGATTTTGCGACAGATTGTCCTTAGAATAATGCTCGCCGTAGCGTTTCTTGAAATAGGTCATAAGTGAGGTGTTTATAAAATTTTAAAGCATCTATTGATCATGTTTTATTTCTACATTCAGGTGAGATATCTTCTACAAATTCTTTGTCCTTTGTCTGAATAGCTTATAAATACATCGTGTGCCATATAATAATTCTTTTTAAATTCTAATTACTTTAAATAGTTAATTACTCACTCTTGACATCTGCCGCCAAACGAAAACCCACATCCGGTTCCGGATGATCCAGATTCGGATATAAACCAAATCCTCTATATGAAACACGACAACGGTAAATATCTAAAAGATAACTTCCACCTCTTGTTACACGATAGGTACTGTCGTGGATAAATGTACCTGTTTTATAATTTCTAATTCCTATATCCGCACACCATTCATATACATTTCCACTCATGTGATATAAGCCAAGAGTATTTGCTTCTTTTCTTGTATCCCCTTTTTGTATTTGATCAGTGAAATCAAACCATGCTACACTTTTTGCGGAATTACTCCCTGAAAAAATACACGTATCCTTATGCTTGCCGCCTCGTGCAGCATACTCCCATTCAATTTCAGTTGGGAGTTTATATTCCATCACCATAAATTCTATATGTTTTCTTTTATGTTCAGGTGTTTTTTTATATTTTTTTTCTAAATTTTCCTTAAGAACCATATTGAATCCATTGAGTTTTTTTATAAATTTTAAAGCATCACTATGCGATACATAATAAATAGGATAATCATCTCCCACACTGGCATATTGCATTTTTGAAGTATCCATTTTGGGAGAAACCAACCAATAATAAATTAGTTTTCGAACGGGAGATAATTTTTTTTCTCCTTCTGCATCCCCGTATCCATCTACAATAGGGTTATATTTCATAATTACCCTCCATTGTTTTTGTGATACTTCAAATTTATTCATAAAAAAACTTTCAACCTCTATTGTAGTAGTGTCCTCATGTCTATAATAGTTGAAATAATCCTTATAATCTTTGTCAGGATCAATAGTATTCTTATTATTTTCTTTTATACGATTAATTTCATCTAAAAACGCAAGGGAATCTTTGCCTATCGTAAATGAAGGATCTCCTTCAATCCATACCATATCATTATATATGTTTATTAAAACATCATACAGTTCATTTCTGTTATTTATTTCATATTTGATCCACACCACAAATAAAAATACTATAACGACTCCAGTAATGCATGAGCATACTATTAGAAAACTTCTTTTTTTTCTATTCATTTTTTCTTTTTTTCTTAATTATACGAAAACCTGCATCATCAAATGCTATATCGCATCTTACGTGGGTAATATTTTTTTTTGATATCTCGCACTCTGCTTCTTTAGATAAAAAGCTACCACCCATCACAGCTCGTTTTGTTGTATCTGTTTTATCTTCATTTAAACACCATTCCCACACATTGCCACTCATGTCATAAAGTCCGTACCCATTTGGTTCTTTTTTTGCTCTTTCTGTTACTTTTAAAGAGGAAGTTTTAAAATGCCATGCTACCTCATTAATATCATTACTGCCTGAATACTTTGTTTTAATTGGAAATCCTTTTGGAAATTCTTTTGTAAGGGATTCTATTTTTTGTATTTTGTTTTTATAATTATTAATTTTAATAATTTTTTTTGAAAAATTTATTATATCATCCCATGTTAGATGTAATCCTCCTGCTGCAGCATATTGCCACTCATCAGTAGTTGGTAATGTATAGTACCAAGTTGTATCTTTGTTAATCTTATTTAATTTATTAATAAAAGAGACTGCATCTTCCCACGAGATAAATTGAACTGAAATATCAGATCCAATTGCCATTTCCTCTTTTTCTTTTTCGGATAGCCAAAAACCATTTATTTTAAAATTCTTTAGCCACAAACCGTCCATGAGCCACGTAACTATTTTTTTTATTGTTGTATGTTTATTATTAATTAATCCGACCATTTTAATGGAAGGATTATATTCCATAATTGTAAAAAATTGCTTTTGCGTAACTGCATACATGCCCATGTGAAAAGTGTCTTTCATTAGTGTATAGCAAAGAGTATCATTCTTAATACACATGAGAGTTGTGTCTTCGTTCATGTTCCTATAAAGAGTATCAATTTTAATGATTGGCATGCTCATTTCTCTTTCTATTTCCTCGCTGATAAGATTTTTCCTGATATTAGAATTTATATGCGATACACACCATAAGCTAACAAAAAAAACTATTATAATAATAAACATGCCAAAATTTTCTAATCTCTTTATTTTTTTCAGTCTTTCTTCCTTGTTTTTAATTGCGGGATCAAGTAATACATCATGCGTATATTCAACGTATGTAACCTCTCCTTGGAGTATTGTATTTAGAATGTTTTGTTGTTTCAGAAAATCGAGATGCTTTGTAGAGATTTTCACATCACCATCAATAGCAGCCGTTTTTCTTTTTCCTTGAGAAGTTATTAATTCTTTTTCAATCAAACGTGTACATCTAGAATGTTTTATTCTCAGAAAAGACGTTCGTCGCATTGCGCGACTATAGAAATCTTCAATGATATTTTTTCCAAATAACTCAACTAATTCCCGAGAAATATATCCTAAGTTTTTTATTTCTCTTTTTTCATGAAGCTCTCCCATAAAAAGAGACAAAATAGCTGGTTTTATTTTTATTTGTTTTAGTGGAATTTTGGTGTCCTCATTATTTGAGATTTTACGAATAATTATCTCAGCCAATTTATCGTCAGAAGATCTATCATCGCCATCTAATTGTTTCTTTGAAAACCCTAAACCTTCAACTTTACGAATAATTTTTCTTGCCTGTTCTCCATTCAACTGTTGTATGAAAAATAAGTTTTTTTTCAGTGCAGGAATAACTTCTTCAAATGCGGCTAACTTATCTAAATAATCATCTCTCAAAGACAAAATTATTTTATAATTAATGGTCTCAAAAGAATATTTAACATTTGTTAGAAATTTTGGCGTGCATTTTTCAATAAATTTATCAGGTATACTATTGGTGCATAAATTGGATAATTCTTTAAAAAACTTGCTCACAGATTCTTGTTTCTTAATCTTCTTTTCTTTATCGTTTTCTTCATCAAAGAGTTCTCCTAACTGATCTAATACGCATACAGGTGTTAATAATTGATCAAATTCATCCCAGAATTCATTTCGGTGAAAAAACTCCCATAACGATTCCTCTTCATTAATTTTAGGAGAGATTGCTCTTATCAAAACATTCTTTTCTTTAGCAGAATTTTCGATTGCATCTATTATTTGTTTTTCAAAAGGATAGTCATTGAAAGAAGGATTGAACCTAATATATACGGGAAAGAAATATTCTTTACGTAATTTTGGCAAGATACCTGCTCTAATTAATGATGTTTTTCCTACTCCAGACTTTCCTGTGATTGTTATCAGAATAGAATTGCGTAGAGTATTTACTATCTCAATAACCTCCCGATCCCTGCCATGAAAATTATCTTTATCATTTTCATCATAGGGCCTTAATTTTAACCATTTTTTTTCTGCCATTAATTTGTTATCAATTTAATTTAATATTTATAATTTTTTTTAATACCTCTTCATTATTTTCACCATCCCAATCCATTATATGAATCTCTTTAAATTGCTTGCTGATTATTTCATTGTTAACATCAACCTCGTCAATTCTTATTGGAATAATAAAATCTTTATGTCCTTTAGGAGCCGATGATCTTCTCTGACTTGCCAGTTCCCATTCTTTAAGAAATTCTCTATCATCTTCAGGTTTAGATTTAGCTGCTATATCTGAAATGAGAGGGATAAATATTTTACAATGCGTAATTGCATCAATAACTTTTTCTCGCCAGGGGGCACCAAATTTTAAACTTTTTTTATCCACCCATATTTTACAATTAATTTCTTTTTTTATCCAATTATAAACTTCCATAGCCTTTTCTTTATTTTCACTTGCATAACTTAAGAAAATATCAGGTTTCTGCGGGTTATTGTCTGCAGGTAAAGCCGCCCATCTTTTGTAAAGTTCTTTTATAAAAGCAAGCGGATCCCCTTCATCATAAAGTGAAGCATTTAGTCTCTGAATAAATTTTATCAGAAATTTATCATCTTTAATCCTTTCGTCTGCTAAAAAAATCTTATGATGTTTTGTGCTTTCGAGGTAAATCTTTCCCTGTTTTAAGGTGTACATCAAAAAGCGATATAACCAATCGGAATGTGACCAACCTAAAAATAATAAATGTACATCTTCTTTTTTTAGTAATTGAGATATTGCTTTCGTTTGAAAATCTCCATTGACCATTTGGCTTAAATACATTAAAATGTCATCATCTGTAATTGCATAAATAGAGCGATACACTACCCCTTCCCCTATTCGAAACTCTCCAACGTTGTATTCTCCAAATAAATGAAAAATTAAATTTTGTGGCACACAATTGGAGTTTTCAATATCATCCTTTAAAATATTAGCAGTATTTTTTTGTTCTACCCAACGTTTGACAGTTATACTATTTCTTCCAAACTTTTCAAATATTTTTTTTGCAAAATCATCAAATGTCGTAGAAATAAACATTTTGAATCCATCAATTTTTGCCAATAATTCTAAAGCTTCACAATGGAGTTCAGTATTTTTTAGAAACTCACTAATATGTTTCAAATAACTTTGACTTACAACACTATCGTCTCTCTCGTCTTTATGTTTTTTTATTAAATAATGAATTACATCATTGAGTGATGGAGTTTCATGGTATATTATCTTCAAATCTTCACATGAAATTTTTTCCTTTTCACATATATATTGGGCAATATGTTCATATAATGTTGCTTTTTTTCCTTTATATTCTGTAATTAATAATTCATCCCCTAAAACAGGAATAACATTTTCATCTTGAATAAGTTTTATTAAATAATTCCACGTATCGTCTGTAAAAGTCATAATTTGTATTTTTTTTAACGTTAATTCTATTAATTTACTTCCTCATATTTTTCAATCCTAAACCCCAACCCCACCATCACCTTCACCACCTTTCTCACCGTCCCTCTGTCATACTCTTTTTCGTTTTCGGGCAGTTCTTCGTATGGCACAAGGCAGGGGTGCTCCTTGCGCTCGTCGTTGCGCGCTATGCCGTATTGCCACCCTTCGGCAAGGCGCTGCTGCGCCCAAACTTCATGGGTGTTTTTTGCCAAGAGTTCTATTAACTCCAATAAATCGGAGGAAAGGGCTACCTTGCTGGTGTCTAAAGGGGCGGGGGTGTAGGGCTTATTCATTATTAACTGTTCTTATAGATTATGAGACATAGAGCTTGTCTTAAAGATCTTGGAATTTCCAAAATGGAATCGCGGTCTTTTTGCTGATTGTTATCAGGCTTTTTTGGTGTATTATCTGAGTTTTCACTGTTCCATCTCTCCCTTGCAGCATTAATGAGTTGGTCTAATTTAGGCAATTGGTCAAAATCTATCAGCGCTGCGTGGCGGTTATGCTCTTTTATTTGATTGGCTTTCATTCCCGACTCTTTCAATGTTTCATAATTCACATCCTCCATTTTCCACAATCGTATTCCTTTTGTAAAATGGTATGCATTCCACCGCTTATGTTCTTTTTCTGCCAAAATATCTATGTAGTTATTCTCCATCAACCGATTCGCAAATTCCTCATCTTCAACAATAACATCATCTTCTCTTTTATCACTTGCCTTAATAGTTTTCATTCCCAATAAATGTAATATGTTGCCAATACCCATGGCTGAAGCTCTGCTCGAATCTTGATTCCACAACAAGTTCGCTCTGTCGCCAAACCATGCTTTCTCAGCTGTTGGATAATGGCTAGCACTCCATTTAAAGTGTAATTGTTTGGCAATAGTATCCATTTCTTCGTTTACCACTACAGATTTCGTGTAAATCTTGTCGGGATTGCCAAAAGTGGTAATACTCTCGTTGCTAGTCTCATTAAAATAGTTGTACGCGCCTGTTTCATTAATGTGCGCAAAGATTACTTTTTTACTGTTTTTCAATCCATAATTCTTCCGTAAATTACAGATATTTTGAGCCAAATCTACATTTATACGGGAATTTCCAAGTGTTACAAAAATCCGGTTAAAACTTAACAGTTTGGCAGCATTGTCTCTCAATAACCAATTAAAGAATGCCCTGCTCCTTGCATGATGTACCCCCTCAGGATTGAAATCAATTTTGTATTTTTCAATAGCCTCTGTGCAGCGAAATCGAAAATCGGAATAATAGTTTTCAATATGTTCATCAATAACAGTTATCGTTAATCGCTTTTGGGTATATTGGGCATCACAAATCGTTTTTGTTAATATTTCTTTACCCAAATATCCAAATCCTAATATCAATATATTATTTTCTTCCTGTGCTGCAGCTAAAGGGGCGGTGAGCATAGGATGCTCTATCACAAATTGGCGCGCCGTAATATCGGACTGATTAAAAATGTGTAAATGCAGTTTGCTTGATTTATCAACATTTTCTATTACATTGTTAAAAAGTAAACCTATATCTTCCGTTTCAACACTAATATAAATATTCAAATCTTTCTTTACATTAATATTTTTCCAGCGATCAATAAATTTTAAAGCCAATTTTATGTTTAAATCTTCATTATTATCTAAAAAGAAATAAGCGTTTCCCTTATTAATGTGCCTTCGAGATATTTTGTACATCCTACTGCCATCAAGCGGAACATATTTTACGATAAATCCCAAGCTGTCTAATTTTTCGAAAAGTTCATGATTATTTGACACTGAGTAAGGTAAATAGAATATAACACTAGTGTCATTTTTGTCAGTTTTCATCAAATCTTCTGCAAGCAAAATTGAGGCTTCGTTGGCGCCTGCAAACACGTATCGTTTCTTATAGTTAAATAATGTACGGCTCCTGTTCATCATCCGTCTTCCCGCATTAATAACTGAAATAGCTAATAAAGCAAAATAAACATAAGCTAAAAGATGAGACAGGTAATAAAAGTTTAGAAAAAGTTGCTCATTTCCATTTAATTTTTCAGCCATCCGATAATTTCCTCTTGATGGAAAAAAAACAGACAAGCTATTGTTAACGGAACATAACAAAATATTAATGAAGGTTGTTTTTTCCGAAATTGTATCTGTTGCAACAGCTGACACTTTCACAAGGGGTTCTTTTATCTCCTTAAAAAAAACAGTATCTCTTTGAATGTGTGCGCCTTGAATTTCATACTTTGTTTCAATTCTATTATCACTTACTACATTAAGGTAATAAAAATTCACGCATATTGCAAAAAGAAATACAATCAAAAATCCAGCAATTTTACCACGTAAAGTTTTAAGGCATGGATAGACTAATAGTACCAGACAGGAAACAAATAAAAGTGTAGCAAACGAAAGAGTAATTATAACAAGAAAAGGGCAAGGATCAAATTTGCCTTTGGTCAAAAATCCCGTATAGTCTTTGCCTAACCATATTACTATTATAGATACAATCAACACAATTAATAGTAGCCATTTTTCACGTTTTAAAAAGGAAAGTTTTGTATTCATATACGTTTCTTTTATAATTTCATTAATGCTTTTTTCACTATTTATACTTATTCACCAATGATAAATATCTGAAAATGCAAAAATAAATTTTTATTTTAAAAAATGATACAAAAAAGGTGTTTTTTATAAAAACACTAATTCCACAAGCGAAAATACTTGTTATCAGAAATTTGTGTTAGAATTTGAACAATATGTTCTATTTTTAGCTCAGGTTAAAAACAATGCCATTATTATTTTTTACGCCAATAAATAAATAAATAAATAAATAAATAAATAAATAAATAAAAAGAGCCACCCTTGCGGGCAGCTCCCAAAATTATGAAAACAAAAAATTAAAAATAAAGGGTTATTTCTTCCCTTTATCTTTCTGTCCGGCATGTCCGCGGAAAATGCGGGTGGGAGCAAATTCTCCCAACTTATGCCCTACCATGTTTTCGGTGACGTACACCGGTATGAATTTGTTACCGTTATGAACGGCGATGGTTAATCCTACAAAATCCGGAGAAATCATGGAAGCACGCGACCATGTTTTAATAGTCGATTTCTTTCCACTCTCTTGTGCCTGAACGGCACGTTTTTCTAACTTATAATGGATATATGGTCCTTTTTTTAATGATCTGCTCATACTATGCTACTTTAAGATTATTTCTTTCTTCTTTCAATAATATAATTGTTGGATTGTTTCTTTTTAGAGCGGGTTTTGTAACCTTTTGCCGGTAATCCCTTGCGTGAGCGCGGGTGTCCACCGGATGCGCGTCCTTCACCACCACCCATTGGGTGATCCACCGGATTCATTACCACACCACGGGTACGTGGGCGGCGACCCATCCAGCGGTTACGTCCGGCTTTACCGGAAATCTCCAAATTGTGGTCAATGTTTGAAACAATACCTATCGTAGCGCGGCAGGTGCATAATACCATACGTGTTTCGCCGGAAGGCAGACGTAAGATAGCGTATTTGCCGTCTCTTGACATTAATTGGGCATAGCTTCCGGCAGAACGCGCCATTTTAGCGCCTTGTCCCGGACGAAGCTCAATGTTGTGAATAGTAGATCCGAACGGAATCTCTCCCAACGGAAGCGAGTTGCCAAGGTCTGGGGAGATACCCTCGCCGGAAACAATCACTTGATCTACTTTTAAGCCGTGCGGCGCAATAATATAGCGCTTCTCGCCGTCGGCGTAGAACAACAAAGCAATGCGAGCCGAACGGTTCGGATCGTATTCTATGGTTTTTACCGTTGCAGGAATACCATCTTTGTCTCTTTTAAAATCAATACAACGATACATCTTTTTGTGACCGCCTCCGCGATACCGCATCGTCATCTTACCACTATTATTTCT
>JGI24696J40584_12961655_pt1 | contig 29163 bp, 19 predicted proteins | sample TergutCo191P4_FD_40584 | JGI IMG/M metagenome (IMG submission 40584)
GGAAGAGAAAAAATTTACCCGCGCCTTTTTTGAAAATGAATATTATCATTTTCTTGATTCCTACTTTTCTACGCAAAACAATCCTGTTTATTCTCGCGAAAAGTATGTAGATACCCTCAGTTCCCATCCCAATATTTTTAACCGCAGGTTGGAAATGCGAAAATTGGCGGGACAGTTTTCAGCAAAAACGCCCACTGTAACTGCCTATTTTGAAAAACAGTTCAAAGAAGCAAAAATGTTGGCTCAGTTTGAGTCTATTAACCAGATGATTATCAACAATAATTATTTAGAGGCGTACTATAATTCTTGCGCATTGCATGATATCTTTCCCCAGCAAAATTTTCTAAAACAAACGGAAACAACTGCTTTATACGCCTTGTATAGATTAAAAACAACCGGTAATTACAAGCATAATGTTACCAATGCCAATCGCTTGACAGGAGAAATGCACTTTCCTGCTTCTGTTTTGGAACAAATGAACAAAAAAGAATTGGCAGTCTGGACGTTGCGCACCTCTTGGAATGCAATGAAAACAAACCCTTCTAACGGTTATTTGGTTCAAATTTTCAACGACATGGTGAAGGATATTCTTACCCATATTGGAACTCTAAACCAATTTTGCGACTTCCGCATGGCAGATTCCTTAATGGTTGAACAAAAGGCGGATACCTTAACGACCTCAAAGGGCAGATATGATCGCTATAAGGAAAAAGTGTTAGTGGCGCCCTCGCCGCAATTTAAGGTTGAAAACTATATGTTAGCGGATTTAAAACAAGACCCTAATTTTTTAGATGCCTTTGAATTAGGTGTTCTGGCTGCAGAGAAAGCGGCAGTGAATACGCTTATTTCAAAATATCGAAAGAAATCAAAGGCTAAGATTCCTGTGGTTCTTTTTCACCCTGATGTGGAGTTGAAAGGCATGCCCAAAAGTGAGAAGAAAAGGGAACGTCAAATATCTGTTTTTGAGAATGATTGCAAAAAAATAGCCCAAAGTTGTCAGTTTTCCCCGCAACTTATTTCAAGCGCCACTTACAACCCTTCTTATTCCTATCCTGTTTATATTAAACTACTTGAACTGGGAAGAAATATCAACAAAGTGATTCCTTTGGCATATCAAACCCGTCAATCGGAGGAGTTGTGCAGTGTTTTGGGCACTCCCTATATTAATTATGTAACATTGTCGAAAATGAGAGCCGGTTTAGGTGGAGGCAATATTACGTACAACATTCCTTTTGCGGCGCTCTCCATATTTCTGTATCCGGCAGCTCCTTTTGCTGTTTTGTCGTGGTTGCCACCACGTTACAGCGCCGAAATATCCTTTGTGCTTTATGATTTAAAAAATAAAAAATACCTCATGAACATCGTGCGCAATTTTAAAATCAGCGACAAAAGCGAGCTATATCAAACATTATTTGAAAATTATTCTACCGCCAGAAGAAATATTAAAGATTAAGCCGATGAAAAAGCACTACCTTCTTTTGATTTTCCTGTTTTTTTCTTTCTTGCCCGTCATTGCGCAAGTGGGTTTTCTGGGCAAACGAGTACATTTTCAATTTGAAAGCAAATTTACGCCGGCATGGAACAACCTCAATTTCAATGGAAAACAGGGGCTTTTCTGTTTTAATTACCACTTGATGCCTTCTGTTGAGTATGTGTTTGCAGATAAATGGTCGGTAAGCGCTCATTACCAATATTCTCCTACCGCTTTTAATATTCAAAATTCTAATTTGAATGAGAAAAGTTATGTTTTGGAAAACAGAAAAAGATATTATGGATATGAGCATGGCACTATGACCGTTCATGGGTGTGGAATCAATATTTTGCGCTATTTTGGCGATTGTGCGCCTGCAGGATATTATATGAAATTGGGAGTAGATGCGTTCTTTTACGATATTTCTGCACCTTATAGCTCATACGATTCCATTCTAAAAACAGGATATAAAGAAGAGTATGTTTATTATGATGAACCGGGAGTTTATACCGCTCGCGACTGGACTATAGGCGTGCGCTTCGAAATAGGCAGAAACTTTTTTGTAGGAAGGTATGTTTCTTTGGGAACTTCGCTCTCTTGCGGCATCTTGTGTAAAGGCTGGGGATCACTTATCTATATAGATGCCCCACCGTTTATTGATTTTGCAAGCAGACGACTGCTTACAAGCTATATAGGAGGAATCAGCATCAAAATCGGTTTTTTGCCATTTTAAATTTATACATCATTTATTCACAAACAAAAAAACAATTTTAAAAATGATCTTATGAATAGAAACAAACAAATTTTAATTCTGACTACAATTGTAGTTATCTCAGTTGCAAGTATTTTTACCGGATGTTCGAATAAAAAGATAACAGACATCAGCCTTTCTCCTTCAGCAGTAATGATACGTGTTGATAACAATAATATGATCTCGGCTTTTACAACTCCTATTGTAACAACGGAGGATATTACATGGACAGCCGAGACTCCGAATATTGTAACCATAGATGAACTTGATGATGACTGGGTAGTTATTAACGCGAGAAATGTAGGAGAAACTGTGATTACAGCCAAAACCAAAAAAGAGAAACTCACTGCCTCAGCTATTGTGATTGTTAATCCGATTAAAATTGATGATGACTATGCCACTCAAATTCCCGGTTTTTACTTTGGAAATACGAAGATAAATGCAGAGACGGTAGATCTTAAAAAGTTAATTACTGTAAAATATTATGACAGAAACAAGATGGTGTTTTCGATTGATGAAAAATTTAAACTATCGCGAACGGAAAACGTTGAATGTGTGATAAAAACTGATCACATTGCAGACGTTATAGAAATTGAAAATTATAGGTATAAAGCAGCAGGCGAAATTAGCGTAACGATTAAGGGAACCACGTATCCTGCCACAATTGAAGCTGTATTTAATACCAACCTCACAATGACTATTAAAATTAATAATGTTCCAGAACTTGGAAATGTAATCATTAATTTCGAAGGTCGAGAACAATATAAAATTGATTAAAGAGCGTCAAACAAAATTTTTTATAAATAATTAATTATTAACTTTTAAATAAAAACAAATAAAAAAAATAACCAAAATCTTAACTTTATGATTATTAATCCTTTTTGCATTCACATTGCAAGTATCTGCACAAAAGTGTAAATACGAATACAACAGAGCTGACCCTATTAGCAGGAGAAGCATCCAAGGGGAATACCTGCACGATTCAAGTTTATGGAATGGGCTTCCCTATTTGGCAAATAGGTTTCAACAGAATGGGCGACAACTATTTTGTGGGAAATATGTATAGATTGGTAGGTAACGTGAGAGAGGTTATTCAAAAAGGAGATCAAATTTTTTTGAAATTTTCAAATGGCGAGTCTTCTTCAATGTAGGAAATTTTATTATGAAGTAAGCATGGATAGTTTTTTGATTTTACCTGAAAAAAGATATATTTTTGCCACTCTTATATTTTAAAATAAAAAAATTAACCCACAAAATAATGAGCAGACCCACTGCAAGAACTGCAAAAGCCCTCTCCTTTATTTTATTACTCCTCCTTTTAAGCGCCCTTATGGTTGCCGCCGCCTTCATTGGAACAGCGCAATCCACTGAGTTTGTGATTGTTCATTTGAGAATTCCACGCATTGTGATGAGTGTGTTTGCAGGCGCTTCGTTAGCCCTTTGTGGCGCTATTTTCCAGTCGGTTTTCCGCAATCCCGTTTGTGATCCTTATATTTTGGGAATCTCTTCCGGCGCCTCAATTGGTGCTGCGCTTGCCTTTATTTTGGGGCTGGATTTTTATCTGTTTGGAGTAACTGCCTTTGCCTTAACCACCGCCTTTTTAACGCTGTTGCTGATGTTGGGAATCGCAAGGTTTTCAAAGATAAAGTCCACTTATATTATGCTGCTGGCAGGCATTTCGCTCAACTTTCTGATGGCTTCCATACTCACTTTGCTCATGGTGTTGAACCACCAAGAGATGCAAAAGATTATTTTTTGGACGATGGGCAGCTTTTCTACCGTTTCTTATTACGACATTATGTTTTTCATCCCCATATTCATGGTGTGCCTTTTCTTCACTTTTTTATTGTCGAAGGATTTGAATCTTATGCAATTAGGCGATGCTCAGGCGCAATCGCTCGGCGTGAACACGCAAAGGGTGCTTTATGCCGTCTTGTTTCTCTCTTCTGTATTAATTGCGGCAACGGTTTCTATTTGTGGCGTTATTGGATTTATTGGGTTAATTATTCCGCATCTTGCCAGAATTGTTTGGGGAAACAATACCAAAAATCTGTTTACTTTTTCCATGCTGTTAGGGGCAATCTTTATGCTGGTTGCGGACACGTTAGCGCGAGTGTTGGTAAGCAATGCAGAACTTCCGGTGGGGAGTATCACTGCGCTGGTGGGTGCGCCTTATTTTATTTATATGTTAGTGCGAAAGGGTTAATATTGATAAGCTCCTAAATCAGGCTTATCGCCCCGCGGTTTACCCAACAAATCGTTAAGAACTCCAATATCTGTTTTCCCTTTGCCAATGGCAGGGGAAGAGGGTTGGAGCGTAAAATCAAGTTTATCTATATCCGTAAACTTGGGATCTTCATTACGCCAGCAATTTGTGAAATAGGAAGAATTATCTTTTGCTTTCACCAAACAGTTTTGGAATGTTACCTCTAATTCCGCATTTTGAACCTTCGAGACGGCTGTTTCTGTTTCAAATTTGTCATTTTTTCCGTAAATGATACAATTATAAAAATCAGCTTTTAAATCTGAGGGAAGCTTGTCGTAAGCAGCAACATAATTGCTGATGTAGCATGCAGGATTCTTTCTTTCCGTTTTGAAATAGTTGGCAATGGTTAAATGCTTCATGATGTATTGCCCGCCTTCTAACTGCAAGCAACATCCTTCCGTATTGCTAATGAGACAATTGGTCATCTCTAAACTTAAAAAACGCGCTATTACGCTACTGTGTTTCGTGTTTTTAATAATGGTGTTTTCTACTTTAACTGTAGTTGGCACAACATTAATAACATTGCTCTCAGGCAGTGGATCTACTTGTATGCCAACAAAAGCGTTGGTAATAATGGCGTAATTGATATGTACGTTAGCGCCTTCGTTTACCCAAACCCTATTCCATTGTTCATAATCTTCATCATAATCTTTTTCTAACCGGTCGCCTCTAAACAAAACAGGCTCTTCTAAAGTTCCTGTTACCTTTAAATTGCTGTAGCGGTATGCCCACAATCCGGCGTTACGGTGGAAATAGACTTTTGTTCCGGCTTCAATTTCCAGCGTGCCGAGCGAGTCAATAACTGCCCAACCATATACTACGTAAGGTCGATCTTTAGTCCAGATTACCGTTTCGTTCGCACCGGCAACTACTTTATAGCCTAGTTCTTCATCCGCAACAATATAGCGCGCATCTTGTCCGTAGGCAAGCAGTTTCACCTCTTGTTTATGGGTACCGGTAAAAAACTGGATGGCATCCGTAACTATAAACGGGTTGTTTTGGTTTTTTGGGTTAATATTCACTTTAACAAAAATAAAGATACTGTCTTTCTTGGGAATCTCAACCTTTTTAAAATCGGTGCCGGGCAAACCGTTTACATTAATGCTATAAAAGGAACTTTTGCCGCCCACCAAGAAAATATCGGTGGTGAGGTCGCTGTTGGAAGTATTGTGAACAGTGAACTTTTTGGTAACAGAGCCTATAGAGGTAAACACCGTATCAAAGGTAACGATGCCGTACTCACAAGAAAACTTTAGAGCCATATCATCATCTGTAGGTTTCTTGCAGGAAGCAGCCAAAACAAGGCAAACGATCAGGGGAAATAAATAGAGAGAGTTTACCGGTATTCGGCGCAAAAGATGAATCATACTATGAATATTTCAATAAAAATTAATGCCTGCCACCGCTTCTTGAACCACTTGAAGATGAACTGCTACTACCGCTGTTACTGCTTCCACTTCTGCTTGAGGATGAGCTGCTTGGTGAAGAGTAGCTACTTCCACTGCTTTGACTTGGCGCTGAGTAAGTACTTCTGGAGTTATTATTTGAAGGCGGGGGCGTATAAGTCGGGGTGCTTCTTGAATTATCGGGACGGAATCCGCTATCGTAAGTGGGACGGCTTTCCGTTTGTGGGCGTGAGTTAGTATTGGGCGTGCTGGGTCTTTGCGTTTCAGTTGGACGTGTACTCGTGCCTGGCGTACTGGGTCTTTGAGTTTCCGTTGGACGTGTACTCGTGCCGGGCGTACTGGGTCTTTGAGTCTCCGTTGGACGTGTACTCGTGCCGGACGTACTGGGTCTTTGCGTTTCCGTTGGACGTGTACTCGTGCCGGGCGTACTGGGTCTTTGCGTTTCCGTTGGACGTGTACTCGTGCCGGGCGTATTGGGTCTTTGCGTTTCCGTTGGACGAGTACTTACATCGGAGGCAGCAGGTCTTTGCGTTTCCGTTGGACGTGTGCTTGCGCCGGTTGCAGGTCTTTGCGTTTCTGTTGGACGTGTAGTGTTTGGCGTCTCAGTTCTGCCTGTGGAGTTTGCACCGGCATTGCCTCTGGAGATACTTGTGCTGGTAAGGTTGTCATACCGTTGATTAAAACTCTCAGGGGTGTTCGTGCGGGAAACAAGGCGATTGTTATCGGTTTCTTTATTTCCAAAAATATTGCGGTTGCTTGTCCTTCCAGTAGATGCGCCACCTAAGCTGTTACGGTGTCCATAATAATAAGAAGTGTTTTTGTCATAATTGTTATGGTAATATCCGGCATAATATCCGGCATAGTAGCCATCGTAATATCCATTCCAGTAGCCGCCGGAATATCCTGGATGGTGGCATCCCCAGCCCCAGCCATAGTGAAAGCCGTGGTTGTACCAACCATAATCGTAATACCAGGGACGATAATAGTAATTGGGCCACCACCAGTTGTATCCTAAATAAATACTTACGCCCCAGTAAGCTGGGGAGTAGGTGTACCAATATAAGTTGGTGTAAAATGGATCATAGTAATTGAATCCTACATAAGAATTGGTGTGAAAACGCTTAATTCTGGACGTATAATAATAATCGTAAATATCAGTATCATCCTCGTAATAATAATTATTGGTAATATACGTATTCCCTGATTGATCCGTATAACTCTCCTGCTCGGTATAATATGCTTCATCTTCGTAATACTGATTATTGCTTTCAGGTTCGGTGTAGTAATAATTATTTTCTACTACAGCTGGTGTAGCTGGTTGTGTTTTTTTAACACGATACTGTGAATCCGTGGATTTTACATAAATATCGTCATAATAAGCAAAAGAGCCGCTTTTGCAGGAAACGACTAAAACAAAAAGGGCTAAAACGGGAAGGAAAACTCTTGTATTCATATCAAATTTTTTTAAAACATCATTTAAGACTATTAATTGTTGCAAAAGTATAATTTAAACTGCAAAAAAACAAATATATTATATTCTTACAGATAAATTGAATGCCATTTTTTCTCCTCAAAAACTGCAAGTGATTCTATTCCAAAATTTTGTAATTTTTTCTTAGCGTCTTCGTAATAAAGGGGCAACTCCTCTGCCTTGTGCGCATCGCTGCTGATCACCATCCGATTTTTTACTTTTCCTAATTTTTTCAAGATATAATCCGACGGATAAAAGTCTTTACAACGCAAACGGTAGATGCCGCGTGAGTTAATCTCCACAATCAAATCCTTCTTAATAATTAATTCTACTGCGTGATCCGCTAATGTAAGATACCAGTCTTCATCTTCTTTAAAAAAACGATCCTGATTGTGCATCTTAATTTTGTCTAAATGCGCAATTATATCAAACTCTTGAGTTTCAATCATTTCAAAAGTTTGTTCCCAAAAACAGGTAACTGCTTTTTTAATGTTGTTATTAAAAAAATGCGCGATCCCGTGATCGTATGTTTCTCTTTTAGGTCCATCGATGAACCAAATCTCTTGGCTGTTAGGAACTTTAACCAAATGTACGCCACCAATAATATAATCCAAATTATAATTTTCTTTATAATAGGAGAAATCTTTAGTCATATCGGGAATAAAATCACATTCCAAGCCTTTGAAGATTTTTAATTGCGGATATTTTTTTTGGTAATGCTCAATTTCAGCTAAATAGGCAGGAATATCATCTTCAGTTAATGTAAAATCATATTGTTGGGAAATGGGGGCATGGGAAGAGAACCCAAGATGGTCAAATTGAAGTTCTACTGCTTTTTCAACAAAAAACCGCATATTTTCTTTACCGTCGCAAAAATGAGAGTGGGTGTGATAGTTACATTTCATGAATATGTATGTTAACACTTTGATGATATTGATTTTGCAGAATCAGTCGTAAGTATTAATAGATTCCCTAAGGGTATGATTACTGTTCCGCTTGAGCCTGTTGCCAAATCACGATTTGGATTGGGGAAAACTGCTTTGAGTAACACAGTACCTGTGGTGGGATTTACGATGCCGCTCGCGCGGTCAATAATCCCCGTTTTGTCGTAAAGTCTTCCATCTGCAAGCCGTAATTGAGCATTCATGAGATTCGCCACCAATTCATAATTGCTCACAATATCTTTCTCTACTAAAGGTGTAACTTTTTGCACTTCAAACTCTGCATTTGTCAATTTTTTCTGTGCTGCATAAAGGTTAGCCTGACACGAGAGTGCCTGCTGCTGATATACATAAGGGTTGATTTGAAATAAAAGTTCTCCTTTTCTTACAGGTGTACCTTCCTTGAAATAAACTTTTTCTAAGGTGCCTTCCACACGAGGATGGATTTCTATTACTTGTTGACTTTGTAGTTGGGTGGGAAATTCCACTTCCACCACCCCATCTGAGGCGTCTACCCTCAGCGCCTTATATTCGGAAAGTGGGGTTTCGATAACTTTCGACTTGCATGAAACAAGGAATGCCGTGAGGAAAAGCAGGAAGAAGATAAATTTGAATCTTTTCATTTGTTTCTGAAAATTAAAGTGCAAAATTATATGAAAATTAATATGTTTTGCAATGCGAGATTAATGGGTTAATTCTTTTCTGTTTTTGTGCCTGATTTATTAATGAAAACATTGCAATGATCTAAAAACCTGAGTTCCGTCTAAGCAATTCACGAGGAAATTTTTTGCCTCATTACCAAGAGATACTAATGTTGATTACTATAGTAAGGTGTTATATAGTAAATTATTGGTTTACTTACTATTATATGCTTTATTAATGGACAATAAATTGGGGCAACGAATACAGAAAGAGAAAATGGAAACTCAAGCAGATTTGCATGCAAAATAACTACTCTATCCTCACCTTCCTCTCCTCATTATTAGAATAAATAACCGGAAAATACATCAGCTCTACTTTTGCCGGATTGAGGTGGTAGCTACCGCTGAAACGGGGTAGCAGTTCAATGTTGTATTCGTAAGTTCCTATCGGCAATTTCTCGCAGAAAATGACCACTCTGTCTTTAAAATGCTCTCGGTAAGTTTCGTAGGTGTTTGAAAATCTGTAGTTGTAAATTTTCTTTGAAGCATAACTGCAACCGGCAGGAATGGGAATTTCAATCATTACGTGCTCTGCATTGGCTTGTTTAACGGTTACAGTAACCTGCAATGTATTGGGTTCGCCGGCTGTGAGAGGCTCCTTCTTGAGGCTGGTTTCTATTTTAAAACCATCGCCCGTGTGCTCGGTGGTTACCCGTTTCAATTGATAATCGGAGTAAATGAGCGGTGTCCCGCTTTTCATTTGTACGTCAAGATGTTCGCCAGGAAAAAGTGTGGTAGCATAAGGAAACTCGCTGAGTTCTTTTTGTTCTTTGCCCGACAAGACAACCGTAGAGGGCGCTTTTTTACTTGCCGATTCAGAAAGCAAATCAGGAAGAATCGTCATCACGGCGGTGGCAGATTGATAGGTGTTCCACCCTCTTTCTTTTGTGCGCAAAACATAGAGTTGCATCGCTTCTTTCAGATGTTGCAATGTAGTGTCTCTGCTGATGATACGGTATCCAATGAGGGTATTAATCAATGTGTTGTTACGCCATTCCGGTTTAATGCCATCATCACAGTACACCGCGCCCAATATGTCTGTTTTTAAATATTTTTGAATGCTGTCGGAAACATAGCCGATGTTCTGCTGTTGCCGAATTTCAAGTAAAAGCAATTTCTCGTTCAAGTAAGAGGTCGTATTCTTATGACGTTTGGCGCGGGCAATAGAATCTGCTACATGCTCTTTTATAGCAATCTCTTTGTCAAACAGTTCAAGCGCTGCGGCGTAGTCTTGCCGTGTGCCCACGCTCGACAAAGCGTTGAGAATGGCAATATCATTCAGTGAATGAGAACGGTATCTTCGGGTATCCACATAATCCTGCGCCATGTTCTTAAAATCCAAGTTTACCTTGTAACCGGCTTTCTGCGCGGATATTAAAGCACGAAGAATATGCGCCGACATCCAATAATTGCTGTTCGGGGAGTTGCCCCACCACGACCATAACTGCTCTCCATTCCTGTTATCAATCAATCGCTTGATAATATTTTCAATACGTTTGTCGCTCCTAAAACGTTCGCCTGCATATTCTTGATACAACTTATAATTCAACAAGCCCATTAATTTGGATGCCAACTGTTCGTTGCAATCGTAGCGATAGTTTTGCAGGAAATAAGTTGCATTCAAATAAATATCCAATGGACTGGCAGTGAGGGTGATGTTAATTTCTTGGTTAAAATCGGCAGTTACAGTTTTCTTGTCGCCCGACTTTAAGAAACAGAGTGTTCCGTCTGCAATTTCAGTTCCACGCGGGAGCACCGGAATGGTTCTCTTTTCACCATCGGTATAGCCATCGTTGCGTTGAAACAGGTAGGTAGTGGTTATACTGTCGGTTAAGAGAGTGGTAACCTGAATTTTATCTTGATGAGAAGTGGTAAACTGAATCTCTTTTTGTAGAACAGTGTCGTTGCATAGAAGAAATAGCACTTCTCCGCTAATCTCTTTGTCTTGCGTATAGTTACGAATATTACCTGCGAAAAAGGAAGTATCGCCTGCCACCAAAAACTGCGGATTTCTCAACTCTGCCATCAAAGGTTTGTAGGATTGGATTTTTTTACGGAGCGTAGCCGTTTGCAGTTTGCGGTTCATGGCATACACTATGGTATTCCATTGGGTAATATTATCAGGAAAGGTAACGGTGAATTTGGCTTCGCCTTCAGAGTTGGTGTAAAGGCGCGGCTCCCAAAAACCAACATCGGAAAAGTTGCTGCGCAAACTGTTTAATTGCATGATTTCGTTGTATAAACGTTCTTCTGCTGCTTGAAGTTCGTCTTGAATTTCGTCATCTGTTTCGCTAAGGAGTTGAGTTTGATTTCTATTTTGTTCTTTGTGATAGGTAGCCAATTCCGATTCGCCTCGAACGCGCACCCCATCAACAATGGTTTGTTGCCCATCGGAGCGATTGCCACGAACGGAAATTGGGTCATAGATAGCGGTAATACTACGCCCCGGTGTTTTCCGAACCTCTTCGCCGGTTAATCTTTCAGATCCTGTTGTATTGTCTTGAGAAAAAATAGGAGGCACATACGTTATTGCTACTTCTTGTAATTCGGTTGTAACACAATCCATTATAAAATCAACGAACTTTACTTCAGCATATCTAATATAAATATCTTTTTCTGTGTAAAAAGACAAACAATTAACAGTTCCCCCAATAGTAATATCATATACACCGACTGAAACGCCAAAAATTTTGTAAACACCTTTTTCATCGGTATATGCTCCATTTACTACTTTATCATCTTGTTTTAAAAGAACTTGAAGAAATGGAACTGCATTACCATTTTTATCTTTAATTTCACCTTTAATCGTGCTTGGACCGCTTGAATGATTTCTTGTTTCTCTTCGTGAATCAGTTATTTCAGTTCGGGTATTGCTAACTTCGCTTCTTGAATTATCAACTGTAGCCTTGCTAATAATAGCGCGTTCCATCAATATATTTGAACTACGATAGGAATCTAAAAAATCTCCTTCCTGCAAAGGCAATTGTGTCATATTGACTTTCGTGTAGGAGTATGGTTTTAGTGTTAAACTGTCGAAGCTAATATAACTGCCGTCTTCATAAAGAAGAATCACATCGTAGGTTGCAGGTGGAATTTGAATATACTTAGATGTTGCAGTATTTCTATAAAGTAAAGCAAATGCTGTTTCCACATTTCTAAAAACCAAATTCTTTGTGGCTATAGAATCGGGATGTATCGGCAATTCCAAATCCAACACCAATTCCACTTGTGAAAAACGAATATTGCGGGGATACCAACGTTCTGCTTTCTGACAATTTTCAATAATTTTATTAAAAACCTTTGGAGTAAGTGCAAAATCGTTTAAAGTTGTAATGTTATAGGTGGATGAAAAATGAAGTGATTTGGGATTAATATCCAACGGATATTTATACACCACATTCTCTTCAAATTTGTAAGAATATCCGCCCTCATGCCGGTAACGAATCTCTCCATATTCCATGTAACCTTCCGGATACGGTCCTACCAATACTTGGTAACGTGAATTAGAAAAATAAGGATGGTCAATAGGATATTTCGTATTATTTTGTTTCAAATAAGTAAAATAGCGATGAGAGCCAATAGGAAATTGAGAAATAAAGTGTTTATACGCATTGCTTTCTGCATTGGTAAAATGATAGCGTTTGTCTTTGTCCCGAGTATCTAACATGAGTTTTTTGGCTTTGGGAGGCAAGCTGTCCAAGTCAATACTGAAAATCGTTTTCTTGCCTGTCTCAAAAAAGAGGGAATCTAAAGTAATAGCCCTGTCGTGCAAACGAAGGGTAACCTTTTGTTTCACAGAATCTGAAACAAGAAAAGAATAACGTTTCGGTTGTTCAGTCCATGAGAAATACACCGGTTGGTCGTTTATTTCGATCACGTAAATAAGAACGGCTTCCCCGTTTTTCATAACGTAAGGCGCTATTTGCGTAGTGGAATCGGGGGTTTCTACGGTATGTCTAAATAATTTGTTTCGGGGAAATGTAAACTGATAATATTTTATCGTATCCAAACACAATTTTCCATTCCAGTAATCATAATGGAAGGGAACTGTTACAACGCAGTTTTTGTTGCGCAGAGAGAATGTGGGAGCCTTACTGCGCTTTTGAGGGGCAGTACCGTAATCCTCCAAATCAGGTACGTGGTAATTTAATGGACTGTTGTATGCAAACGCTGTAAGATCAACATCCTGTACCGGTTTTCCAAAAATATCTTTCACCGAAATGGTGGCGTCTAAGGTTTGCCCAGGGTAAATGCGATCGGGCAAATCAATAGAAACATCCAAGAAATCAATATTAGGCGTAAATGTCTTACTGTAAAATTGTTTAGTTCCACCTATGTGATAGAAAAATTCTACATAATGCACTTTCTTCAGATTTGTTCTGGGAATCAGCGTGTCAAATTCGGTTCCTGAACCTTTTGCCAACAACCGTCCTCCTTGATAAAGATACCATGACAGTTCTAATTTTAAAGGATTCAGTAGTTTAACGTTAATAGCATCGCCTTGAAACCCTCCGGAAACATCCAAGTGAGGGTCAAAATTCACTGTATAAAAAGATTCTGACAAATCTAATGAATCTATCCTGAAATGATAGCTCTTAACCCATGAGTTAAATGGTATTTCAAACGGAAGCTCCACTGTTTTATGTACACTGTCGTTGTTCAGCCAAAATTCTGCCTGCCTGTTTTGGACTATTCCCAGCTCTTTCCATTCAAAACGTACTGTATCGTTGCGGGTGGAAGACACAATTTCGCAGGAAGATTTGTAAAAAGTAGCGCTTTTTACAGAAACAAGCAGTTGGTTGTCATGCGTCAAAATATTGATGACCACACTGTAATTGCAATTTGATGCACCGAACAAGTCGGAAGGAATTTCGGCAAGGGTGGGTTTGTCGTTTTCCAAATCAATTTTTTTAGACATCAACGTATCAGGAAGTTGCAAAAAATCGGTAAATGTTTTTAAAACATTGCCTCGCAGCACTATGATTTCGGCTTGAACATCCTGCAAAAATAAGCCATTCATATCCAATGCCTTTATTTCTATTTCGTTGGCATGAGGCGCATAGTGTTTGAAATTCATTTTAGTTTCTACCCGACTGTCGTTGAGTTCATAATCTTCATACTTAAATAGAGTGGAAGCCACAACCCTTCCTTCTTCATTGCGCAACCTGAACTTATAATTTTTATCTAATGTGAGTTGTAAAGAGTCGTGCAGAAAAATCTCGCCTGCATATCCCCCCGGACGATAGGGATGAATCGTGTCTATTTTTATAAACTTATAAGGATTTTAATAATCGGTTTGCATCCAAAGTTCCAATGGGTATTTCAAGGGGGTTACCTCCTCTTCGATGCCGTAAAGCGAGTAGGATTTAAAACGGATCGTTTCTCCCGGCTTGTACCTGTTTTTATCGGTAATCAAGTAGCTATAAAATTTTGGAGAATTATAGTAATTGCTATTATAGCTTCCATATCGAGGAACAATATTCGTTTTCGACACTTCAAACAGGGCGCAGAAATTATCCAATTCTATCATTAAGAATTCAGTGTCTTCTACATGAGAACCACCAATAGTATAGGTTCGCGTTTTTTTGTCGAAAGGAACAGGGATATTTTTCCATCTCTTAAAATAGCCGGGGCGGCGCATAAGCAGTTTGGCATCATCGCGCAGATTGTTCTGAGCATCTATAACTTGTATCGTCAATGCTCCATACTCCTGAAAATGAAATACTTTAAAAGGTATTATGGCGGTGTAACGATAACTCACCTTGCCTTTATCTATTTCCACAAAAATAAAATGCCCCTGATTCGGTTCTTCTTTCCATTTTCCTGAAAAGTAACCGCGAGGTGTATGCAACATTTTTTTAATAGCCAAACTATCTTTAGATGAATAATTTAGAAACTGTTCAGCCTCACTGTTTGTAATTTCATAAACAAAGGTTCTTTTGGCTTCCGCTTGCCATTTAATTTCCTGTGCTTGTAAACATAAGGAAAACAGCAAGATAAATGTCGTAAATGTTGTTCTCATAATTTTTCATTTTTTTTATCAAATTTGCGAAAATAGATTTTTTAACCGTAAAACGAATGCGGACTTTTTTGCGCCGCAGGCAAATATTTTACCCCATACCATGTAAACTGCAACGACAGAAACCCTATGACTAATATAACGAATAATATTTTGCGATTTATTCTTGTAATTTTTTGAAGATGAATGTATAAGAGAAAAATGAACCAAGTAATTAAGGCAGCGCTCTCTTTAACATCCCATGACCAATATTGCCCCCATGCCTTTTTTGCCCATAATGCGCCGAAACACAAGCCGATACCTAAAGCACTGGTAGCAATTTTGACTAATGTATCGCTTTCTTTGCATAATCTCTTTGCGTTTTTTGTGATTAATTCTTTGGGCTTTTGAGCACTCTTTCTATTTTCCAAAAAACTCAGAATTACCGCAAACCCCACCACCGCGTATGCAAACATATAAACCGCTACATGCGGTACAAACCAACCCGATTGTAACGCCGGCATCAACACCTGCGATTGAATTTCAGGTTTGCAAATGGTAATTACCACAAAAACAGCAGCTAACAAGTTAGTGAGTGCAAGCAAATAACCCATTCTCAACCGCCAATACGTAACTCCACCTAAAATTGCCAGAAAAAAAGAGTACCAAATCCTTGTTTCCCCCATCGTTTTAAACGGCGGGCGTTCCAACGTAATCCACAAGCAAGATAGGAGCATACCTATCAATAACACTCCAACTGTTTGAAAAACAACCGCACCTTTCTCCTTCTTTTTAATGGAGCAAAAAGAAGCAACGCCCCAACACAAAACAGCTGTTATTCCAAATGCAGTAAATATCTGATTAAGCATAATCTATATAAAATCGTAGGTTATTTTCTCTAAAAACAGTGCATGTGCAGGTGCGGACATGCCGGCTTTGTTTCTGTTTTTTTCTTGAATAATCTCCTGAAAGTCAGTCACAGAAATCTTGCCTTTGCCCACTAACAAGAGCGTGCCTACAATAGCGCGCACCATATTTCGCAAAAACCGGTTTGCCGTAATTGTAAAAACAAGGGAATCCCCTTCTTGTTCCCAACATGCAGCTTTTATTTCACAAAAATTATTATTTACATCCGTGTGCAGTTTAGAAAAACTTGTAAAATCTTTATTTTCAAGCAAAAAAGAAGCGGCAGCATTCATCGCCTCAAGGTCTAACTTTTCATACACACGGTAAGTAGTTTGAAATTGAAACGGGTCTTTTGAAATGGCAACATAATACTTGTAGGTGCGGTCTAAGGCGCTAAAACGGGCATGGGCATCATCTGCCACTTTGAAAATTCTGTAAATCACAAGCTCTTTGGGTAAGAAAGCGTTGAGTTTGTGTTGTAATGTTTCGAGGTAATCCTCAGCAAGCAGTTCCTCATAGTCGAAATGAGCAAAAAAATTCCTTGCATGCACGCCGGTATCTGTTCGTCCACAGCCTACCAACTCAATTTTGTTTTTTAAGAGCAAGGAGAAACAATCTTCCAATACCTCTTGCACGCTCATCTGGTTGGGTTGTCGCTGCCATCCAAAAAAAGGCGCACCATTATAGCTAAGCTCTACAAAATATCGCATATAAAATTTATTAATCTATTACATTAATCATTGTATTGATTATTCTTTTTATCATTATCCGTCAGTTAAAACTGACGGCAATTAGTTAAAACTGACGGCAATTTATAAACACTAATCATTAACCACTAATCACTAATCACTAAACACTATTTTACTCTGCATTTAAACATCACCTCGTTTTCAAGAACTCCCTCCAACTCATCTCCAATCTCCACTTTGCCGATGCCACACGGGGTTCCTGTGAAAATCAAATCCCCAATTTTCAATGTGATAAATTGCGATATATGAGCAATAATTTCATCTATGGAAAACAACATGTCTGCGGTATTTCCTTGTTGTACAAGTTGGTTATTTTTTAAAAGCGAGAAGTTGATGTTTTTTAAATCCTCAAATTGTTTTTTGGGGAGGAATCGGTTCACTACGGCAGAGCCGTCAAATGCTTTGGAAATTTCCCAAGGGAGTGCATTTTTAAACACTTCTGCTTGAATGTCGCGTGCAGTAAAATCAATTCCAAGCCCAATTTCGTCATAATAGGTATGGGCAAACTTCTTTTGAATATGTTTACCCAATTTGTTGATACGCACCACCAATTCCACTTCATAATGAATATTATTTGAAAAATCGGGATAAAAAAAAGGGCGGTTTCTTGTCGTAAGCGCTGTTTCAGGTTTTAGAAAAAAAACAGGCAAAGCAGGAATTGCTTTGCCTAATTCTTCAATATGAGATTTGTAGTTGAGACCGATGCAGATGATTTTCATAGCAAAAAAACGAGTTTAGAATATTTGCATCGGTTACAATGTTTCTTTTATTTTTTATAAAATTTTATGGCATCAAGGCAAATATAGTCACTATAAGAGTCGAGATTGTAGGGATACCAAGTAAAAGTATGTTCTCCCGATGGTACAGCAAATGCATATCTTTGCCAAGATTCAGTCAATTGAATCTCATGTTGAATATTATTGATCAAAAATCTCATTCTAGGCATATAATAATAAGATACTCCCTTAGCATAAAATTCGATACTGTCAATGGTAGCATCACAAGTTTTTATTGTAGTTAATGCATAATTATAGCCATATGATTCAGATCTTATTGAAAAATTATCATCAAATCCAGGCGAGGTAATGCTCCAATAATTCGCACTCCATCCTTTGGGAAGTTTTCCATCGCTAAAAGAAACAAAATTAGGAGCTTCGTATTTCACAACACTAAAAGTAACGGTGGATTCATCTGTTACATTATCACTACCAAAAGCAACAACGCGAATGGTGTGGGAGCCTTCTTTCAAACTTTCAGGATAGATTCTAAAATTAAATGGGAAGGAAATTTTTTTGTCGTAGCCAACACCATCAAGGTAAATTTGTACTTCGTAAATGTTGGTATTCTCAACAGCAACATCTACTGCAAGATCAATAGTTTCGCCTAATTCAAAAACGGCATTAGGGAGGGGTTTAACGATTTCGCACGTAATTTTTGGTTTATTACAGCCTGCGAAAATCAAAATTAGGGCAGTGCCCAATAAGAAAAGAGTTTTTTTCATAAAATAAAATAATTTTGTTGGTTAAAATTTTGTGATCTTAAAATGTCGGGCGAAAATATATCTTTTTTTAAATCGTAATTACAAACGGAATCTGCTTAAAAAAAATATTTTTGCCGCCTGAAAAAAAATAAATAAAAACATGCTCTTAAAAATTGAAAATCTGCACGTTTCCATAAAAGGGAAAGAGATATTGAAAGGCATCAATTTGGAAGTCAATCGCGGTGAAGTACACGCCATTATGGGACCCAACGGCACAGGAAAAAGCACACTTGCTTCCGTAGTTGCAGGTAAGGAAATATTTGAAGTTACCCAAGGAAGCATTATCTATAAAAACAAAAACCTTTTCGATTTGACCATTGAAGACCGCGCACGCAATGGTATTTTTATTGGTTTTCAATACCCTGTGGAAATTCCGGGTGTAAGTATCACCAATTTTATGCGCACTGCACTGAACGAAATCCGCCAATATCGTGGCGAAACTCCGCTAAATTCCATGCAGTTCATGAAGTTGATGGAAGAAAAGAAAAAAGTAGTGGAACTGACGCAAAAACTAAGCGAACGCAGTGTAAATGAAGGATTCTCAGGTGGCGAAAAGAAACGGAATGAGATCTTTCAAATGGCAGTGCTTGAACCCGAACTGGCAATTTTAGACGAAACCGATTCGGGGCTTGATATTGATGCCCTGCGAATTGTAGCCAGCGGCGTTAACCAACTGAAAACAAAAGAGAACGCAACTATTGTGATTACCCACTATCAGCGTCTTCTTGATTATATTGTTCCCGATGTAGTGCACGTGCTTTTTGATGGAAAAATTGTGAAATCAGGCACTAAAGAGTTGGCATTGGAGCTCGAAGAAAAAGGATATGAATGGATTAAAAAAGAATATGAAAATGACAGAGCCTAATCCATCCGCTTTCCGCTGCAAAATAAAAAACCTTGACACTGCCCTGTGGGTGTTGATTAATGGAAAAAGCATTAAGTGTGAGTCTATTGCATCGTTTTGCGAAGGTGTTACCATAACAGCTATTGAAAATCGAAACACTATATCAATTCATGTAGCTGAAAATGTGGTGGTTAATAAACCCATTCAAATCGTTTCAGCCATTCAAACTGATAAGACTTTAAAACTGACTCAACAATTTAAGGTTATATTGGAAAAAAACGCTTCCCTCACTTTGATGCATTGCGACGATTCTTTACAAAATGAACATTCTGATATTCAGAACCATGTGGATATTACTTTGGCAGAAAATTCGCAGTTGAATTATTATAAAATGGAGAACAAATCTGCCGGCTCTGTTTTAACCAACCATATTGAAGTGCACCAGAGCGCACATTCGCAATTTTATTCTAATGTGATTACCTTTAATGCAGGAAAAGTGCATAACTTCTTGCAAGTGAATATGAATGCGCCTTTTGCTGACGCCCAGTTAAACGGTTTGTATTTGGTGGACAACAAGCAAGAGATTCGGAATGAGCTGCACGTGCTGCACAATGCGCCCGACTGTACCAGCCGCCAACTATACAAAGGAATTGCCGATGATGAAGCCCACGCCTTTTTTAACGGACATATTATTGTGCAGAAAGATGCGCAGCGCACGGTTGCCTATCAAGTAAATAAAAACATTGCGCTGACCGATGAGGCGCACATTCAAACCCAGCCTTTTTTAGAGATTTACGCCGATGATGTGAAATGCAGTCACGGAGCCACTATAGGGCAATTAGATGAAAATGCGCTTTTCTATCTACGTTCACGAGGCATTTGTCAAGTGAATGCCCGAATGTTATTAATGTTTGCTTTTGCCAACGAGGTAGCGCAAACCGTTAAGATTCAAGCCCTCAAAGAACGCTTGTCGCACATGATTCAACAACGGCTGAAAGGAGAACTCCACATTTGCTCACAATGCGCGTTGCATTGCGATGAGGGTAGAGAGGTAAGTTTTGGGTAAAATTATTTTGCTACCCCTACACTCTGCCCCAATATTGCTTTCCCATTAAATTTCAACAATTCTTGTAACTTTTCACGGTGAATGCTGCCTAATGCGCAGGTAGCCAAGCCTTCTGAGGCGCAGTACAAATAAACATTTTGGCTCACGTTGCCCGCATCGGTACATTCATACATGGCTTTGGCTTCTGCATTAAACCCATCCATTTTGTTGTAGTTGGCAACAAAAATGAGCATGAGCGGGCATTCTTGGAAACGCTCCTGCGAGGCGCCGCTGGTCCGGTGGTCGCCCGCTGCAATGAGTTGAAGGGCGTGTTCTTTGGGCAGGTAAAGATATGCGCCCTCTTTGTTAAGCACATAAATTTCAATTTGTTGTGCGTTTCTGGCAGTGGGTGCTGTACGCCTTCCATCCTCACGATTTACCCCATTTGCTGCCCAAAGAAGATTGGATAATTGTTTAGGAGTGAGTTCTTTCTGCGAAAAATCGCGGTTGGTTTTGCGGTTTGCAAAAGCATCCATAAGAGACATGCCACCCGTTTTTTGCGGCGGAAGCAAAGGGATGGTCTTCTGTGCGTTCATTGATAAAGTAAGCATTGTTGCCATCATAAGAATCAAGATTTTTTTCATAAGATTTAAAACTAAGGTTAATAATTATTGTTGTGAAATTTCTTTAATTCGTTGTAACATAATAACATCTTCAAATCCGTGGTGTGCCTTTGTCCAATCTTTTTTAGTTCCGATAACGGAAAACCCACATTTTTGAAACAGTTTCAAACTGACTGGATTGCTAACCAATACGTTGCAATAAATTTGATGCAGATGTAGCGTATTAAAAAGATAGGAAACTGCCAGTTCAACGGCATCAGTTCCCAACTCTTGTCTTCTGTGGTTTTTGTCGATGAGTATTCCTATCCCTGCCCGACTGTTAAGAAAATCTATATCAAATACATCCACAATTCCAATGGTTTGTTTTGTGTCAAATAAATTAACCATAAAACGCACTTGTTTCACCTTAAAAATATCCTCTTGCGCGCTATCCACAAACTGCTTGAGCGTATATTTAGAAAAAGGAGTTAAAGTTTGACTAATCTGCCAAATTTCAGGATCATTTTCCCACAAATAAAGCAACTCCACATCAGAGGGTTCTAATGCGCGCAGGGAGATTTTGGAGCTGAAGAGAAACATGGGTTAGTGGTTAATTTGTTTAAGTTGTAAATTGTTTGTATTTATTAGTTTAAATTATTTTTCATATTCAAGATATGATAATTGCGGCAAAAATAAATATTTCATAGAAATATCAACATTAATGCTGTTTATTATTCAACAAAAATGTACATCAAGAGAATCAGCAACATACGTGCTTCCTAATTCAAATTCATGAAATTGAATCAAGTTAATAGAATCTATAAACCTACCATATTAGAAATACTTATTTTTGTCGAAAATTTTTAATCATTATAAAATCACGTCTTCACTATGAAAAAAACACACCTCTTTATTTTCGCATTGACTTTTCTGTCAATAACCATTTTTGCCCAAAACAGGCAAATTGTGGTTGGTAAAAATTACACGGACAAAAATCACGTTACTTTTGTTGATGAAAAACAAAAGTCTGCAACTCTCAAATTCGATATGAATGAGCTGAATTTGATTGAGGTAGAAACTGAATACGGCAAAATGTACAAAATGGAATCGGGCAAAGCTCCACTCATGTTGGAGGCTGGAAATCCTGAATTGGTTTATCTCCCTACCGCTATCATTATTCCCGAAACAGGCTCCACCGAACTTCAATTTACGTATGGTGCATATACTGATATTCAAAACGTTGACATTGCGCCTTCTAAAGGAAATTTCTCGCGCAGTATTGATCCCGCAACGGTGCCCTACCAAAAGGGAGATGTGTATCAAGTGAATGCATTCTTTCCGGAGATTCCCGCAGTGGCAAACGAGCCTTTTATCATGCGTGATGTGCGAGGACAGTCCATCTTTGCTTATCCCGTACAATATAATCCGGTTACAAAAACGCTGAGAATCTATTCGGAAATCACCGTTACCGCAATCTTTAACGACACACCGGGCATAAACGAATTTACCACTCAAAAAAGACACGCCACCCTTGACCCTACCTTCCAAGACATGTATAACAATCTGTTTATCAATAATGGCTCTCTGAATAGAGATTTTCCAACAGGAGAAGACGGCGAATTGTTGATTATTTGCCATCCCGCTTTTGAAGATGCCATGAAACCATACGTAAACTGGAAACGCACCATGGGACGCAAAACTACAATGACCACAACCGCACTCACTGGAACGGGCGCTACAACGATAAAAGATTATATTACAAATTACTACAATAACCCTGCAAACAATTTAGCTTATGTGCTTTTAGTAGGCGACTTTGATCAAGTAGCTGCCCACACCTATCCAAACAGTGGCGCACAACCTTCCGCTCCTGATCCAACAGTAGTTAGCGATAATTATTACGGTCAATTAGTGGGAGGCGATTTGTATATGGAAATTCTTATCGGCAGAATGTCGGCAGAGAATATTGCTCACGTTCAAACCCAAGTGCAACGCGCCATCCATTATGAACGCGACCTCAATACTACCGATACGTGGGTGTCGGCAGCAATCGGAATAGCTACCAACGAAGGTAACGGTGGACACGATGGTGGCGAAGTTGACTATGTGCACATGAATAATATAAGAAACCGATTACTGAATTATGGATATAATCCTGTTTATCAGGAATATGGTTACAATTCAGGCGTGCCCAACACCTCAGTTACCCAAATTACACAAAGATTTAATTCGGGCGTTTCCATTGCCAATTACTGCAATCACGGCAGCCAAACGGCATGGACATTAACCACGGGACCTGGCGGAGGCTATTTGAGCTTCTCTACTTCGCAGGTAGCTGCATTGCAAAATGCGGGCAAGCTCCCCTTCATCTTTTCCGTAGCGTGTCTCAATGGAAGGTTTAATTTCGCACAGCCCTGTTTTGCTGAAGCATGGTTACGCTCCACTCAAAACGGTCAACCCACAGGCGCCGTGGCAACACTAATGGCTACCATTAGTTTGAGTTGGGCGCCCACTATGACCGCACAAGACGAGTTTGTTAATATTTGTATGGATCTTCCATCCCCCTATGGTGGCACCCAAGCCGGAACAAAAAGAACATTTGCCGGCGCTGCCATAAACGCTACCCAAAAAATGCTGATAATGCATGGCGCTACATCAGTTGCTGTTAAAGAAGACTTTGATGCCTGGACCGTATTTGGCGACCCTACTTTGATGATTCGCACCAAAACCCCGCAAGCCATGACTGTATCTCATTTTCCTGTGCTATTAATGGGCTTGAGCACTTTTCCAGTGGAATGTGACGCCGAAGGAGCGCTGGCAGTGCTTACCCGCATTGATGAAAATGAGGAAGTAATCATACTTGGAAAAGGTGTAGTGGCTGGCGGAACTGTGGAAATTATTTTAGATGAACCCGCCTCCATAGCTGAAGACCTGACGCTCACCATTACAGCCAAAAACAAAGTAACACACCAATCTATAGTAGCGGTTAACCCTACCAATCAGCCGTATCTTGTGATGCCTTCATACAAAATTGCAGGAACGCCTGATTTTGGCAACACGGTAAACGTTAACTTCAACTTGAATAATATATCAGCTGCACCCTATAATGCTCACAATGTAGTGGTGAAAGCTACTACTGCATCTCCTTTTGTGTCTATAACTGAGCCAACGATTAATTTAGGCAATATTCAAGCAGGTGAAATTTATTCTTCTGAAAATGAATTACATGTTGCAATTGCAGAAAATGTTCCGAATAATGAACTTATTGTTTTAAACTTGTTGATAACCTGCGAATATGAAACTGAAACCTATCAATGGGAAACAACGGTGAAGTTCAATGCTTACGCCCCTGTTCTTGATATTACTGAAATATATATTGAAAACTTGAATGGTGTTCGTTTAGACCAATTTGTTGCCAATGCCGATAATAATTTGGTAGTGGTATTCACAAACAGCGGATCAGTGAATTTACACAACACCAATGTTGCCGTTTCTATTGCTTCTCAATATATGAGTATGCCAAACAATGCCCTATTTGTTGAAACCATTGAAAAAAACAAAACCACAACGGTTAAGTTTCTTGTTAAGACAGGAAGCGCTCCGGCAGGAACTCCTGTAAGCATGGTGGTGAGAGCCTCATCGGGAGTTTTTTTGGATGATATGGTGTACATAAATTCTATTGGCGCAATGCCTGCTTTTTTCATTTCGAATGAAACAATAACCACTGCTATTGCTAATTTTTATGACTCAGGCGGTCCTAACAACCCCTATTCTTCCAGTGAAAACTTAAAGATCACTTTCCTGCCTGCAAATGCAAATAAAAACTTGGGAGTTAAATTTATGGCATTTAATGTAGAAGAGAATACTGATTATTTAAATATTTACAATGGAACTACAGCCTCAAGCGCCACGCAGATAGCCTCATTAACCGGTTCAGAATTACCACAAGTTTATGAAGCCTCCAACTCCGATGGTGCATTAACGTTTGTATTCAAGTCAAATGCCATGACGCAACTTGCCGGCTGGGCAGCTATGATTTATGAAACAGAAAAATACCATAATGTATTATTTGCCATTAAAGATGAAAATAACCAACCTGTAACAGACGCCACCATTACTTTTGATGGTTATGTACTTGCCAAAAATCAATTTATTCTTCCTGTCGTGGCTGCGGGCACATACAAATATTCCGTTGCAAAAACAGGATACCCTACCATATCAGGAACAGTGACCGTTGAAAATGGCGATGAACTGGTATCGGTACAACTTTCGCTTGCATCTATTAACAACAACAGTTTGGTTAATTTCTACGCTTATCCCAATCCCTTTAATGACATTATTCACATAGGTGGAGAGGCTGCTACAGATCATAAGGTCGTTAAAGTTCATATTGACAATATGCTTGGGCAAAGAATTAAAGTAATAGATTTACAAGGAAAATCATCTTTCTCAACAGAAAATATACCCGCCGGTATCTATTTTATAACTCTTGAAAGAGAAGATAAAGAGACGAAAACCGTAAAAATGATAAAATAATAAATTATAAAATTCTAATTATAAAATTTAATGATGAAAAAGCATTTTTTATTTGCCCTCTGGATACTTATTCCATCATTCTTTTCCGGTCTTTTTGCACAAGAAATGACCTATTCCAAACTGCGCAACGGCAATGGCATCTCTATAAACATGGAGTTGAATTCATACGCTGTCTCCTCTTTACACTATAGAGGCGAGCAGATGCATGAAGTAACGATTCCGGGTGTTTTTATTCCAAGTGATGCAGGTATGCCGAACTTGCCGCGTGTGAGCCGCTTTGTGGCTGTTCCAACCGGCGCAGAAGTTCGGGTATCCATTAAAAATATGACGCTTGAAACCCTTGACAATATCAATATTGCACCGGCGATTAAGCTACAGCCTATTACCGAAATGCCTGTTACCGATTATGTTAAAAACGATAACGTGTATAATGCCAACGCCTACTATCCGCAAAACATTTGCGAAGTTTCTGAAGTTACTGCTTTAAGGGGCGTTAATGCGGTAGTCATTGGCATTGCGCCGTTTCAATTTAATCCTGTAACTCAAAAATTAAATGTTATTCAAAGCATTGAAGTTGAGGTTGAATTTGTTGGCGGAACAACAGATTATGGCAACCCCAAGTACCGTTCGTCATGGTTTGACCCAATTCTCCAAAATGCACTCTTGAATTATGAAGACCTGCCGGAAATGGAATACAGGGGAAAGAGCTCAAAAGACGGCAACGGTTGTGAATATTTGATTGTAATTCCCAACAGAAGCGATTTTGAACCTTTAGCCGCTCAAATTAAAGAATTTAGAACCAAACAGGGAATCTATACCAAAGTGATGAGGATGGATGAAATGGGGGCGGCAAACGCTACACAACTTAAAGAGTATCTGCACAATGCTTATAAAACTTGGGCAATTCCACCGGTAGCCGTGTTGCTGATGGGCGACCATAACTTAGACCTGTCGTTAGGGGTGCCTGCGGAAATAATACCGCATACCGTAGCGCCAAGTTGTGCTACCGACAACCGCTTTGCTGACCCTAACGGAGACAATTTGCCCGATATGATTATTAGCAGAATGTCAGCCGAAACATTGGCAGATATGAATGTTTTAGTAAGCAAAGTGATAGAATATGAAACCCAACCCTGCATGCAGCCTTCTTTTTATCAAAATCCTATTACGGCATTGGGCTGGCAAACCGAACGCTGGTTTCAGGTAACGGGAGAAGCTATTGGAGGTTATTGGCGAAAACAGGGTAAAACACCGGTTAGAATTAACGAACTTTGTTATCCACCCCAAGAGTTGAGCACATGGTCGTATGCCCAAAATACAGATCAACTTTTAAACTACTTTGGCACAAATGGTACGGGCTATCTTCCTAATTCTCCCAGCACTTTGGGAAATTGGACAGGAGGTACGGCAGAAAAAATAACAAACGCCGTGAATAGTGGTGCATTCTTTTTGCAACACTGTGATCACGGAGATGTAACAGAAATGATAGAGCCTCATTTTACAAGAGATGATGTAAGTACCCTGCAAAATACTGGAAAAATGACCTATCTATTTTTAGATAATTGTTTGTCGGGGAAATTTAACTATGCTACGCCATGTTTTGGTGAAACATTCCACCGCCATACTTATAACGGACAAAATGCCGGCTGTGTAGGATTTATAGGTGCTACGGAGACCTCTTTTTCGTTTGTTGCCGACGCATTTATCTTTGGCGTGTATGATCTGTTCGACCCTGCTTTTATGCCCACTTATGGATCCCAACCGCCTCAAGCAGCATCATTCTCAGGAAATTGGATGCCTGCTTTTGGAAATGTGGCAGGAAAACATTTCTTGTTTCAGAGCAATTGGCCCACTAATCCTAATGACAAAACACTTACCTGTCACATATTTACAGCACATTCAGATGCATTTTTAAGGCTTTTTACGGAAGTGCCGCAGCCTGTTAATGCCCTTCATGATCCGGTAGTTTTTCCAGGAATGACAAATTTTTGGATTTCGGCTGAAAAAGGAGCTTTAATTGCCCTGACTGCCATGGTGAATGGCAATATGGAAATTTTAGATGTGGCTACCGCCACCGGCGAAATGCAAACCATGACTATTCCCAACAACCTCTTACCCAATACTGAATTTAAAGTGGTTTGTACAGGACAAAACTTTTTAAGATACGAATCTGTAGTGCAGGTGGTTGACGCTAACCGTCCTTTCCTTGTTGGTAGTTCTTATAAACTATCTGAAAATGCTGACTTTGGCAAAACCGTAGCCATTAAGTTTGATTTGAAAAACGAAGCAGCAGGCATTTATACTGCAAAAAATGTTAAAGTGGATGTAGAAACAGCCTCTCAATATGTAACTTTCCCTGTAATGCCTGTTCTTATTGGCGATATTGAAGCGGGCGCGCTCTATTCCTCTACCAATGACTTGTTAGTAGCTATTGCTGAAAATGCTCCCGACCATGAATTAGTGGTTTTAAAACTAAAGGTTACCTACGAATATGGCACAGAAAAATATGATTTTTCAACTACTTTCAACTTTAAAACCCATGCCCCAACGCTGGATATTAAAGAGATTTATATTGAAAATATGAGTGGTGTTCGTTTGAACCAATTCAATGCCAATGCTTCCCAGAATGTAGTAGTGGTATTAGAAAACAATGGCTCTGCAGATTTACATAACATAAATGCTGCCCTTTCAATAACATCCGAATATTTGGAAATTGAAGCCAATGCCACTGTGGTAACCACACTGGGAAAAGAAAATACAGCAATTGTCAAATTCTTGACGAAGGCAGGAAGCGCTCCTGCGGGAACACCGGCAAGCGTGGTGCTGAGAGCATCCTCTGAAATTTTCATGAACGCCAAGATTTACACGAGCACTATTGGCGCTGCTTCAAGCTATTACATGGGAAATGAAACACTAACCCTCAATTCCGCTAATTTCTACGATACGGGCGGTCCCAACAACTCTTATTCCGCTAATGAAAACTTAAAGATTACTTTCTTGCCGGCAAATGCCGACAAGAAGTTGAAAATCAGTTTTTCAGCATTCGACGTGGAAGCAAATAATGACAATTTATCTGTTTACAATGGCACTACGTCATCCAGCAGTTTACTGTTAGCAACACTAACCGGATCGGAACTGCCGCAAGACTACGAAGCCACCAACTCCGAAGGCGCTTTAACTTTTGTATTCAAATCAAATGCCTCTACGCAAAATGCCGGCTGGGCTGCCATGATTTACGAAACAGAAAAATATCATAATGTGTCTTTTGTAATTACCGATGAAAACAACCAACCCGTAACCGGCGCCACCATTGTTTTCGATGGCTATATTCTTGCCAAAAACCAGCTTAATGTTTCTTTAGTGGCTTCGGGCACGTACACCTATTCCGTTGCAAAAACCGGATACCCAACCGTATATGGAACCGTTAAAGTTGAAAACGGCGATAAGGAAGTACCCGTAAAACTTTCTTTATCATCTATTAAAAACAATAGTCTATGCAATTTCTATGCTTACCCAAATCCCTTTGGAGATATTATTCATATTGAGGGAGATGCCGCTATGGTCAATAAAGTATTTATCGACAATTTTATGGGACAAAGAATAGCAACCATAGACTTGCAAGGAAAAACCTCCTTTAGCACAGCCCATATTCCTGCCGGCATCTATTTTATTACTTTTGAAAGAGATGACCATAAAAGGGAAACGATGAAAATGATCAAGCAGTAACGTCAATGGACATTAACCTCAATGGCAATTAATCTTTCCAATGGACACCTATAGGCTATCATGTTGACGATGTAAATTTTTATGTTTTTGGTGGACATTTTGATGGTAATAATAAAACTATTTAGTCGCTCCTTACGATTCAAATTTTCGACATAATGTATCGCACGCGCATTTTCAACAGGTAGGCTAATAAGAAAACTGATTGGCTTT
>JGI24696J40584_12961654_pt1 | contig 28686 bp, 26 predicted proteins | sample TergutCo191P4_FD_40584 | JGI IMG/M metagenome (IMG submission 40584)
CCCGGTCGAATCTCATGCCGGCGTTTTTGCTCTTCATTATACAAAGGTAAATAGTCAACCAGCAACGGACGCGGGCCGACAAAACTCATGTTACCTGTAATCACATTGATTAATTGCGGTATCTCGTCCAAGGATGTTTTGCGGATAAATCGTCCAATAACAGTTAAACGCTCTGAGTCAGGTAATAATTTTCCATCAATGTTTTTTTTGTCATCCATGGTTTTGAATTTAATAACTTGAAATATTTTTGCGTTTCTGCCCGGACGTTGTTGAAAAAAAAACGGTTTCCCATTATTGAAAAAAAGTAAAACAGCGCTAATAATAATAAAGATTGGCGATAGAACGATGAGTCCAATCCATGATAAAATGAATGCCAAAAAGCGTTTAAAGAAATGTTTATACATCACTTATAATCGTAATTATATCAAAGTTAAGCCACCATCCAATTTAATAACGCTTCCAGTCATCCATTTGGTCGTATTTGAAAGCAGATAAACGGCCGCATAAGCCACTTCTTCGGGAGTACCGAACCGTTTGAAAGGATATTTTGATATTACCTGTTGCATTTGTTCTTCCGTCATGTCGGTTTTTTCAAGCCATTCGGTCGCAATCATACCGGGTTCAATACTATTCACTCTGATTTTAGCATCGGCTGTTTCTAATGCCATCACTTTCGAAAATGATTGAATGGCGCCTTTGGATGCGCAATAAATTGCATTCCCAATTGCCGGATAATCCACAGAGATGGAGGAAATGAAAACAACAGATGCTTCTGGATTCAGTTTTTTCCCTTTTATCAAATATCGAGACAATAATACGGATGAAACAAAGTTTGTCTGCATCACGGTTGTAATATTGTTTTCAGTGAGTCCCGCTACGAGCATTTTTTTATTTATCCCGGCACAATGTACGACGCCATCCAGCGGCTTTAAACTATTTACCAAAGCCTTTATTTCGTCTTCCTTTGTCAAATCTGCCATATAATAAGCATGTCCCTGACCTTCTAATGCCGTATAAGTTTGTTGTAAACGCGATTCATTCCTACCCGAAAGAACAAGTTTAGCGCCCATTTGAGCGCAAGCAATTGCAATAGCTCTTCCTATCCCGGAAGAAGCGCCTGTCACCAATATTGTTTTCTCCAGTAAATTAAATGGGTTCATCCTTTATATCTCCACAAGATTTGGAATAATACAATTCTCAACATTGATAATAGCGGAAGCCCAGGTCATTCCAACGCCAAATGCAGATAAAAATAATATTTTTCTGTCCTTCAACTCATTTTGAAGTTCTGAGACAATGGTCAATGGCAGCGAAACCGATGATACATTACCAAACTTGGCAAGATTCGTTGGCGCCTTAACCTGATCTATTTCTAATTTCTTAACCAAATAGTTGTTCATAAATTCATTTGCCTGATGGAAAACAAAGAAATCAATATTTGATTTTTTAACCCCAGAAAAATCAATGATATGATAGAAATCTTTCGGTATTTCCCGAATCACAAAATTGAAAACATCGCCTCCATTCATATACCCTTGTTCTTCATTTCGAATATTCCCAAATTCATCCACGATCTTTTCTTTTAATGTATCCGACGAACTTGGGTGCCGGTAACCACCAGCATTGATCTTAATCAAAGATTCCCTCGAACCATCCGAATTCAATGAAAAATAACTATCTCCAAATTTCTCATTTCTTTCAATAACAGCCGCAACTCCTCCATCGCCGAATAAGAAAGCCGATGTTCGATCTTTTGGTGAATACACCTTAGAGCGAGTTTCTCCATCTAACAGCAAAGCATTTTGAATACCTTGATGTTGCATAAAGGAATAAACAACGGAAAGACCGTAAATAAATCCCGAACATCCCAGACTAATATCAAAAGCAAGTGTTCTGTTCGACAATCCCAACCTGTCTTGTAATATAATCGAGGTTGCCGGCATCCTGTAGTCCGGTGTTTGAGAAACAAAAACCAACAAATCGATTTCGCTTTTATTGATTCCCATTTCATGGATCAGTTTTTCTGCAGCGGCACAACACAAATCCGAAGAACATGTTTTATCATCTGCAAAACGCCTTTCCTTGATACCTATTTTATCCACGACTTCTTTTACCTGGTCGGCTGGAAAATGTTGGGTGTATCCGTAATTATTAATAACGGTTTGGGGTACTGCAGCTGCAATACCAGTCATACCAATATTAGAAAATCGCAATAAGGCCATATTACTTCTTCGTTACTACATGAACTAAATCCCCTACTGTGAGTAACGTTTTAAACACCTTCGTTTCAATCTGAATGTTAAAATCCTCGTCCATCATGGCAATGGTCGATAGATAGGAGAGAGAACCCCAGTTTTCATACTTGCGAAAATTGTCGTTTAAATGGATTTCGTTAGAGTTCATCTCTAAAATGTCTGCAAATAAAGCGATGAAATTGTTTTCCATAGGTTTTTTATTTTATTCTTCAATTTTTTTTGCGGGATTACCAAAGTATGTAGTCCCATCTTTTGTATTTCGTATTATCACACTTCCAACCCCAATTCGGGTATGATTCCCGATTTTCAATCTCTGTAACACCAATGAACGTGCTCCAAAAAAATTGTTATTGCCAATGAACACCCCACCGGAGATTCGGGTTTCCGGCTGCATCACATTATGATTTCCAATATCGACATCATGGCCTAAAGAAACACATCCATTCAATATATTAAAATTTCCTATTTTAACTCCGCAACTGATTCGAACGCCAAATCCCAACACATTCCCAATTCCCCACACAACTGATTCGTAGTCAAAAAATAAATTATTGGGAGCTATAATATTAGGGAAATAGAGATTATGATTCGTGATTTTCGAAGTCAAATCTTCCAGAATTTTGGACGATGCAATGGCTATAACGATGGCTATTCGTTCAGGAAAATGGTTCAAAGTATCCATCTTTCCGATAATTTTTCCATAGTAATTGCTTGTTCCGACAGCGCATCCATCATCAAAAAAGCCAATTAGATTCCAAGTTGGTCTAATTTTATTGATTGCGTTTATAATACATGCAACTTCGTGGCCAAAGCCACCTGCTCCGTAAATAGCGATATCATTCATTTCAACATATCATTAAAAATTTCACTCATACTCTTTAATGAATTTTCCAGACAGAATTTTTGGATAGAATTATATGCTTCTTTCCCCATTTCTAATCTTTTAGCAGGATTTAAGTATAAATATAATATTTTATCAATAAAATCAACCGTCGAATTTTGAGGAAACAGGAAGCCATTGACTCCATCAACAATCATTTCTTTATGTCCCCGATCAATAGTTGCAACAACAGGCAACCCGCAGAACATTTCTTCTGCGATATTTAACCCAAGCCCCTCTTGACGACTGGCAGAAATACCAATATCGCTTAAGGCGATTAGTTCGCCAATATCATTTCTGAAACCCAAAAAGAACACATAGGAATCTATATTCAATTGGAAGACCTGTTGTTGTAATTGCTTCAATAATCCCCCCCGACCGGCGAACAAAATTTTTAAGTTGGGAATTGATTTAATCATCTGAGGAATTGAATCAATGATAAATCGATGATTTTTCCGGTGAATAAACTCTGCAATATAAATTAAAACGAAATCGGCCTCATTTAACCCATTTTTGTTTCTTAACCATTTTCGCTGTTCTTCATTCGCCAAAGCAAGTCGCTCTGTATTGACACCAATACCATTTATCAGATAAGATTTCTTGTTTTTGAATTGATGTGATTTGACTATTTCGAAATCTTCATGATTAATCGTTATGATACCATCTGTATATCGAGACAGGAATTTCTCAATAGGATAATACATTATCCAATATTTTACAGGAGAGCCTTTAAAAAAATGAAAACCATGTGTCATATAAAGTACTTTGGTTTTTCCTCTTAATCTGGATTTTCGTGTTGATAAACGTGCGATTACAGCACCCATAGCTGTATGGCAATAAACTAAATCATATTGTTCGTTGTCAATAACTGTTTTAAGATCTTTGTATGCCTTTATATTTTTTATACTAAATGGAGAGCGCTGAATATCTATTACATATAGTTTTTCAACAAAAGGAATGCCCTCCAATCCATTTGCAGCACAATGTACAATATATCCTTGTTCTTTCAACCATTTTATGTACGGTATATGAAATCGCAAAAAATGTTTATATATGGTAGCTACAAAAAGCACTTTTTTCATATCTCTCTTGGAATTCCTTTAGTTTGGATATCACGTTTTTGATATATTAAAGTATTATCAGGGTATTCGCAGTTTCCCAAAATACATCCAGCTGCTACAACGCAATTTCTCCCAATTTTTGTATTACGCAGTAAAACTACGTTTGCGCCAATCCAAGTTTTTTCTCCAATTTCAATGCTCCCTGAGATAAACTTGGTAGCGCCACGACCGGTACCATCATGTGCTCTGTAATCATGATCATGATCAAATACTAACACGTTAGGCCCAAAGATTACATCTTTGTGAACATGAACACTTTTGCGGCAAACAATCATACAGCCATAATTAAAAGATGTTTTTTCCTCAACAATTAGCTCGCCATCCCTCAATACTTTAATTCGAGTTCCGGTATGAGCAGAGACTCTTCTGCCCAACATCAATTTTCCTTTCCCGACTATTGTAACATTCGTATTGGGTGAAAACCTTTCAATAAGATGATAGTGGAATCGTCTCCAATGCAACAACTTAATCAAAGCGAATTTCACAGATGTAAAAATAACCGAAATTATATTGTTTACTAATCTTTGCATATCTGATTAATTATCTTTATATAGTAATAATTCTTTGTGATACTCATCAGCCTCTTTTCTTGAAACCTTTGATCCACGTCGTTTTAAGAAAAAATTTACTCCTGTAAACGGAATGATTATCGCATATATTAAAATTTTTATTGCACTTAAAAAGAACATTTTTAATCCTGCTAAAGGATTTCTATTAAATAAAAAAAGACCTCTTTGCAAACCGCTAAAGGAATATTTTAATATTTTTATGTAAGAAGTAGAACCAATATAACAGTACCACAATACAACATCCAAATTTGCATAATAACCTCCATCTAAATATCGTGATAAGTAATCTTCATCCTCTCCTGCATTTAATTTTGCATTATACCGAACAGATTTCCCCTTTGCTGACTTTATCATAGCTGTTGCCATCGCTATTGGTAATTTATTTCGTTCTCGGAAAAAACACGAAGTTATTTTACGTTTACCTCTTACACTCAACGGTTCGTCGTTTTTATCAAATGCCAATAACCCACAACCCAATAAATCAATTTGAGGATTCATTTCCAAAAAGTCAACCTGCATCTTTAATTTATCACGATGATAAAAATCATCTGCATCGAGATAAGCTAAATATTTACCCTCTGAATTGTCTAAGCATACTTGGCGAGCAGCACCCCGACCGATGTTTTTTTCAAGATGTATTACTTTAAACCTCCTATCACTCAATGAATCCAAAATTGATTTTGTCCCATCCGTAGAACCATCATTGACAATTACACATTCCCAATTCAAATATGTTTGCATTAACAGCGATTTCAAAGCTAATTCTATTGTTTTTGCACCATTATAAACCGGCATTACAACACATACAAGAGGATTATTCATCTGCATAATTTTTATTAGTTATTAAATCTCCCAATTCTACTGAAGTCAAAAATTCAACGTTAGGCCACCGTTTTATTATTTCTTTCAAAAAGATATCTAATTGAGATAGCCCATGTTTCCGATTTTGGGGATTAAGAAATCCGAGATAATTAATTCTATGGGTAGAAAGAATAGCCGGCTTATTCCATCTGAATGCCCTTTCAATGGCCTTCATTCCTTTTTCAATTGCGTTACGAAAAAGATCACCTTCTAAAATTCCAGGTTCGAAAGCGCCGTTGCGAGTTAAATATACTTGCCCCAACCCATTCTTTTTTCCGATATATCTATAATTCTTTCGATATTTCCTGTTTCCTAAAGGCTCTTTTTGAATTCTTTCTCCAAGAACGTATTCAATGCCTCCTTCAAACAGGTCTTTCTCTAATGAATTATTGAAAGGTCCATTCGGTGAAACAAAATAACGCGCCTTGAAATCCCAAATTTTTTCAAACGCCATTAAACCTTCTTGAATAACACTGTGTTGATATTCTAAATCGGAAGCATCATCTAAATCGAAAGCTGCAGGTAATGCACCTATATATTCATTATTTATACCGTACATATTGGAACATGATCCATGTTTGAAAGCAATAAGCATAGATTTATTGCCTTGTTGCAATAATCTTAGCCAACGCTGAACATTAAGATGTTCTCTTCCATGAAACACAGGATAGGTTAAACGATTAGTAATACCTTCTTTATGCAACATGAAAACCTTGTCGTGAGCAGAGTATCGCTTCAAAGTGTCGGTAAATGGTTCCCAAAAATACATTTGATATCCATTCTGTTCGATTTTATCAAATACGGGATTTGCGACATTACTGACCAAAGTAAATATCGGATGATTTCCTTGTTTATCTTTATGACGGCAAAGAATCTCAAACAGACCAGTCAAGTCATCGTTGCTTTCCAAACTGTCATAACGATAAAAAGATGTGTTTTTAAATGAAAACCCCTCTTTTTCCATCGCTTCTGTATCTTCATTCGAACGTACCCTAATACTTCCCCAGTCATCAGATTCAAAAACAACAATTTTTCTTCGAGTTGACCAGCCTGGAATATTTGCAATATTCCTATTAAGTCTGTAAACTAAATTGTTCATTTATCCAATAGTGTATAAATTTTATTTAAAGTTTCTTTTTCATTAAAAAAAACCATTCTTTCTTTTGCCAATTCAGCGTAATACTGTCTTAATTGGGGATTTGTTATCATTTGTTCTATTTTATCTGCAATATCTTCTGCTGAGTGTTCTGATAAAAGTCCGTATTTGCCATTTTCTGTTATTTCGACACATCCACTACATTTTGTCGCCACAATTGGAACACCAAGAATCATTGCTTCTATTAAAACTGTTGGAAATGCTTCAGAAGAAGATGTCAAAGCTAATATGTTGCTATTTTTTAAATAAGGATATGGATTCAGTTTAAGACCAAGAAAATCTACTTGATCTTTTAATGAAAAGCTATCTCTTAGAGAAAGTAATTCATTCTTCAATATTCCATCACCAACAATCAGTATTTTGAACTTCAACTTTTTTTGAGAAAGTATTTTTGCTGCTGATAATAAACGTGAATATTCTTTTACTTTTGCCAATCTGCCTATAGCCACAATTTTAATAATTTCATCATCTTGATTTTGAGTAATTTGTTCATTGCCTTTTTTAATTACCTCTTCATAATCAAAAAGATTATAGATAGTGTGCATTTTGGTTGGATGTCCAAATAATTCTTCAAACTCTTTCCGAGAATTAGTGCTGACAAAAACCAAATTATTTAATTGAGAATATCTATTTTTTAATAACATTTTGATATAATTGGAAGTATAAACATTTTTTAGATCTATCTGGCTTTTATAACAAGAATGCACCCATGAAATTTTATTATCAACCCTATCTTTAGCAAAAAGCATTATATCAGTTAATATGCCATCAGAAAAACACACACCAACATTATAATGCTTTATTATTTTATTACGTACAATTAACTTTAAAGGGAAATTTATATTAAATTTACGTTTTATATAAATGAAAACCCTAGAAAAAAAACGAGAATTAAAGATAGAGAAAACACTAACTTGGAGTGGAATCTCATCAAAATAAAATCCAAAATTTGTATATAGACACAATGAAACATCATATTTATCATAATCAAGCTTCTTGAGCAAGTTTACGAGAACTCGCTCAACACCTCCTACTGCCAAGAATGGCGACATGAACAATATTTTACGTTTCATTTCTAAATAAAAAAAGTATAAAAAAGAACAGTAAAGTAATTTATTTGCGATTTGATCGGTTTTTTATATCTCATTCAGTATGTGTCGTAATGTTATTTTCATTTATTTTTAAACGTGATTTTATCAAACAAGAAGGATTACCTCCAATAATACTATATTCAGGGAAATCCTTTGTTAAAACACATCCTGCCCCAATAACACTTCCCTTTTTAACAATTCTTCCGGGAGTAAAAATAACCTCTCTTCCAATCCATACATCATCTTCAATGATAGTATTTTTAATAATAAATCCCTGTTTCCACATCGGAATATCGGTTCTATTTATTTCATGATTTCTACCAAGTATATAACAATTTGGTCCCATCATTACATCATTACCAATTATAATATTATCTGGTACCACACAAGAGTATCCTATACCAGAATTATCGCCAAGTTCAATATTAAAACCTCTTCCAAAAAATGCTCCGTGTTCAATATTTACATTTTTACCGCATTTTAGGAAAATATGTTTGCAGCAATATGCTCTAAAAATTTTAAATAACTTACCTCCAAAACGAAATTGTGATCCAGGTAAATAACGAGCAAAAGCTCTATATATAATTAAAAAAAAATATTTTTTAATTTTCATAATGATATTTATCTATATCTTTCTTAATTAAATAATATAATTGGTCAGATGTCATAAACTCTACATCTGCGTATTTCTTAATGATAATTTTCAATAATTCATCAAATAACTTTAATGATCTATCTCTATTTTTCCTATTTAATCCACTTACAAAATTAATACGATGAGATTGAATTATAGCTGGCTTTCCCCAAAAGAATGCTCTGTCTATATTTTTAATCGTTAAATCATTAGTGTAGTTCATATTTGAAGAAGGCTCAAAAGAAACATTTCGTTGAAGATATACTTCGCCGTACTTTCCTCTTTGACCCGAATATCTGAATATTTGTTTCTTATTTGTTTGAGTTTTTAATAAATAAGGGAGCCTCTGGTATATTCCAGATTGAAAACATCTAACGCCATTTTCAACCATTGCTTTTGTAATATCATCGCACCAAATATAACAAGGAGCTATTGTTGAAATAGATTTATATCCAAATATACTTTCGAATATATTGAGTCCATTTTTTATTGAACTTATGATAAATTCCTTTTCTATTTCACTTGCATAGTCGTAAGTTGCCATACAATGCGAATCTAACATACTATTGCAAGTATTACTCCATATTCCTTGTTCAAATGCAGATCGTACACCCTTGTAATTTTTTTGTAACGCATCCAACCATCGCATGACATTTAGATGTTCTCGAGCATGATATTGCGGCTTAAACAGATGATTATTTATTCCCTCTTTATATGCATTTGTTAACTCGATATTGTTGTTTATCGTTTTAAAAAAATATGTTTTATAATTACTCTCTTTAATTCTTTTGAAATCAGGATTTGCAACAATACTATTTGCAGTAATAACTGTATTGTATCCGTTAATATCTTTATGATTAGATAATACTTCAAATAATGTTGTCAAATCTTCATATTGTTCTAATGTGTCAAAATCATCAAATCCTTGTCCTAAATCAAAATCTGCCCCACCTATTTGCGCAATATTTTTTGAAACTATAGAAGGAATGCGTGTTGCTCCCCAGTCATCAGATTCAATAACAACAATATGTCGTTTTGTTCTCCAACCAGGTATGTTTTTAATGTTTGACTTTATTTTATTTAACATAAATAGCCTTATTTTATTTAATCTAAAATTTTTGATAAACTTAAAAAATTATTTGCAATATTAATAATATTATAATCTTCAATGTTTTTAATTAAATATTGTTGTGAATAATCTCTATTTAAAAATTGAAAAAATTTTTCTCTGTCCAATTTTTGTGAATTAATAGATAATATTGGCCGTCCACACAAACCATAATCAATCAATTTACTTGGTACTTGTATAGATGTTCCATTTTCAATATTAAGAACAAAATCATAACCGCTCATTCTATAAATTAATTCTTCTCTATCTATATAATCACTAATTATTAATTTTTTTCCAATAATATGTTTATATTTTTCGATATGTATTGATTCATTAGTATAAATAAAAAATATAAAATCAATTGTTTGATTTGCTAAATAATCAAGAATTGGCCGAGGATCTCTAAAACCTGGAATAAATCCGCCCGCATAAGCGAATGTAATAATTTTATTTGGGTTGTATTTATCGACTTTTCTAATTGTAGAAAAATCAAAACCTTGAGGTATTACTCGAATTTTATTTGAAAATTCTGGATAATATCCTTTTTTCCCGCTTTCAACAGGAACAGTGATATAATTAGCTCTTCGACAAAAAGATTTTTCGAACGATTTAAAATAAAATGGATTTCTAAATGTATCTGTTTTGCAAAACATAAATGGATCTCCACAATCTGCTACCCAAGTACTTGCCAATTTCGGATTTTTTCTTAAAGCTCTATCTACTCCCCAGTGAATTGGGTGTGGAACAGCAATAGAAATAAGTAAATCAAACGCACCTAACTTAGAAAAAAGCTTTGGAAGTTTCCATAAATATTGTATATCAGGATAAGATAAGTATGTATTTAAAAAACGATTTGCAATTCTTTTTACTAATCTATATAGCTTATTCCCGTTTAACTCAAAATTTTTCCTCCTACTTATACCAACAAATCTTATATTCATATCATACTCCTTCTTAAAATCTATATAATCATAATTGTTTTGCGGAATATAAACTGTTACACAATGATTTTGTCTCACTAACTCCTTCGCCAATTCTACAGTTCTGAAAGAACGAGGCGTATTTTGAGGATAAAAAAATCCTGATACGATTAAAATTTTCATTTTATAAAATCGATTTTACATATTGAATAATAGGCATGTTGTCTTCAACAAAAAAAATTGCTACCGAATTGAAAAACAAACTAACCCCATAATAATCGCATCCTACCCTTAATAAAAAAATGATTGGAAAAATTAAAACAATAGGAATGACTTTAAATGCCCATATGATAACTTTATTATTGATTTTACTTTGATTGTAAATAATGTAAAAAATTATTACTGTGGAAAAAGCGAACATTTGAGATAAAGTAACAAAACGCTCAACAGATGGAATTGAAGACAATATATTAGATATTGCATATAGAAAAAGTGAAAAGCAGAGCAAATTTGTTAAAGCAAGATGAGTTTTAACAGTTTTTTTCCCAAAGACACATAAAACAAAAAGTAAAATGGCGATCGCCCATTTAACAATAATTTTAGAACCTTCTACATAAAAACGATAATTACTTTTACCCTCAATCACTGCTTGAGCATAATTTTCATTCGTATAACTATTAATCCTAGAAGTTAAAAAATCGGGAAAAATGGATGATAAAAAGACTCTAACTTGTTCTAGATTTATTTCAATTAAAAGCAAAGAAATCAAATAAAAAGCTAATAGAATATTTATTGATTTAGGAATAAAGTGGTATAATAATAGAATAGCAAAAGGAAAAAAAAATGAAAAATGAAAAAATAGAGAAATAAAACACCAAATGATTTTTGATCTATCATAGTTGTATAAATATGGTAATGCACCATATACAAAAACATGTAGAGCTGTCCACATTCTTACGCCATTGATTTCCCAAATAGGACAAATAAGCATGAAAAACAATGTTAAAATAATTAAAGGGAATCCAATAGTATTTGGGAATTTTCTTAAAATAAACCAAATATTTCTGGAATAAAAAAATCCAAAAACAATCGCAAATATTAAAAATAACAAATGAGGATTACCTGTTACAATAGATAGCAAAAAAGTTATAACAGGTTGGTAGATGTCAACAAATCCTTCATCGCTAAAAAAAGAAGAGATGAAATTATTTAAAGAAAAATCTTGCTGGTGTAGAGTTATAAAATTTTGAGCATATCTAGTCCCATCATATCCATCTTCAATACCTTCAGGAAAATATATGTGAATCAACCCTAAAAAACAACAAAACAGCCAAAAAAGGTTTTTTGCTTGCGGCATTCTAAAATGTTTGATGCTTAAAAAAAGAGACCATAACGGATATATCATAATTGTAAGATATATGCCTTTATTATAACTAAATATATTTTTCTTTTCTATCATAATTAATTATGTATCAAATCTTAAAATCTTTTATAGTAAACTAATCAACAACTTTGTTATAATAATCATTAATTATCATTAAAGTTGAAACGCTGTTAACTGAAAAAGAACTCAACTTCATATTGCCCGGATAATTAGATAAATAAATCAATACCACATCTGGAATAGAATTTTTATTTTGATACTCAGTTATAGTTTCATGTTTACCAGAATACAATAAATGAAGACCATCAGGAACAAAATATGTACTCTTCGAATATCCCAAGTACCGTATTATTTTTTTAAGAAACAATGGAATAGACTCTATTATTCTATCTTTTAGAGATTTCTCCTTTATTAAAATATCATTTGCAAATGGAATATCTTTTAATACATCCAATAAAAGATAATTTCTTTCCATTAAAAAAAACAACTTCCTATCAAATCGGAAATTAAAACCAATTTTTGACCAATAGTTAATTAGCTCATTATCCCAAAGTGGCATACGCCATTCAAATCCAAAATATTCATAACACTTCACCCAGTTCGCAATATATTTAGTATGAACTTCTTGCCAATTAAAATATTCCGGGATTTGATTAACATCTACATTGTAATTTTTTATAATTGATAATACAAGGTTTAATACATTAACGCTTTTTGGGGCATATCCGAATTGGCTAAAGTGTATTTTGATATATGGAATCGTTGAATTAATAGAATCACATACTTCCATACCCATCTTAAGTTGGTCGCCAGCAATAAAATTGAGCGTATGTCCAGGAACAATTATATCACCTGATTTAATGATTTCTTTTTTCTTAAGCATATATATAGCAATAAAATCCTGAAGATGAGGAACAGAAGTCCCATTAAATGCATATTTTCTATAGTTGTCTATTACTTGACTTTTTTGTATCTCAGATAGGATTTCTTGAGAATGTTCAATAAAAAACCACTCATATCCTAATGCTTTTGCAACTCTTTCACTTATTATTGATTGCCAATTATTCTTTACGCCAAAAGAATAACAAATAACATTTTTTACACCCAATTTATATAAATAATTAACAATCATACGAGAATCATGACCTCCGCTTAATGGGATAATCCAATTATGAACCTTCGGGGCACTATTAATCATGCGATGAATCACACTAATAAATATTGTATCTAACAAAGACGATTCTTTATAAATATCGCGATGATTTGCGACTTTCATAATCGGACTCCATTGAAAGTATTGATGTCTGTTATATTTATTAGAAGTAATTTCAACAATCTCTCCTGCTTGAAGAGAAAAGACATTTTTAAATAATGTATTAGGACCGAAAATAAAATCAGTACATAAGTATTGTTCAATATTATTCTCGTTTACGATGAGCCTAATAGATGGATATTTTTGGAGAAAAGCATCGATATCATCAGTAATATAAGTCGTATCGTTGTACTTAAAGTATATTACAGGATAACATCTCATTTTATCTGCACATACTTTAATCGAGTCTTTTGAAACAATCAAAAAAGAAAAGTTACCATTTAAATCGAGCAAAAAATTATTTAATAAATCTATACTCAAAGATTTTAGCTTCTCAGAAACTAAATCTATCAAATTGTCCGATTTATAAATGATTTTATCATATTCAGCCCAACCACAAACATATAAATCAATTTCTAAGTCTTTTTTGTTATTCCAATATGAACGAAATAAATGTAAGGAAAACATAATTATTAATAATATTATAAATTTTAAAAATGAATATTAATGAATAAATTTTTTATTTATTCTGTTTAAAACCAAGTGAGGTATCTTAGTTATTATGTAAATCATAAAAGAAATAACTATATTTCTTTTATTATTAAATATTTTATAAAAAAAATACTCTATTTTTATTATTAGTTTTCTTAAAGATCGTTCAAACAATGGATAACTTTTTATCCAATCAATAGTTATATTCTTATTTGATTCAGTAAAATTTGACCAAATTTTGTTTTTAACCTTTTGTACAGAATGGATGTGAACTCTGTATTTTGCACCAAAAATATCTAATAAAAATATCCTTATTCCTGATTTGGTTATTTTTAACCAAAAAGGAAGGTCTTCACAAAATGGATATTTTTCATCATAGTAATCGAAATCTTCATAAACCTTCTTACTGACAATCATTCCAGCTGTATAGACAGTATTAAATCGTAATAAACATTGAAATTGTTTTTCTGGAGTAATATCATTATAAAACATTTTATAGTTTTTCAAGTTTGTTTTATATATCACATTAGAATCAGTAAATAATTCTTTATATATCGTAACATTAGTAATCAAACACAATGCATTGGGATTAATTTTTATATATTGTATTATATGTTCTAAATAATAATTTTCTAATGCATCGTCACCGGCAATTAACTTAATCCATTCTCCCTTTGCAGCCTTACATCCCCTATTACAATTTGAAGAAATACCGGTATTTTTTTCAATTGTTATTAATTCAGTCCGTATAAACCTAAATTTATTATCATCAAGCCATTTCCTGCAGAAATCAACCGTATTATCCGTTGAACAATCATCAGAAACAATTAATTCAATATTTTGATATGTTTGAAATTTTACACTTTCTAATGTTTCAAGAACATATTTTATCGAATCGTAAGTTATTACAACAATAGAAACTAATGGATTATAATTTTCCATTATATATTAATTTAATTATTATACATATAAAAGAAAATTTCTTATAATTATTTTATATATCATAATGATAGTCTGAATTATTTTTTTCAAAATAACTAGTTAATGCAATTTCCTTATCTCCATAAAATCGAATAAAACCGGTTTTTATAAGTTTTGCAGGGATTCCTCCGATAATTGAACAAGGAGGAACGATTGCTTTATAATCTTTATTTAATAAACTATTAGATGTAATAATACAATGTTCGGGTGTTTTTGTACCCTTCATAATAGAAGACCTATTCCCAATCCAACAATAATCATTTATTTCAACGCAACCTTTAATGTTAGAAACTATTTTTTTTTCAATATCTAAAAGATAATGAAAGTTTGAATCCATTATTTGAGTCTCGTATGAAATCCTTGTATATGCTCCCATAAAAACTTTATTAGTAACTATGATTTTACTATTACTTCCAATATAAGAATTTTCACCAATATCTAATATAGCGTCCTTGCAAATGATTATTTTACTGCCGCAACCAACAATAAAACCACCATTTATATTTATTGTTCCTTTTATTGAAAATTCCACTGGATTCATATTAATCTTAAACAATTCCAATGAGTAACCTATTTTAATCATTCCTCTATAAACATTACTATTAATAATTACCTTTCCATTTTCAAAATGAAATTTGACTCTTTTATATATGAAAAAAGGTATTTTTCTTGCTTGTTTATATGGTAACAATCTGAAATTAAAATATATTGTTTTAATCCAATTAATAGATATTAAATATCTAATCCTCTTATATATCTTTATTATTTTTTTTCTCATATAATTTAATTTTATTTTTAATCACAGTTATTAGTCCGGAACGTTTTTCTAATTGATATAATGTAAATACTGACGATAACAATAATAATAAACACAAACCAACAGTAGAAATAACACTATTATAAAAAATTGAGATAAAATAACAAGAAAAAACAAAAAATGCAAGAACGCTTAAATATTTAATAATTTCCTCGTTTAAAAGTAAATTGTACTTTTTGTATACTATAAATCCATTCCAAAATAAATGAAAAAAATAAACTATAGCATAAGATACTCCTAATCCATCAATGCCAAAGAAGAAATAAAAATAAATATTTAATATAAGCATAAAAACCGCAAAAATGGTACTGCTGAAAAACAGCAATTTGGAGTCATTATTTGCAATGATAACATATCCTAATGACCAAGAGCAAACTCTAAACAGCATACCTAACATTACTGTTTTTAAGAAAAACACTAAACTCAAAAACTTTGTACTAAATAGTAATTTAATCAAAAATGGTGAAAAAATAATGAAAGCTATCAATAACGGAAAAATTAATAATAACCCAATCATAATTTGGTCACAAACAAGACTTTTTGTCTTATCCTTATCATTAATTACCCCAACTAATCGAGGATAATAATCTGTACCCATAGCAGAAAAAATCAAACCGACATAAGTTTCAGTAATAGCAAAACCCGCTACATATAGCCCAACTTCATCAATCCCTCCTATATTCGATATGAATAAACGTAAAATATATGCAAATATCAAAGTTGCGATTCCGCTAAAACTCAATGCCAAACCTAATTTTGCCATATCAATTCCTTTCTTTAAGGTAGTGAGTTTGTCAACCTGAAGTTTCAGAATAGGTATTTTTTTTGCGAAAAAGAAAGACAATAATAAAGAAATAACGGAGGAAATTATTAAGACTGGAACAATGGAATCAATTCGCCAAAAATAATATAGGGGAACGCTTATTAATAATCCAAAAGTTTGTCCAAAAAGATTTGATTTTGCTAAGTAATTATATTTTCTTAGTCCTTGCATTAAGACAATTTGTCCAGAGGATATTTGGTCAAAAAGTAAAGTGACTGACAAAAATAAAAATGCTATTGTATACTTATCACTACCAAACACTAATTTACTTAACCAAGGAGATAAAGCAATAGTAATAATTGTCCCCAATAATCCTGTAATCCAAATAAGCCTTCTTAGGACAATTACGGTTTTACTTACCTCATAATTATTACCAGTAACATTGGTAACTGCAATATCTCTCACAGCGGAATTTCGCAAACCGAAATTTGTTAACGTTGAAATCACCTGTGTTGTTTGATTTAATAACCCAGAAATTCCCATACCTTCAGTTCCTAATAAAACAGCAATAAATTTATTTTTTATAATAGAAATGAGAATAGAATATATCTGAACTCCTCCAAATAGTGCTGTTGCTTTTAAGCTGGTTTTGTAATTATCAGGCATTTAATACTTGTTTATAACACATACTATTTTTTCTGCTTCTTTCTCTGAAATAACTGAACTTATTGGCAAACTTAACGCTTCGTTATGAATTTGTTCAGTTATTGGAAAAGTTAATTTATTCCAGATCTTATAGCAGTCCTGTTTATGCGGTGGAATGGGATAATGAATCAATGTTTGAATACCATTATCTGACAAATAAGTCTTTAATCTATTTCGCTCTTTTGTTCTAATTACAAATAAATGCTGTATGCACGATTCTTTGTGCATTTCATTTAATGGAAGAATGATTTTTTCGTTATTAATATTTTCAAAATAAAAATTTGCTATTTTTCGCCTGAAATCATTTTCGAAATCCAAATATTTTAATTTTACAGAAAGAAAAGCCGCCTGCATTTCATCCATCCGACTATTCAAGCCTTGATATTTGTTAACATACTTTTCTGCAGAACCATAGTTGGCAATAGCACGAACAACTTCCGCTAATTTATCATCATTTGTTGTTACAGCGCCACTATCACCCAAAGCGCCTAAATTTTTACCAGGATAAAAACTGTTTCCTGCAGCGTCTCCCAAACCTCCTGTTCGTTTTTTTATTCCACGCCCAAAATAATAAGCACCAACAGCTTGTGCATTATCTTCAATAATTATTAGATTATGCTTTTTTGAGATCAGTTCTATATAGTCAGACCAACAGGTACGTCCATACAAATGAACCACCATTATTGCTTTTGTTTTCTTTGTAATGGAATTCTCAATCAATGAGAAATTGATATTATAAGTTAGAATATTAGGTTCTACCAAAACCGGCTTTAATCGACTATCGGTAATGGAAAGTATGGTTGCTATATAGGTGTTTGCCGGTACAATAATTTCATCACCTTCTTGCATGATTCCTAATTCGATATAGGATTTTAAAATTAAACGCAAAGCATCAAAACCGTTGGCACATGCAATAGTATGCTTTACTCCGATATAATCAGAATATTGTTGTTCGAAAATTTTCACCCTTTCACCCAACAAAAACCAACCGAAATCAATTACTTCTGCCGCTGCTTGTTTCAATTCGTCGGCATATTGCGCATTTATCTTTTGTAAATCAAGAAATTTTATCATTTTTCTATTTTTCTAATAAATCTTGAAGGATTTCCAAACCAAAGTTCCCCTTCCGGAATGTCATTTGTTACAACACTCCCGGCTCCGATCATTGCGTTTTCGCCAATAGTAACTCCGCCTAATAATATTGAACCCGCACCAATTGAAGCACCTTTCTTTATTTTAGTATTAGAAAATTTCTCAGGATATTTTTTAGAACGAGGATATCTATCATTAGTGAATGTAACATTAGGTCCAATAAAAACATTGTCTTCTATTTCAATACCATCCCAAAGATATACGCCGCACTTAATAGTTACATTATCACCAATGATAACATCATTTTCAATAAAACAATGTGAGCAAATATTACAACTATCTCCTATTTTTGCATTAGGAAGCACAACACAAAATTGCCATATATTGGTGTTTACGCCTATTTTTTGAGATTGTACATCTGATAATAAATGTATCATAACTTTTTGGACTTTAAATACTCATTATAACTTCTAATATAATCAGCCTCAAAATATTTATGTGAGGTTAATACTAAACATATTGAACCGGACGAAAAACCTTGCTCCGCCGCCCAAATTCCAGGTGGAATATGCAATCCATAATAGGGACGATTTAACATAACTGTTTTTTTGTTTTTACCATCATCTAATGCCACTTCAAAACTACCACTTGCTGCAATAATAAACTGGTGACATTCATTATGTGAATGTGCACCACGAGATTCACCACCCGGAATGTCATACAAATAAAACACTCTTTTAACCTCAAAAGGTAGATTATCAAGACCCTGAATAGGGGTTATATTCCCAGCCTCATTTTCTATTCGAGGCATCTCTATTATCGAACAGTCATATACGGTCATCTTGTCATTTCTTTGAAAAGCAACAAATCTCTAATGTAATCATCTGCATTATATTTCATGGATGAAAGTACTAATGCTAATGAATTAGTTGAAAAATTCTCCATTTGCCTCCAATTCATAGCTGGAACATAAAGTCCATAATAAGAACGATTCAAGTGGTATACTTTTTCTTCATTACCATCATTCACTTTAACGTCAAAACTTCCGGATAAAGCCACAATAAATTCTTTATTCTCTTTATAAGCATGTCCGCCTCGCTTTTCTCCTCCCGGCACATCATATATCCAATGACAGCGTTCTATCTTGAAGGGGATATGATTATCGCTTTCGATAAAAGAAAGATTACCTCGTCTATCCAGAATTTTAGGTAATTGAATGATTGCTGTTTCTTGCATAGCGTTATATAAAATTTCTTTACTTAATAATCCAAATTAATAAAATCTATTGTAACAGTTTCACCCGGTAAAATTACGATTTTTTCTCTTTCCTCCATCGTTAAATAGGACGGTGAATAGAGATATTTTTCTTTTTGCACATCGTTTGAACCTGAAATAAATATTTCAAGCCCCTTAATCTTAATTCTATTATCCTCTTTCATTTCTATATCACTTTCGGTAAAGTGAAGAGCAGATACTAAATTTTTAGCAATACCAACGATGATGTCTTGAATTTGGAAAGAATTATCATTCAGAATGAACCTCCTTTCGACTGATAACTCATTATCAAGAAACATTCTGATATTTATCATGTTATCAGAAAATGAAATAACTTTCACCTCTAAGTCATCAACTATTCCAAAATAATTTGTATTATTAGCATTGAGTTTGTGTTTGTAGTAAAAATTGTGAGAAGAATAATCTCTAAAGCAACGACGAATTTGAATATTAGATGTAAAAACCCCTGTGCCGGGGTCTACGACTATCTGTTCACCATTATGGGATAACGTAAAACTCCCTGCATCAAAATGCCTGTGACCGCCCTGATTACAAATTGGACAAAAAACTGCGACGTCAAATTGGTTGTTTTTGAGAAAATAAAAACCTCCTTCCGTAAAAAAGACTGATTTTTTACAATCTCTTGGCTTTATTCCTAATTCTGATAAAGGAATCTTGTTAGCCTTAACCCTAAAAATCGAGAACAAAAAATTGCAACTGCATTTAGCATCGAAATTATTTTCGAATATTTGTTGACTTAATTCAAGCAAATAAAGATGGTTCCGTTCGTCACTATTAGTCAATTGAAAGAACCTGCCGCTATCATTATCTCCTATTTGTGGTGCATTTCCTTTGCTGTCCATATAGGCACAGACAAATTCAAACATTTTAAATAACTTGCTATAGTAAGCCGCAGAAAATTCAATGTTGCTGTTTCTTCCAATAATTACAGGAATAGCAAATAGTTCCAAAGCTAAGCGATGATAGGGAATTGAATTTTCGTAATAAGTCCCATCTTCGCATATTTGTTTTTCCATACAAAACTCTAACCCATTTTTTGCTATTTTTAGCCAACGTTTTCCGTCATTTGTTTCAATAAAACATAAAGAGATAATGAATAACCCGCTATAGCGCGAAATAAGATGCGTATTTCCCGTAATATCGAATTTTTTTGGAAAGGTTTCGATATATCGCGCATGTTCATAGAGACTATTACTTAGTAACATTGTGAATTTTTTATCCTCCCAGAAAATCTTTTTAAACAAATGGGCTGCGACAATCCAATTCGACGCCCGAATGGCTACCTCCATTGTGCAAATCCAATTAACACCAATGAGAAAAGGGTTTTTTTCTATCCAATCAATTACAAGGCTTTTGAAAATGGTATAATATTGAACGTCTTTATATCGATGATAACAGATAGCAAGATCAATCCCAAATTGAAAACGGGACAATTCCCAAGGAAAGATTACATCTATCCCTCGATTAAATAATTTGAATATTTTTATCTTATCAAATCTCGTCTTTTGGGGATAGCAATATCCGGAACTGTAATCACAATGCCAATTAATCGTTTCATAATCAATTTTTCTCCCAAATACGACAATTTCAAATTCTTTATCAATGGTATACTTTATCTCATCTATGCACTCTAATGGTAAGATGGGAGCATCTGGAGTCCGATTGATCTGAAGTTGTAAAATTGATAACTGTTGTCGAATTTTTGAAATGATTCTTTTTCTTAGATTATTCATATATGATGAAATCTCTTACTCATGCCAAAGGTTGGTCACTCCCATCTTGAAGCAACAAACATGCTGAAAAATAAAACGATACGCAGAACTGTATAAAAATTAAAGGAGGCCTTTCTCTTCCAATAATTTTCGTACAGTTTTCCAATCAACATAAGGGCGTTCGTCACTTTCAGATATAATCAATGGGCAGCCTATGGCTGCATCGTCGATATATAAATCACCATAAGCTTTGGGCGATAAAGTCCATAAGCATTGTTCCGGATGAATTTGAATTCCGTATAACGGAATTTCGCGTTCATGAAACCATTTTACAGCCTCGTCCAGCGTATGATTATTTTTTCTTTTATCATTAGAGCGAATCGTAAATAATATCAAACGATGTCCTGCGTCAACAAGTTCACGCAGTACTGGCGTAGCTCCTATTTCTTTCCCTATTGCAGGAAATTCATGTGTTACACACGTTCCATCAAAATCTATCACTATATCCATTCTTTGTGATTATAATATACATGTTTTAAAATACCTTAATCATCTGTTTCCTGTTCTTCGCTTCCATAGTATTTAGCATAGTATTTATAAAGACCATAACCATAGCTATATCCATAACCATTCCAGTGTTTATCTTTTATTCCATTTACTACTACACCTAAATTTTTTAAGCGTTTTGACTTATACAGTTCGTTGATGTGTTTTATTCTGTCTTTTGGCGTGAAGTTTTGCCGGATTACGTACAAAGTAACGTCGGAAAAACGATCTAAAATCATTGCATCACTTATTAATCCGACAGGAGATGTGTCAATGATAATACAATCGAATTGTTCTTTCAGTTGATCAAACAAGTGTGACAAGGTTTCGCCTAACAATAATTCCTGGGGGTTTGGTGGTATTCGACCACCAGTAATAATAAATAAGTTCTCAGAAAGGTCGGTTGTGTGAATAATCTGATCTAATGATATTTGTCCGGAAAGATAGTTACTTAACCCTTCCGTATTATTGATACCAAAAATATTATCTAATCCGGATTTTCTTAAATCGAATCCCAACAAGACGGTTTTTTTCCCCATTATAGCTAATGCAGATCCTAAATTCGCAGAAAGGAAAGATTTGCCCTCATTACTGATACCGGATGTTATCAAAATTATTTTAATACCTCCGTCTGCTCGCATGAATTCTATATTGGTACGCAAGCTACGTATTTGTTCGGCTTGCCGGCTTTTATTTTTAGTAAAAACCACTAACTTATTTGCTTGCTCTACAAGTGATATTTCACCAACAATAGGCGCTTTTAATTGATTTTCAAGTTCGTCTTTTGATGAAAAAGTTGTTTTAAAACAATCAATCAACCAGAGAATTCCAGCAGGGAATAAAAACCCGATAAATCCAAACACCATTAGTAATAATCGCTTATTGGGTTTTACCGGATTGGTTGAGGTTCGTGCAGCATCGACAATGCGACTGTCGCCAACTGTAGCAGCATAAGAAATGGCTGTTTCTTCACGCTTAGATAGTAAAAATATAAATATTTGATTAATAATTTCTTTCTGTCGGGTAATGTCAACCAATTCGCGTTCTTTTTTAGGTAAAGAATTAATACTCGTTTCTATACGACGAATGTCGGAGCGTAAGTTACGTTGGCTTGTTTCAAGGCTTCGACGTAACATATTAATATTGTCAATCAATTTCCCCTTTAACGTAGTAATTTGATCATCAAGAGCTCTTACTTTGAAGTTTGCCGGTTGTGTTGTTGAAAGCGTCCTGATCCGTTCGGCTTCTGTTTCAGTGAGAGAAGTCATCAACGATATTAATGTAGGATCGCTTAATCCCAGAGTAGCCGGAACTGTCATGCTTGAATTAGAGAGAACATATTGTTCAATTTGACGTAACAAATCAAACTGTGTTTTCACCTTACTCAACTCAGCGTCATTATGTTGAATATGTTGTAAATATAAGGATGACTCAGCGCTAATGTCAGTAACCCCTTCTTTCGTTTTATATTGTTCCACATTTTGTTCAGCTTTTTGTAAATCTGTTTTTACAAGTTCTAAGCGTTCCTCGATAAAATTGAGGGTAATGCCCGCCATGTTGTTTTTATCGGCTATAGCTGCTTTGTTATAAGTAATAATTAATTGATTAATAATATCTTTTCCACATTCCGGTATAGGAGATAGCATGGTAAGTTTAATGACTGATGTGTTTTTAACTAACGAAACCTGTAGCCTGTTGTGTAATGACTCGATTAATGAAGCTCTCTGTAAAAAATTTACAATAATAGGATTTTCACGATTCCACATGATTGGGAGCGAATCATTAATTGAAGCTGTAATGCGGAGACTTCCGAATGATTCTGAAATCAATGCATCGTACGGATACAGTTTTTCATCGAAAAAAATGTATCCGTCTTCAAAATAAAGCTTGAAAGGTCGGGAGAATAACTCAGTTGTCGAAGCGATAATTTCAATATGAACCGGTAAATTACCATATACTTCCTTTGTCTTCCACCCTTCTTTCATTGCATACCTTACCTGAAGATTCAAATTATCGACTACTTCTTCCATTAAGGTATATGATCGCAGCAGTTCAATTTCATTTTCCACTACTTTGGCTTTATAAAACAAATCCAATTCTTCCAATGTGGAGCTACCGTCCGTTGTATTATGATCCTTGATCAAGATACTTGCGGATATCATGTATAGTGATGGACGCAAGTATATATAACCTAAACCAAAAGCCACAAAAAAAATAAATGAAATGATAAACCATTTCCAATGAGCTAAGTATTTTAATAAAACCCTTTGAATATATCCTGAATCTATTCCGGATGTTACTATTTCTTGTTGGTACTGATCGTCGGCAGGAACTTTCATCTGATTATTTTAATAAAGTGTTTATAGTCAATAATAATAATGATAACGAACTGATAATGATAGGAGACATTTGATAAATTCGATCGGTAGACGTCAGTTTCCCTTTTGTTGGTTCTACAATAATCAGGTCTCCGGAGTGTAAATAATAGTAAGGTGACCGAAATAATTTTCTATTGGTAAGATCAACACGGGCAAATGATCGTTCCTCTTTCGCTTCGCGTACAATCAAAACCGTTTTGCGATTACCGTAGATGGTTAAGTCACCTGCCAACGCCAAAGCTTCAGGTAATGTTATCCGATTATGCGGAATAACATATTGTGCCGGACGGGCTACTTCACCCAAAATAGAAATGACATAATTGGCAATATAAACTGAAATGGTAGGTGATTTAACGAATTCTTGAAGATGACGGGTCAATTTCAATTCTACTTCTTTTGTTGTTAATCCGGCAACACTCATTATGCCCACTTGTGGAAAATCTATCTTTCCAACCGAATCCACTGTAAAACCTTTAACCGGCTGTAATACCACAAATCCGCCTATTTGTGTATGATAAGCCTCAGAAGCAGGAAGCGGGTTAAATATTTCACGATCATCTTTATCCAAGCTATTTACGGTAATTGACAATATATCCCCTGGTTTTATCACAGGTGTATACAATGGTTTTGTAGTCGTTACAATTTCATCCATCGCTTGATTAATCGGCTGGAAATAAGTTATATCTTTCGTAGTTAGACAACTCGAAAACACACACATAACCAACCAAGCAGATAGTATCTGCCTGATGAATGAAACTGCATAATTTTTTTCCCCCCTTTCCATAATCATTAATCCACTGTTTATTAAAAAAATAAAATCCATTATAGCAATCAACCCAAGTATCTTAGTCAAGAGATATACGCGGGTGCAAAGATAGGGCATCTATTTTAGAAAAAAAAGAATCAGCAAGAAAATTTTCTAAAATCAAAAGAAAAAACACAAAACGCTCAGTCCGTTAAAAAAATTATCATTCATTAACATCTTAAAAATAAAGGATTTGTTGTTTTTTATTCTATTTTCTTATAAAAAAAACTAAATAAAATTTGCAAATCAAAATTATTGTTGTATATTTGCGCGCTTTAAAGCCTATATCAATATTAGAGTTGCGAGTGAGACACGATAGAGAAACCAAGAGATACTATTGAGAAGGCGTGAGAGACGCGAATGAGATTATTTTATTGCGATTTGATATATAAACTTAAAAGTTAGAACTATGAAACATTTTGTAAAACAGGTACAAAAGAAAAATTGCAGGCGTTCATACAGTCGATTATCAGACTTTGTATGTGATTACGGTTCGCATGTAGCAATTATTTTTTTCTTTTTTTGTGCTCAAATGTTTGCGCCTATGACAGTTCATGCTGCTGGGGGTGCATTTGGTGTAGGTAGTGGAACTGGACTAACAAGTCTTGATCCACTGATTATTGAAGACGAAGCGGATTTGAACGCAGTGCGCGGAGGTCTAGCTTTGCATTACAAACTGAATAGCGACGTTATCTTAACAGGCGCCTTTCAACCGGCAGGTTTAGGATGGACTCCAATTGCTAGTGCTTCTTCTGGAGGGTTTACTGGTAGTTTGGACGGTAATGGTTATACTATTTCCGGCTTATGGATAGAGAGTACCGGTGGTCATGTGGGTTTATTTGGGTATGCAAGAGATGCATCATTTAAAGATCTTTGTATCGTTTTGCACAATAATGGAATTAAAGGTACTAACCGTGTCGGCGGGTTGGTAGGATTTCTACATGCACGGGACAACAACTGCCAGATCACGAATTGTTGCGTTGTTGGTAAAATAGAAGGCAATGAAAACGTTGGAGGGTTAGTAGGGTGGTTATATTCCAACGGAGGTGTAACAGCAAGATTAATGGAACTTTATAATTGTTATTCCAATTGTGAAATCACGGGAAATAGATATGTTGGTGGGTTAGTAGGGATGCAAAGTGCAGAAAGCTCTGTGAGCACAAGTATGATTAAAAACTGTTATGCAGTCGGTACTGTTAACGCATCAGGTAATGAAATCGGTGGATTAGTAGGAAGGCAATATTCTGAAGGTAGCTGTAGCATCATAAACTGCTACGCCTCAGTCGATGTTTCAGGAGACAGTCGCGTAGGTGGATTAGTAGGCATCCTTGACGCTAACAATGGCGAATGTATTGTTACGAACAGTTTCTCTGTTGGACATGTTTCGGGCATCAATTTTCATTACTACGGACTTATAGGTACTCGATTAATTGAACCCGGTTCAACTACCAGTTCTTTCATAGTGGAATACAATTACCGCTATCAGTTCGCAACAGTTAACGGCGCACTAATCCCGTCAGGTGGAGAGAATAAGCACGACGGATTGCATGGCTTAAGTATTGCTGCTATTGAATTTATGACAAAAGGCTCCTATACGGGCTGGAATTTTGATCCAACCACTGGTGGTCCATGGTATTGGGATATTGACAAGAAATTTCCTCAATTGGGATTTGGTACTGAAGATTACCCATTTCCATTTTTTGCTATCACTTATGATGCTGACGGCGGAATATTACCGTCCGGTTTGCTTGATAGTTATGATCCCACGAATAACCCGTCTTTATTGACTTATAACCTGTTGGAACCCACAAAAACGCACTATAGCTTTGATGGTTGGTTTGATAGTAGTATCACACTCATGAGAGACATTAAAGCAGTTGATACGGGTCATAAAAATTTAGTGGCTAAATGGACGCGTGTGGAATTTGATATAAATGTAGATCCATTATCCGACGGAACGGTCACTCCGAACGTTCTTTTCTCTGCGGCAGGTGCAACCATTACATTAAATGTAACGCCTGATCCTGATTTTCTTTTCGATGGAATGACTGTTTACCAGACCGGTAATCCTTCAAATATCATTGCAACGTGGAACGCCTCGTCTGCGATGCCATACACCTTCGCTATGCCGGCATACGATGTGAATGTGAAGGCGACTTTTGAATACATTTATAAGAGTGCAGTGGATCAGGCGATTGCTTTGATTGAACAATACATTTTCAACTATCAGCAGAAGTATTATGGTGGAATCGATGATGTTATCGATCAGATAGTTATTGATATTAATAAATTGATAGAATCGACGGGTATCAAAATTACGAAGACAGACATCTCATTAAGAAGTTTTGTACAGCCGATAGCAGGTGATGCGAAAACGCCGGCTGGTAAAAATGGTATATTTGAGTTTAGGGTTTGGATAACAAAAGGAACTTATAGCAGGGCTACAACTCCTTTAACCGGCATACATACCGCAATGGCTTATATTGCTCCCACTTTTAATATTTATTTGAACCCTACGATAAATGGCATTGTAAAGGCTAACAGGACAATTTCTCCGGCATACGAAATGATTACTTTGACGATCGCGGAAACTGTAAACTATGAATTAGATTCTCTTTGGGTAATTCGTACAGGTCCTTTGTATTATACTATTAATCCTGTTGAACTGTCAGGGACAGGCAACGTTCGTACTTTCATTATGCCTAATTACGACGTTACTGTGACGGCCACATTCAAGTTAAGAAGAGATGTAAGCAACGAGACTGTTCTTCAGTCGAGCGCGCTGAAAGCATGGGTAGAAAACGAAAGTCTGCATGTTACCGGACTATCAGCGGGTCAAATATGGCGTGTATATAGCCTTTCAGGAACGATGGTTTATCAAGGCATGGCTGATGAAAGCGGCAACGCTATCATTACCTTATCGGGCAAAGGTATTTATCTTATACAATCAGAAAATAAGGCAATTAAGGTAATCAAAAACTAAAAAAACCTTTTTTTTAGCTCTATTAGGACAAATGGATAATAACTCATAGTTATTATCCATTTGTCTTTTTTACTTACCGGCTTCATTTCTTGGCAGGCGGCTTGGATTTTTGGGCGGTTTGGCGGGCTTTGTCTTTTTGGGCTTGGGTCGCTTTGCGGTCTTTGTCTTTGGCTTTTTGGGCGGCTTTGAGGTCTTTTTCTCTTTGTTTGCGGTCTTTGGCCTGTTGTTTCAGGCGGTCTTTCTGCGCTTTTTCTTTTTCGATGCGTTGCTGTTCGCGTTCTTTGGCTTGTTGTTTCTTCTGGGCCTCGACGGCTTTTTGGGCATCTTCTTTCGATAAGGTGGCTTCGGCATCGAGGATGGCTTTTTCTTCGGCTTCGCGTTGACGGATTTGCTGGATTTGGTCGAAAGTGAGTTCGCCTTCGACTCTTTCGAATGGTTTTTCGACGGGTATGCTGTCGGCGGGCGCTTCGGCTTCGGTCAAATCTTTGATTGTTTGGATACTTTCTTCTATCGATTTGAATTCTTTGGTCTCTTTGAGGCGTTTGAAAAGGTTTTGGAAGATGCCGGAGCGTTTTGCATCGGGGCGGGCTTCTTCATGCTGACTTCCGGCGCCGACTTCTTTCTCACCGGCTTCTTTGGCGACGGTTGTAGCGGGGGGGATGGAGTCTTTGGCGGCTATCTTTTGGATGGCGGCGTTTATGATTTGTTCGATGTCGGTCGTGTCGGATTTTTGGGTGAGACCGGAGGTCGTTTTTCCGGAAGTTGTCTGTAAATCGGAAACGGTGGTTTTTGAGGCGGCGTCGGTCGTATGGGTTGCGGCTT
>JGI24696J40584_12961653_pt1 | contig 28645 bp, 25 predicted proteins | sample TergutCo191P4_FD_40584 | JGI IMG/M metagenome (IMG submission 40584)
ACAAAATGTCATCCGACGCAAGCAGTCATTGTGTTTTCTATTTTTCGTATTAACAGAAATGACTAACCCCCCTGTTGCGGTAACAAGATACGTCGGACTATATAGTATTTCCGTTTCTACATATTTTTGCACATATTCGGTGCCTTTCGTCATATTCGGAGATCTTGTCAGACCTGAAACCGGCCGCGGTCTGGACCACTGTTGCAGGGAGCAGGACGAACGTCACCAATGTCCAACCGTCTGTAAGTGCGGCAGACATACTCATATCTTCTGTTATGAAGAAGATACTGAGACCGCACCGATCGCTGATGATTCAGATATGCCCGAAACATCGTCCTTTTATATCCTTATTAGAATTCCTGAACATGCCAAAGATAGCTGTCATCGGAGGTACGGGCATATATAACCCAGACTCCTTTGAGACGATTAAGACTGTTTTTCCGGATACACCCTACGGCAAGCCTTCCGATGAGATAATGATCGGAAAGATCTCCGGCGTAGAAGTGGCGTTCCTGTTCAGGCACGGAAGGTCCCATCGGTATCCTCCGTCAAGCGTTCCGTACAAAGCAAACATGTGGGCGCTGAAAGAACTCGGGTGCGAGTACATAATATCCGCATGCGCGGTAGGCTCGCTCCAGATAGAATATGCTCCCGGAGACCTTGTGATACCTACACAGTTCATTGACTTCACAAAGAAAAGAGACTATACGTTCTTTGACAAAAAAATAGTACATATCTCAATACCCGACCCGTTCTGCACATATTTGAACAGAATATTCGATGACACCGCAGAGAAGATGGGGATCAGACATCATCTCGGCGGGGCGTATGTTTGCATCGAGGGGCCAAGATTCTCCACCAGAGCTGAGAGCAAAATGTTCAGGCAGTTCGGCGACATCATAGGGATGACGCTTGTGCCCGAATGCCAGCTGGCAAGAGAGCTGGGAATGTGCTACTGCAGCCTTGCCACCGTGACCGATTACGACATGTGGCACGAGGAGGACGTCAGCATAGAGATGGTCGTCAAAACAATGAACGAATGTCTCGCAAAAGTGCTGAAGCTTCTTGAACTGGGCCTTCCGAAGATCGGAAAGAGCGATTGTGATTGCATCGAGGCCGCCAAAGAGTGCGGCGCCCTTTGACATCATATGAGAATAATATTCAGGGGGGTCGTCCAGGGGGTCGGTTTCAGACCTGCCGCATACAGAGTGGCAACAAGTCTAGGCCTCTCCGGAAGAACATGGAATGAAGGCTCCGATGCGGTGGTCGATGTAGAGGACGGGGAGAGATTCCTCAGTTCATTCCTGCAGGACCTTCCTCCGCTGGCACGCTTGGATGAAATTGTCAAGATCGAGGGGCCTCCTCCGTGCGGATGCGGATTTAAGATATCTCCTTCCCAAAAGGGATCGTCGGGGATGTCCGTACCCACCGATATCGCAATATGCAGGGACTGCCTCGAAGACATCAAAAAAGGCAGAAGGTCCGGCTACCCTTTCACATCCTGCACAAAATGCGGACCGAGGTTCACTCTTCTCGGCAGCCTTCCGTACGACCGCGCTTCGACCGCGATGAGGGACTTCGGCATGTGCCCGGAATGCCGCAGGGAATATGAGGATCCGGCGGACAGAAGATTCCACCACCAGACCGTATGCTGCCCAAAATGCGGACCATCCTACCGGCTGATAGGGAAGGACGGCCTGAACATTCCCGGCGATCCGGTAGAAAAGTTCGCCCATATGCTTTCCGAAGGAAGGATCGGCATAGTGAAAAGCTGGGGCGGCATGCATATATGCTGCACTTTGGACAATATTGCAAGATTGAGAGAGTGGTACGGAAGGAAGCAGAAACCGTTCGCGGTAATGATGAAGAACGAGAAAGCTGTCCTCAGGTACGGCATCCCTACTGGCGAGGAATCAGAGAACATCAGGTCCCCGCACAGGCCCATCGTGCTGATAAAAAAGAGACATTCGGATCTTACAGAACTGATCTCTCCCGGGCTTGACAATATAGGCGTCTTCCTTCCCTATACCGGTGTCCAGCACCTGTTATTCGAACATCTGGGAGATGATGCTTTGGTAATGACATCCGCCAATGTGCCTGGGGAACCTATGATACTTGACGACCGGGAAATAATGGAGATGAGGGCTGATGCATACCTCGTCCATAACCAACAGATACTGAACCGGGCCGACGACAGCGTCCTGAGGATGTCCGGGGACAGGACATTCTTCATAAGGAGATCGAGAGGCCATGTTCCTTCGTTCATATCAACAGCGATGAGGGGTTCTGCGGTAGCGGTCGGTGCGCAGGAAAACCTTACCGGAGCGATAGCAGCCGACGGAAGGATCCATCCGACGCAGCATATCGGCGACGGGGAAGGGGTCGGAGTTGTGGATTATCTGGAAGAGGCCGTCAGGACCAATATCCAACTGCTCGGATGCCGCCCGGAGATAGTGGCGATGGACCTTCATCCGGGGTACATCAACAGAGGGTTTGCGAAAAGACTCTCCGAAGAATACGGTTCAGAGACCATTGAGGTGCAGCACCACTGGGCGCATGCAGCGTCGCTTATGGTGGATAATGATGTTGATGCTGCGGTCACGTTGGCTCTCGACGGCAGCGGTTACGGGACCGATGGTACCGTTTGGGGCGGCGAGGTGCTTTCGGCGGACCTTTCATCATTCTCCAGAGCAGCAAAGCTTGAAGGCATACCTCTGCTCGGGTCGGAAAAGGCATTGTACGACCTCAGAAGACTGAGATTCGCGATAGATGCCATTAACGGCGAAGAGAACAGCTCTTTCACCGAAAGCGAGACGAATATTCTGATGAAAATGATGAGGAAAAGCGTCAGATGCTCATCGATGGGGAGGCTTATGGACGCTTTATCATACTCTTTGGGAGTGTGTTCCGTCCGAACATACGACGGGGAGCCCGCGATGAAGCTGGAACCTCTGTTGGCATCAGGAAAGCTGATACCGGGATTCGAGGCCGAGGTCTCAGGCGGGGAGGTAAAGACGGCAGATCTTTTCTCAAGGATCAAAGTGGATCATAGACCGGCGGATGCCGCATACTCTATCATCTATAACGTGATGAAATGTCTCACAGAGGCTGCCGTCGAGGCTGCCGATTCAAATGGGATCGGTCCGATAGGCATCACCGGCGGAGTGTCGTACAATTCTGTTGTATGCAGGATGTTCTCAGAAATAGCAAAAAGGTCTGGACATCAATTAATATTCCATAATAATATTCCCAACGGCGACGGAGGGGTATCCCTCGGGCAGGCTGCGATAGCTTTGAAGAGGATACAATGAACACACTATTCGTGCTTCTTGACGGAATGGAGGATGATCCGCATCCTGTTCTAGGGGGAAAGAAACCCTATGAAACAGCAAACATGCCCTTTATGTACAAGAAAGCGCCAAATAAACATTACACAACAGGAAGGGGATACACCCAACTGTTCCTGAACGAGTTCTTTACCGGCCACCCTCCGGTTTTGCAAAGGGCCGTTCTGGAAGCCATGGGGCTCGGAATGGACATGTCCGGCAGGACCGCATACAGACTCAGTCCGGCCGAGATCAAGGACGGAATGATACATTGGTCTTATCATGCCCATCTCTTCTGCGACGATCTCATGAAGGTCATGAGAGACAATCTCCACATGCTGCAGGAATATAAGCCGGAGATCAAATTCTTCCTTAACGGAAGAGCGGTCCTTACAATGGAATGCGATGATATCCCTGACCTTCCAGCACCTCCTGTGGATGCTCCGTTCGTGGAAGTTCCCGGAGATCTCGGACGGTTCGTGATGAAAGTGGCCGAGGAAATGGGAGGGATAACGAACTATCCGTGGGGATGCGGCAGACTTACTACACAGTATCCTCCGTTTGACTGCATAGGGAATATGACGGCGATATCCGACAGCCCGACGGCTCTCGGGGTGGCGGCATCGTTGGGCCACAGGATACACCTGGTCGACCGTATGGAAGACAGGTTCCCGATCGCAAAAGAGGCCTTGGAACGCGGGAATGTTTTTCTGCACATAGATGAAGTGGATGAGTACAGCCACCAGAAGGACCCTTACAAGAAGATCGATGTGTTGGAGAGAACGGACCGCCTGATGGAAAGATACTTCAGCGATGCGGAACGCATTGTCTACTTCGTTGACCACGGAACATCGTGCGTCACGGGCGAACACATAATAATGAATGTGCCTTTCTGGACAAATATTGAGACGGATATGCCCAAGGGGGAGTTGACCCCTCTCGACAAGGTCATTCCCCGGCTGATGAGATAATGGTGAATTTGAAATGGAGATGCCAGCCTCGCTAAGCATATACGGCAATGAGAAAATAGCCGCGGACATACTGTCCAGGATATGGGGGAAAAAAGGAGTTTTTACATGTACCGTGGCAAACACGCTGACCTCCACCATCCCAGGCATATCGGATGCCGGAGATACACCGGAACTGACGATGTTCACTCCTGCCGCGGACGCTGAGCTTCTGGTCCTCGGAAAGACCGTTTGCATGAAAGGAATTCCGATCAATCCCGGCGGGATACCGACCCCGGCAACCCTCACCAAAGCTGCTTTGGAGATATCGGATATGCCTTTCTTCATTGTGAACGGCGGATGCAAAGTTGTTCCAAACCTCCCATGCATAGAGGTCGGCGGAGAATGCGGCAATTATGTAACTTCTGGCAAAGCGGTATCCAATGTCAGAGAGGTCTTCAATAAAGGGGTGATCCTCGGACAGATGCTGTCCCAAGGCTCGGATTTCGTTGTCGTCAGCGAAAGCTGCGCCGGAGGGACAACGACAGCTCTGGCCGTCCTTTTGGCCATGGGCATCATCAAAGACAATCTGGTGAGCAGCAGTTCGCCGAACAATCCGCGCGAACTTAAGATGAAGACCGTCATGGAAGGCCTTAATGCCGCAGGGATCAAGATCGGTGGGCTTTCGAATGATCCTCTTAAAGCGATCGAATGCGTTGGAGATCCGATGATGCCTGCGAATGTCGGGATCATAATAGGTGCCGCCAAACATGTCCCGGTCATAGTCGGAGGCGGGACGCAGATGGCAGCGGTCATCGCTGCAGCCGTGAAACTGGATCCGAGCATCATAGGGAACATCTTCCAAGGTACGACAAGATGGCTTATGGAAGACCCGAACTCGAACATGGCAAAGATCATGGACTCCATCTCCGCTGACGTTCCGATCATATATGTTAACATGGATTATTCCTCAAGTCCCTATGAGGGGCTTCAGGCCTATGAGTGGGGATATATCAAAGAGGGCGTGGGCTGCGGAGGATCATCCGTCGCTGCGATAATACAGAGCTCGGGAGCGGTCACCTGCAAGGACCTGCTGGACAAAGTGCACGAGATCTATAGAAAAATAATGAGCCTTTGACCCCTGAGTCTGACAACAACACAGGTTTCATATGATATTGTGCAAAGGGACTCAGTGCAATTCACAGCTGCAGATATCATCTGGGACGGGCTCTCTGAAACAGATCGGCACCTGGTGGCATATCTCCCCCGCTCTGTAGACCTTTGCATCAGGAAATGTCTTGATTATGAGATCGGATTCAGCTAGGTCAAGGTCTGCGTACAGGATTATATGATTCACCTTTCCTGGTGCCATATCCGATCGGATGCTCTCCAAGAAGTTGTTCTTTTCTTTAACGTAGATAACATTCGCCGAATGATCTTCGGCTATACGTTCAGCAAGAACATCCAGTAGCGACTCGGGACCCATCCTGCGTTCTCCCCTGAGAACTCTGGCGCCGGGGTTGGAAAGGAATGAATCGATCCGGTCAATCATCATTAAGTATTGGCATTTCTGCATGTCACAGAGGAAATGGGTCAGAGAAAATATTAAAATATCGTGCTTTCGGCAGTCTGTTTTTCAGATCGGTCGGACCGTCTTAAGCCTTTGTGGATATCCGGCCTGCGATCCTCCTTGCCTGATCAAGCTCCTCCTGCGTATTCACATTGACCGCGAACTCTCTGCAGTGGGTCTCATAAAAGGATTCGCTGAGATAGTCCCCGTTGAGGGTCTTTTTTCTGTCCATAATAGAAACACCGGAGACCGCCCAGTCCGATCCGTAGCGGTCTCTGATGTAGGAAGGTTTTATGTTGAGCTCTTCAAAGGCTTTTTTATCAACAAGCGCGATCAGCGATTCCATCTTCTTTGTGTCGAATGCGGTAATGAATTTGTCCAATTCATCGGTCGTGATAAGAGGGAGGTCCGAAGGGCACATGAGGACGAACTCTCCATCGAGGACCTTGAAGGACTCATGCACGTCCTCCATGAAATCCTCTCCGGATGTCCTTATCGTCTCCACGCCTATGCCTTTCAGATACCTCTCTGTTTCCGGTGTGTTGTTGCTCACCGATACCACGATCCTGTCTATGTTCTCCGAGCCGGAGAGCGCATCCACTACGCATTTGATGACTGGCCTGCCTCCGATGATGTGCATGGGCTTCTCTATGCCGCACGCTCCCATCCTGGTGCCTTTCCCGCCTGCATTGATCAGCGCTTGCATGTGACCTCAGAAATTCGGCAGTGTGTAGAAGGCAACGATGATGATCGCAACGAACAGGATCAGCAACCTAGATATCTCATTGGAAGCACCCAAGACGTCTCCGTTCACAAAGCCGAACTTCTTGTTCGACAGATATGCGAGGAGCCATCCTATAAGTATCGATGATGCCGCGGCTCCCGCTATCAGCAGTACGGCGGATATCATGGGCACCGAGGTCCACATTCCAGGTACACTAAGGTTCGATTCCACAAGCCCCATTATCAGATATCCAGCGAACGCGAGCGCTGCGGATATACCGGTTGAAATGAGCAGAGTGTTTAGACCTGTGTTCCCTACTTGTTCGGATGCCATTCCTGTACCAGGCTCTCCGAATGCCGCTGTTGCTACCATAGCATTCTTTACGAAGACTTCGGTGATAATGATAACTGCCGCAAACAAGAATGCATGCCAAATTCCATTAAGTGCGAAAATTGTCGCGATGACCAATATCAATGCTATACCAAATCCGCCTGCGCCGATTTTTGTGTCTTTTAGAGCTCTAATGCTACCTTCTCTGTCTTTGCTTGACATCATACCGTCGCCGAAATCCACAAGCCCGTCAAAGTGGAGGAATTTCGAGATGATATAGGTCGTTGCTAGAACAGAAATCGCAACTAATGTCCCCGCTCTTGCCTCAAACAGAATCATTCCTATAATAGTAGCTATCAATCCGATCAGGAATCCCGCGAATGGGACAACATAGAAATTTTTGTTCAGCGCCTGGATCTCCTTCTCGCCGACATTTATCGGAAATATCGTGAAGAATGAGAAAGCGCCTTTTATCGCATCTATGAACCCTCCGGGAGAAACATCCATTTTTTTATGGTCAGGCTCTTCTGGCTCTTTCCACCTGTACTCGGTCTCTGCGACCGGAGGTTCTTCTCTTACGGGCTCCCACGAATGCACTTCAACAGGTTCCGGTTCCGGTTGCGGAGCCTGTCTTGAAACAACGGGCTCTGGCTTTGGTTCCTGCTTTGGCTGAACGGGAGTAGGTTGCGGTGCCGGCCTTGAAGCGGCCGGTTCAGGCTTTGGTTCCGGCCTCGGTTGCGCTGGTGCCGGCTGCGGGGCTGGTTTCTGCTGCTCTGGCTTTTGCTGAGCTGCCTCCTGGCGCGCCGGGTCTTGTGCAGAAGGTATCGACTGCTGTTTGGGCTCCGATTTTACCTTAAAATCTGCTGCGTTCATCTTCCTTACTGGTCTGGGTTCCGGTCTCTTTGAACCTACTGGCTCTTCTTCAGGCTGTGCCGTATTATCGGCGCCCTGTGCTGAAACTTGCCCATCCATCCCTTGGCCGTTGGTCTTTTTTTGATCCTCGGACCCATCTTTCTGCTGGTTGGAAACGTTGGCGGAAGCACCTTCGTTCCCCAGCAGGTCATTAGTTTCATCAGGCATAGTACCAGATGTAAAATGCCTGAAGAAAATATAATACCTCTTATCAGGACCGTTCGTCAAAGAGGTCCGTATATAGAGAAGACATAACGCCTCCTATCAGGCCGCACAGCATATCATCCATGAACGGCCCCAGTTTGGAGATCACTCCGGGTTTGTGCCTGTCAAAACGGTGGAATTCGAACACCCCTCTCGTGCCTGCGATGTACTGGGCTATCTGCATCCCTATTATCTCGTCTGCGATGAGGTGTATGGGGTCCTTCGAGAACATGCCTCTCGGCATAGCGCAGATGCAGTCCTTGTTCCCTATCTCTTCCAAGGCCACCGCGCCCTGTATGAGGGATGACACGTTGATGTCCTCGGACAGGATCTCAAGCTTTGACTCAAACCTTCTCTTAAGGTCGCCGGTGTCCCATTCAGGGTTCGGGATGTAAAGTTCCAGAGCAGCTTCCCACATGAGCTCCTTCGTTATCCCTTTGCCTTTCAGGACATCCATGAACGTGCCCATGTGAGGGAAATCCCCTCTTTTTACAAGATTGCTTATGACAGCGGCCTTGACAGACCTCGCCATGGATATTCCCAGCGGCATGCCTGTGCCTGCGTACTCCTCTCTCTCGTCCCCTATCGGCGACACTATCGCGATAGCATCCGAGGTCGTTCCCGTCTCTCTGTATCCGAGTATGCTCAACGCTGCAGACTTGGCCTCGATCATCGGCATCATGATGTTGATCTTTGCCGCATCCGTCATAGGCATCGGCGATATCCCGATGATGTTTATCGTTCCGGCGACCAGCATCCTGTATCTTTCCAGAGATATCCTGTGCTTTTCCTCCCAGTTCTCCAGAAGTTCTCCGGCGACGACCTGATTGCTCAGCCCCGCCGTGACCGCTGCGAATGTCAAGACGTTCTCGTATTCCGACTCTACCGTCGAGAAAACATATTTCACCTCTGCCGCGGTCATGAACCCAACGGCATGATCGGGTATCCCGTGTTTTTCCATTACCTTATCTATATCTCCGCGCGGATCGCCCGTTTCATAATCATGCGGCACCTGCACAATGAAAAGCGTGTCTGTGACCGTATGCCCGCCGTTCTTCATTGCACTGCTGAGAACTTCCATCCTTTCGCTCAGACGGATGACGACTGTTGCCATCTCTCCGTCCTCCAATATCTTCACGTCTTTCACATACTTCATGTTACCATCCTCAGCAGATCAAATATCAGATCTTCGATGAATACCTGTACATATATGCCCAGGAAAATAAAAAGCGGGATGGTTATCAGCAGTACGAACAGCATCGATGTGCGCTCAACAAGTTTGTAGCACCTTGTCACATCGTTTATTGACGGCAGGTCCCCGCTTCCCATAACATAAACATCTGCCTTCTCCATGGATATTCCCAACGCATGCGCGACCGCCGTCATCGGCCATCCGCTGTTCGGGCTCGGGGTCTTTGTGTGTTCTTCCTTCGCCGCTTTGAACACCCCTTTGTGCTCGAACCCGAAAATCCAGGCTGTGAGCGCAACGAACGCGGGAGATATCCGCGATGTCGCATATCCCAGGACATCATCGAATTTTGCGACGAAAAATCCTAAATTCCCGTATTTCTCGTTCAGATATCCCCACATCGCGTCCATAAGGTTCGCGCATCTGAACATGATCGCCCCGGTGATGCCGAACAGCCCGAAATAGAAAGTGGGAGATACCACGCTGTCCACCAGATTCTCCGAGATCGTCTCGCAGCAAGAGGATGTGATATGATCCTTATCCAAGCTGCTTGTGTCCCTGCTTACTATCATTTGCACCTTATCCCTTGCGGATCGGATGTCGCCGTTCCTCAGATCATTCTGTATTGGGATGCAGTGATGGCGGAACGAGAATATCGCATAGGTTATCTTGAACATGAATGCGACGACCGCTATCCATATGATCTCTCCTAGGGTCACGGTGATCCCAACAAATTCCCACTGGTGTCCGTCGAGGCCGTTACGTATGAGGCTGCAGATCAGCATCATTATGAACCAAAAAACAAAGAACACCAAAAGATAAGAAAGGCAACCTTTCACCTTCGTCCATTTGGACGATCTGTCCTTCACCCTCCTGTCCAAGAAACCTACTATGTTCCCTATCCATCTGAGAAGGTGGAATCTGTTAGGCAGCTCCCCTATGAATCTGTCTATTAGCAATGCAACAAGAACTATCAGGATCGCGGAAAGCCATAATTCCATACTCTTACCCCAAACGCCTCATGGAATTTTCGACCGCCCTTACGAACATCTCGTTCCTTTCCCTGTCCTTTACGCTGAACCTCACATAGCGATCGAATCTTTCGCCGAACGATGCGCAGTCCCTTACCATTATCTTATCTTTCAGCATTAGTTTCTGGAATTCGGAGCATTTTATTCCAAGTTCTTTCAAAGAGCAGAAGTAGAAGAAAGAGTCGGAAACATTCCCGACGGGGAATCCGATCTTTTTCAGTTCCGAGTTCATAGCTTTGGATTCTTTTGCCATTACCGAGGCCGCTTTTTTCACATAACCGATATGTTCGGACATGAGGATCCTTGCCACGTTCTGCTCTATTTGGCCTACGTTCCATGTCATCCTCACTTTATCCATCTCTTCGATCAGGCCCGGCGACGCCAGGCCGTAGCCTATCCTTATCCCGGGTATGGCGAACGACTTCGTCAGGGAACCGGCCACAACCAAGTTGTCAAATTCGTTCACGAACCCTGCGCACGATATCTCCTCATGCTCGGGAACAAGTTCAAGGAGCGTCTCGTCAAGGAACACCAAAACGCCTTCGTCCCTGCATGTCTTTACCATTTCCAAGATCTTCCGCCTCGGTTCGATCCTTCCCGTAGGATTGTTCGGGTTGCATATGTACAGCGCCTTCGCTCCGCTCTTCACTGCGGCGGATATCTTTTCTGTGTTGATCCTGAAATCCTCTTCCTCGGTAAGTTCGTTGAATGCTGTCTCTGCGCCGACAAGTCTGCACTGCTGAGAATATTCCGCGAATGACGGCCTGTTTATGATCGCTTTCTCTCCTTTTTCGATGAACGCATTCGGGAAGTTCCTTATTATTTCCGAGGATCCGGAACCTATTGCGATATTCTCCTCTCTGAGCGAGAATATCTTTGAAAAAGTGGCCTTCAGCTCTGTGCAGTTGTCATCGGGGTAGTGGCCGATGTCGCCCATCGCCGTTGCGATGATATCGGGAAGACACTCCGGCGGCCCGAACGGGTTCAGATTATGGCTGTAATCCTCTATGCCTTCCGTCTTCCATGCCTGTCCGCCGTGGACGGTCTTGGGTATCCCCCTCAAAACCTCTCTTCCGTACCTCATCAGATATCACTGCTGTATGGTGGTTGGATTATTAATCCTATGTCATACGATACCAAGAGAAACCGTAAAAATTCTATCTCGCTCAACAGGCAACGGTGTTGATCTGTGTGTTCAAAACGGTTGTATATATTTACCAAAAGCCCGTCTTATCATCGTTGTTGATCTCCGCGGCCTCATTCTCTCAAAAATTTATGCATATATACGGACACAGATTGATACAGAACTGTTGGTAAGTTTTAAGTTCCACCCCACTCATAACTTATTAGTGCGCGGCCTGCGCCGCGCAGGGAGGAAGCCTTTCCCTCAGGGGATGGATGTTCCGATATTGAGGCGCGGCCTGCGCCGCGCAGGGAGGAAGCACCTAATGAAATACAAACTTAAAGGAGACTCCAGAGGAATAGCTACGCTGGTCATTGTCATCGTGGCTATAGTTATCATAGCCGGCGCGGGGGCTACGGCATATGTTCTCCTCAGCAATGACAAAGATTCGAACGACGGCGGCACTGATGTCGCACCTAAAACGCTGGGCGGCCCGGGACTCAAAACGGGAGAAACCCTGACCTATGCGTTCAGCGCAAACGCGAAAGTGACTTTCATGGGAGAGACGTTTAATATCTCTGATGCAATAAAAGGAACATTTACCATCAAATGCACACCCGGCAGTGGTGGCAAATATGTAATGACCTTTACCATGAACGCCTCATATGACCTGTCCGGAATAGTACCCGGAATGAAGGACAGCATCGAGACAATAACTGAGTCGTTCGAGGTTGACAGCCTGGATATGACAGGGTTTGACACGACCACGACAGATCTCTCCGATCTGAAGGATCTCGGATACTCCGATGCGGACATCAAGAAGATCCAGGGCCTTATTGAAAAGTACAATAAGAGCACAGTGACGCTCTCTACCGTCGATGGCAGCATCGAAGTGGAGAAACGCACATATTCCTACAAGTGGAATGATCTCAAAACCCTCATTCCGGATGTGGATGCATTGGATGACATCCCCATAAACAAACTTGACGTAGACTTTTCTTTGTGGTTCGGAAAGGATGTTCTCTACAAGGCATCAGTAGATCTCAAAGTTGAGGTAGAGGCCGACGGACAGAAGATGACGGCAGAAGTCAGCGCCAGCCTTGACCTGACAAAACACCAGTAAGTCCGACTATAAAGAAAATAAACCTTTTACCTTATCTTTAAAGGCGGCCGGTCCCGGCCGCCGCCTGATTTTTATTTGCCTAAAATGTGGTTTTTTACCACGTATATCACACTTGTCTCAATACCTCTCCGATGCTGCCGCGGATGACCAGTGCGGCATCTCCCTCATGCGGCAGTTCCGATTTGTTTATCAGGATCAGTTTTCCGCCCCGGTAGTGCCGCAACAGCCCTGCGGCGGGATACACATTAAGCGATGTCCCCCCTACAATGAGAACATCGGCGTCCTTTATGGCAAGGGCCGCATCCTCCATCACTTTCTGGTCCAGCGGTTCATCGTACAGGACAACATCCGGTTTTATTATCCCTGTGCAACTGCACCGGGGGACATCTCTGCTGTCCGTCATGATGCTTTCCACAGGATACGGCTTTCCGCATCTCATGCAGAAATTGCGATAGACCGAACCGTGGAGCTCATAGACGCACCTGCTTCCGGCCGTCTGATGCAGATTGTCGATGTTCTGCGTAACGACCGCTTTCAGTTTACCATCTGACTCCAGCTCTGCCAGTTTGAAATGCGCCGCATTGGGCTTTGCATCAAGATGTACCATCTTATCGCGATAAAAACGATAGAATTCAGAAGTGTTGTTCATGAAGAAACCATGCGACAGCATCGTCTCCGGAGGATGTTCGTATCTCTGGTTGTACAGTCCGGATGTGCTTCGGAAGTCAGGGATGCCGCTTTCCGTGGATACCCCGGCGCCGCCGAAGAAGACGATGTTATCGGAATCTCTGATCATGCTTCTTAGAGTTTCGATCTGAGTGTCCATTTATGCCTCCGAGTGCATCAATTGATCGATCTCAGAGATGATATTCGCCCTTATACCTCTTAGGAAGCACGAACAGTTCTCCGTCCTTGTCGAAACCTACCGATGCGCTCACCTCATACACTTCCTGTATAAGTTCCTCGGTTATTACCTTCTTCGGATCACCGGTGGCGTAAATCTTTCCCTCTTTCATTATAATGCAGTCCTCACAGTATCGGGCCATCAGAGAGATGTCATGCTCCGCGACAAGGATGGACATGTCCTTTCTTACCATGGCCCTGAGGTATTCCATGACCTCCAGCTTGTATCTCATATCCAGATGCGACGTCGGTTCGTCTATCAGCATCAGCCTCGGCTCCTGAACATATGCCTTTGCTATCAGTGCGCGCTGCCTTTCTCCGCTAGAAAGCATGTTGAGCGGTTTGTTCTGTAAATGCGAAACCCCGAATTTATTGAGGGCGTCCGATACCGTCTGCTCATCGGTTTCAGCCTCCCACCACAGATTCTGCAGATGCGGATACCTTCCGAGCATCACCGTTTCGTATACGGTAAGACCGAAACTCCCTCTGAGTTCGGCCGGAACATTGGATACTTTCTTAGCTATCTCGTTGGGGGTCCTGTCCTTCACCGATTCGCCGTCGATCAGAACGTCTCCGGACGTTATGGAGTGCAGTTTGTTTATGCACCTCATCATGGTGGTCTTTCCGCACCCGTTCGGACCTATCAGCCCCACAAGCCGTCCGGAGCCCACGCTGAATGACACATCCTTTACAGCGTGGAACCCGTCCTCGTAATATTTGTTCAGGTTCTTCAGTTCCAGTAAGGGCGGATCAACCATCGTACATCCTCCCCTTTCTCACTAATAAGTAAGCAAACAGCGGCACTCCGATCATAGTGGTGATCGCACCCACCGGAAGTTCCTGAGGCATCATTACCATTCTTGACAAAAGATCGGCGAACAGCATCAACACCGCACCCATCACAAGCGAGGCCGGAAGAACAAGTCTGTGGTCTCCCCCCAGTATCATACGGCAGATGTGCGGAACAACGAGGCCGACAAATCCTATTATCCCTACGAAAGAGACACATACAGCGGTGAGGACTGAAGCGAGTATAAGCATCCATCTGTTGAACTCCTTCACATTTAGTCCCATCTGCTTTGCCTGATCTTCGCCTAGCAGGACCAGATTCAGTTCTTTGGCCCAAAAGAGCGGGACGATAGAGAAGAACAGTGCGGGGAAGAACAGCAGCCATACTGTGCCCCATTCCGCATTGGCAAAACTTCCGTACAGCCATGTCAAAGCGCTGTGGAGTTTCTCCGACTGCGCCGTGACAAGCATTATTGTCATTATCGATGAGAACGCCATCCCGACGACGACCCCGCCCAACACATAGTTTGTCGATGATCCTCCCGCTTTGGATGCCAGAAGCATTGTCAGGAAGAATGCTATGATCCCTCCAATGGCCGCAAGGATCGGTGTGACGAAGTTGCTCCCTGCCAGGAGACCGAAGAACGTGAAATTCGCCGCGAGTGCGGCGACAGCGAACGTGCCCGCTCCTGCCGATACGCCCATGATATAGGGATCCACTAGAGGGTTTCTGATCACCGCCTGATAGATCACACCTGCGGTAGCCAGCCCCATGCCCACGGCGACGGCAGATATTGCCCTCGGCAGACGCGAATCGTATATCGCACTCTCCAGATCGGTAAGGTCCATCCCTCCTTTCTGTATTGAGGACACCATTGCGGAGAGCGCATCGGTGATCGAAACGTTTCCGTAAGGACCAAAAGAGAGAGAAAGAAGGAACATTACGAATGCTAGGGCTGTTCCAGCAAGAATCACGATGAGCAAACGGCGTTTGCTCCGTTTGACCTTGGACCCTTCATAACTGCCGGCAAATTTGCCTGCGCCCTGCTTCACATAATTCACAAACGATGTGTTGCTGCTTCTGGCATTGATAAAGATAAATGCAATAAGCAGAATCATAATGATTACCAGCACCGATGACATTATCATCCAGATATTCAGCGAGAAGCCTTTTGGTTCCTCTGCATTAGCAACCGTTATGTCTCCGGTGACGGCATAGAACCCTCCATCGGTACCGACGTATATTCCGTGGTCTGTGACCACAGGCGCCGACATGGCCCACTGTTTCACGCTATCAGGCTGTTTGAACTTCCCTATGAACTCACCGTCGAGGGTCATGGCGTACAGATACCCCCCGGCTTGGTACTCGGAGATGTATATCGTATCGTCATTGACCAGCAACATCGCGGCTTTCACTGTCGCGACCTTTGCAGATATTGTTTCTATGTTACCCTGAGCATCGATCCTTCCAATGGGGACCTTGATGGATGTGAAGTAGACCCCGTCATATTCTTCGTTCTTCACAGGAAGGAAATAGTTGCCGGTAAGACCTGTCTCTTCCGTATATGATGTTCTGGTTAGGGTCTTGGCAGATTTGTCAAATGTATAGACGGCCAGCCCTCCGTATATGGCGTTCATCCCACGGCCGTCCGAGAATCCCACATATATTCTGTTGCCGTCCACATACGGCGTGGTCACGTTCCCTGTTACAAACGTTCCGTTCTTGTTGGTCGTGGTATATGTGTATACTGTTTCTGAAACAATCTCCTTCCCTGTCACCGCATCAAGCACATAGAGCTTTCCGTTCAGTGCTCCGGTGTATAGGAGACCGTCATGCATAGTCACGGAAGTATAGTAGACGCGACCTCCGAGCTCTGCCCTCCAAAGGACACTCATGCTCACAGGGTCGACCGCATAGACGTAACCGCTGCTGGTACCGAAGAACATGGTCCCATGATCATAAGTTATGGTAGAGGGCCCCGTATTGTATATCGTTCCGATCAGTGTGCGTCCGCTCTCGGGGGAGACGGACCTGTATGCATTCTTCGGTACTCCGTCAAGGACCTTGTATGTATCGCTTTCCGTGTCCACAACTTCATCGTACAGCGCACCGACCAACGTCCCGTCTGCGAGCGAGAGTTTGTACAAGGTCCCGTTTGTCGCCGGGAGGTAATAGTAATTCCCGATGACTGCGCCGGTGGCGATCTCGTATCCCATGCCGGTCGGGAACTCAAAACTCCAGACCTCATCCATGGTCTTTTGGTCATATACATAAACCTTCGGATTCAGCTTGGATGCTGTTGTGCCGCCTGTGACGATGATCACTTTTCCATCCGCTACAAGTGTCACGCCGCAGACGAAGTTTCCGCTTTCGTAGTTCTTTTCAAACAACGTCTCCGGAGGAGATTGGGAGATATTCGCGGTCTGGTGTCCATCCTGTGCGGAATTGCCTCTTGCCTGTGTCCACGATTGCATGTGCTCAGGGGTGACCACTGGAACGATCCCCGCAGGATAGTATCCGAGCGCGATCGTGCCTCCTCCGTATTTAGAATCTATGTTGCTCTTTTCGGTCCATCCGCTCTCTCCTGATTCAAAGAACCTCCAGGAGGTCTTCACCTTTCCTATGGTAAAGTCGCTCCTATCTCTGATGCTTATCTTCCCGGAGAGGGAATAGGTCATACCAAGTTCTGTGAGCGCTGTCGCAAGCACATCTTTGTTTGTGGTGCCATTGGTATCTGCGGTTACCCAGTATGTATCCCCGTTCCCCATATCTATAAGCACCATGGGGGCAGCACTGTCTTCCTCTGAAGCTCCCGATGCTGTCAGAGGAGATGCTATCATGGCGCATGCGAACAGGGCGAACAAGACGATGATTAATCCTTTTTTCATATCGGCACTCAACTGAAATCCATTTCTTTTGTTATTGTAAGATAGTCTCTAAACTCATTTCCGAAGTATTTCGGCACTTCTATCCCGTCCCTGAAGGAATCAGGATGAAGGATCCTTCCCACCAGTTCTGTCAACTGTACCGCCCGCGGTGCTGGACGGGATGCCAGATCGGCGGATGACTGTGTGAATACATATATCTCGCCGGTCTTGAACGCTGTGGTCCTCTTCCATTCCGCCGGGAGACTCTTGAGCAACGCATCATATTCCTCCTGCGTAGGCAGGCCCTCGTACCCCACGATCATGATAACATCAGGGTTGTATGTGAATACCGATTCGCTGTTTGCCTGGATCCAGTTGTTGGCGGCACCGTATACGTTGGTAGCGATGACGAAGTCCAATATGTCCGACATATAGGTCCCCCCGCCAGATACCCATGGGGACTTCACTGTGTTGAGGGCAACCATTACTCTGGGAAAGGTTATCGTGAAATCAACCTCCAGAATACCTTTGATGCTGTCAAAGGCATCGTACATGATATTTATCGCACGGTCCCTTCCAAGATCATATCCCATGGCCGTGCCTATTACGTGGACATTATCGAGTATCGTATCAATGCTCTCTCCATCGAAGGAGACCACTGTGTTTATGCCTTTTTCCCTCAGTTTGTCGGCCATATTGATGTGTGTAGCCTGAGTTGATATGCATACTACCAGATCGGGCCTCTGTTTCAGCACCAATTCGAAATTCGGCGTGGAATATCCTCCGACCTCGGCGATGCGGCCGCTCTCATGCCCTGCTACAATTGAATATGGATAATCGCTGTACATGTCGGTGCCGACAATGGCATTGTATCCTCCGACGGCGACAACCGTCTCCGTTGCAGAGGGAGAAAGAGTGACAATCCTTGTCGCTGTGGGGTATCCATAATAATTGACACCAGTAGCATCCACTGCGGTGGTCGGATATTCCCCATCAGAACAAAGTCCCCAAGCGACTGCAGAGTACCCTCTGATCATGACCTTGGACGGGTCTCCCGCTTTTATCCATGTTTGTTTTCCTCTCTCGGTCACGAACAGACTCCAGGTACGGCTGTCCATTTCCACGGGGCGGGAATCTATCTTTTTGATCGAACTGCCGTCGATCTCAAGAACATATCCTTTCTCCGAGCATGCATATTCCAAAGCGGAGACCGCATCTGGATGAGCTGACGCATCGACCGGAGTATAAACGATCTCCCTGTCTCCAAAGTCGATTAGTATGCCGTCAGCGGAACGTGCGAAAGAAGCATTGGGTGAGGCAATCACTGCCAACGATGCCCCAACAAGCACTAGAACAATAGATATTGCGATCTTCGCCTTCTTTCCGTCCACTCATACACCAACTTGTAAGGTTTGGAAAATGTTTGTAAAGTGTTTATGAATCACTTTTAGGTAGGAGTTGTGGTTTGATATCCAAACACCAATGCGTACTTGGGATTATCAGAGGATTTCAGTCCATCCATACCAATTTCGCTTGATTCCCACCCATCTGATTTATATTCAAACTCTACCCAGTAAAGCCATTCGCCAGCTTTGTCTTGGTATGATGTCATGCCAAACAGCCCGCTGAGGAATGGTCCATATGAGGATGTTACGACGTCTATAGGCACGTCATACTTCTCACATGCATTTTCGAGAGTATTCAGGAGTGTGTTTCCTCCGGTACCATTGATCTTGAAGTACAGGCCTGAGGTTGATTCTATTTGGAACACTGTCCCCTTTGTGCTGCCGTCCCAAACCTTTGCGTCATTCGGCGTAGGTGTGCCTTCAGGCGTCTCTGTAGCTGCAGGGTCACTCATATTTCCAGCTCCGAACAGTATCAGCATATATTCTACATCTTTCGAATTAATCGAACTGAGGCCTACGGTGTTGCAAGACCACTTGTCATCTTTCCATGTGAACTGCACCCACCATATCCATTTCTGCAGGCCTCCTGGGTTTTCGGGATCTACGGGAACCTGATCAAAACTCTGGCCAAATATCGAATTTATACCATCTGCACTGGTCTCAAGTGTCCCAGTGGGATAATCAGAGAACGCATCTCTAAGCGCATCTAACGCAGTCTCTCCGCTTCCGCTTATCCAAAAGTACACTCCTTCCTCATCCTGAATCAGGAACGTAACTTTGTTTGGATCAGTCTTATCGTTATCGCCGCTGAGCACAACGTACGCGCCGACAGCGACTATAGCAACGACAACAATGACTACGATCGCAATAATTGCTTTCTTTACCATTTTATCATCCTAGACCTAAGTCTGTTGGATGTATCACCCAATTATTTCTATTTAATAATTTGGTCAATGCCTCCAGCATCAGATATATATTTACCGCGAAGGTTTTTGCCGATGCAGCCGCCATATCACAAGTTATTGAATATCTCATCCAGAATGTACATCGAACCGAGAGCTCCCATCACCGGCTTGGGGATGAAGCTGAAGTGCGAAAGATCAGGCACTGAGATGTCCACGCCCGCTTTGCATACGCCCATAAGCCTAAGGGTCTCGGACATGTGGCCGTCCGCTAGTACGAAATGCGGTTCCGTCTTGGAGATATCCATGCCGATGGAACCTTTGAGTCCCGCGCGGTCGATGAATGCGTCCAACGATTTCATGCAATCGGTGTCCTCTCCGGGCTCGGCTTCCAGGAACACAGGGATCATGCTGAGATAAGAATACAGCCATTTCGTCAGCGGAAGAAGCACGGAGCTGTCTGCCATCACTGCGAACCTTATCCCTTTGGTCTTTTGGTTGTACACAAGTTTATCTATGGTATTGAAGGCGCGGAGGCGGTGCTTACCGACATACTCCAAAGCCGCAGATGGGTCCTTTCCCATCGTTTCGCAGATGTTCTTTATCCACGCTTCGGACGCATCGAATCCTACGGGTGCGCCCGCTTTGGACCTTATGCAGCGTATCCCCAATTTTTCTTCATAGTATTGTGCGGTCCTTGAACCGTACTCGGGGCATACCATCACGTTGTACTCCGCTTCCGCGGAAGAATCTATGTCTTCCACCGAACACCCCGCCCCCGGAGACGAAATCACATCAATTTTGCAAAGAGCCAGCATATGCTTAAGCTCTTCAAGGGAATCTGCCCAGGCCTTGGTCGTTATAGGAAGTCCCAGGATGTTCACTGTACCTTTGCGGGTCTCTTTCTTTTTTGGTCTCTTCCACTCGATCAGCGATCTCACCGTGTGGTCATAACTGGAGGAGAACGGCTGAGATATGAGCGATTCCTCGATCGCCAGTGCTGTATCGGAATAGCCCAGGCGTTCGATCACATCTGAGATATTGTCCCCGATGAGGGATGCTCCCGGCGATTGGATGAACACCGCGGTCCCTCCGTGGACCTCTTTCACTATGGGCAATATCTCCTCTATCTTGGACTCGGCGCCGTTGATATAATCGTTCTCGTCCATGTATGTGCAGGGCATCCTGGGATTCCAATAGAGATACTTCTGGGAGTACTTCCTGAAGTTCTCCGGCGACATTCTGGGATAGCACTGCGACGAAATGAACGTGTGATAGTTGCGGCATCCTCCTGGGCCGTGGAGAACTGCGACCGTTCCGTTGAAACTCTCCACCGCCATGAGGGCGCCGGTAAAGCCATCCATGTGGATCTTCTTAATTCCGGGCATATCTCTCGTCCCCCATCATTTCTCCCTTTCCGTTAAGCCTCCAACCTTCCACAGGGGGCGCGGCCATTATGTCGGCCATCTCTCTAGCGAACCTGATCACGCACTTCACCCCGACCCCAGCGCGGACAAAGCTCATATGATGCACATCGGTCATGCCTGTGCGGCCGCTGTCTCCGATGATTATATCGGGCCTTAAGCGGCGCGCGTCCTCGCAGACATCATCCGGCCAATAGTCTCTTGTGAATTCTACTTTGCCTTCGAACCTTGATCCTTTTCTTTTCTCTGCCTTCCATTCACGCCCGGGTGCAAGACCGATGAAGATAATCTCCATCCCCAGATCCTGGATCAATTCAATGAGCCAGTCTATGTTATGCATATACCACGACTCGATGAACACCCTCTTGCCTTCCAGCCTTTTCCTGAGTTCGGATATTGCCGCCATGTACTCTTCCTCTTCCTTCCTGACCGCTTTGGCGGCCTCCTCTTGGATGCCGAATGCCTCGCCGATCCTCTCGGCGAACCTTTTCAGTTCGTACATCCCGCATGGAAGCAGTTCATCTTCGACTCTGATGCCTATCTTTTTCTCCAACACTTTGGCTACCCCTCTTGCCATGGCGTCGTCGTTCACCATGTAGTTGAGTGTACCTTTTTTGAAATTCGTTATGGACTCCATATCGGTCTCGTACATGAAACGGCAGTTCACATCAAGGCCGAACTGTTTAAGGAGGACGGCCGCGTCGTCGTCCTTGTCCTCGTTTATCCTGAAGAAGTATCTTTCCGCGATCAGGTTCACACGCCTGCCCGATGCTTGGATATCTTTGTTGATCATATCGGCCACTGCGTCGGCCGCTTCGATATATCCTTCCTCCCAATCTCCCAGGATGTTGCCGTCCGCCTCTATCACCCTGAAATAAAGATCAGGATACTGGTTGCTCATTGCGGTCACCACATCTATCACATTATCTCCAATGATGCCCGACACACATGTGGTAACGATGAAGAACCTGGTGCATCCTTCCAGGATCAGGTCCCTTATCTTCTGTTCCAGCAGTCCCGCGCCTCCGAACACTGAGACAGTGTCGTCCATATCGGTGGACTCGATCCTCATGAATTGGGGATCATCCATGAAATTCCTTTTCCGTCCTCTCCTTATCTCGCTCAGATTGCGGGATGATGACATTATATGGGCGCAGCTTCTCGGCCCGTGGATGATGGTCACGGAATCGGTGACCGTGCTGCAGCCGTACACCGCGCCCGCGGCGGCGCAGGATGCGACAAGTTTCTCTTTTTTTCTCTTAGAATCCTTCATCCTTACGCATGCCCTGCAGACGGGACCGTCAACGACGGTCCCTTCCGGGTTTGGGCGTACCGACTCCCCTGCTGCTATGCGCCCCATCTGCTCATCGTTCAGCGGTCTCGACTCCAGCAGCCTTGACGGGTCGTTAAGGATGGAGACCGCATTCTCCGCGATCTTCCTGAGCTCTGCGGCCTCGTTGGAATCAGGGAAAAGATGCAGCAGCGGCATTTCTTTCTTCTCAGCTTCTGCAAAGAGCCTGCTGCGCGGGATCTTTGCAACTATCGGGAGGCTCACCGCTTCGGCGAACCTCTCCACAACGGCATGCTCATTCTCTATGCCTCTGCAGTTCAGGATTATGCCGGCAACCCGCGGAACTCCTTTATCGAAATTCCTGATGCCCTTCAGGATGTTGTTGGCAGCGTACAGCGACATGAACTCGCCGGATGTTACCAGGTAAACCCCGTCGGCGTATTCATTCCTCAGCGGTACGGCGAACCCCCCGCATACGACGTCCCCCAGAACATCGTACACCTTCACGTCGATATCCATATCATCCACACCGAGTCTCTTCAGAGTGTCGAATGTGCTCAGTATCCCTCTCCCGGCGCAGCCTATGCCCGGTTCAGGGCCTCCTGCCTCGACACATTTGATCCCCTTTAGGCCATCAAGGACGACATCTTCGATACGGCGGTCGAATGGAGGCTTATCTCTGATGTAACTCAGTACAGTGGTCTGCTCCCTGCCGTTCAGAAGGGCTCTCGTGGAATCATGCTTTGGATCGCATCCGATCTGCATGACCTTCTTTCCCATGTCCGCCAATGCATAGGAGATGTTTGCTGACACTGTAGACTTCCCTATACCGCCTTTACCGTAAACCGCGATCTGTATCATAGGATATCATTAAGCGTTAACGGTGTGCATGGATATAATGTTGGCTGTTACATCCAACATTCTTCATTTTCGGACACAGACAGATTTAAACGATACAAAACATATATCATGCTATGCCTCCAGTGGTCCATAAAAGACACTCTATCGACGAACTTAGATCTATAGTCGGGCCAGTGGCGGAAAGGTACGGAGTTGATAAAGTATACCTTTTCGGCTCAGTAGCAAGAGGAGATTACACTGAGAACAGCGACTATGACTTCTGCATAGAGTTGGGCAAAATACGCGACCTGATCGAACTGTCTGGTTTTTTTCAGGACCTCCGCGAGGCCATAGGTTGCGAAATAGACCTTGTGGATACACAATCAATAGATGATGAATTCTTAGCAACAATAATGTCCGAAGGAGTTATTGTGCATGGGCAATAGCTCCTCGCCCTGCATTTGCCTGCGTAATGCTGAGGGGATATTGCAAGAGGTTCATGGATACACTCAAAAGAGTTGCAGCATTAGGATTTTTCAAGCTCGCACAGAATTCTCTTGCAGGTTTTTTTAAGCAGGGGGATATCTTCTGTGATAGAAACCCATATCGTTTCCATGTCTATTTTGTGATATATGTGTGCGATGTCATCCCTTGTTTCTCTTATCTCTCTCCATTTTATCTCCGGGTATTTTTCTGTCAATTCCTTAGAGAGAGGCTTGATGGCTTCTCCGATCTGGCTTATATAGAAAGAGCAAACGTTGTGATAGTGCACATTTTCCATGAAGTCTTCGATATCATTACCGAATGTGTTCATCGCATCTTCGATCATATCGCAGTATATGATGATGCTTTTTATCTGAAAGGCGTCCTTACCCATAGATTTTCACTCGCTCTTTCATAATATTATCCATAAGATCAGGATCTATCTGTTTTGTGCTGACAATATCCACTTCATGCCCTAGGGCATCGCACAGATCCAATCGAAATCCCGTCAGGACGAATGCGCTTCGTATCTTCCCTTTTTCTATGTAAAAATCGTAATCGCTGTCCTCATCGTGGTCCCCTCTGGCAACAGAACCGAAAAGATACACTTTATCTACTCCGTATTTTTCTGCCACGGGAGCAACTATTGATCTCAATTCTTCGATAGTATGCCTTTTGTGAGCTTCTGAGAACATAACGTCATATCTGCCTTGCATAGTTTAAGTTTTCCTCTTTGCTCGGATTTTTGAACCTGCGGCCGATATCGGCCAACTTCATTCCGCGGCAGACTGGGCAGAGAGCTATGATTCAGTATGAAATGTATCTCGGTCTGATTGTCAGAGGTCAATGTAAGTGTTTCGGTAGCGAACTGCAAGGGTCAGAAAGAATTATTGCTGGCCATTACAGATATCAATATGAATGCTCTGCGCGCCTTTTTACCTCAGGGGGCACCGGGAGCCTGATGTTCGCTAGATTCTCCGACACATCGTCCCTGTCAAAGAGCTTTATTATGGCCTCACAGTGAGACTCTTTCTCTTCGTCGCTACCGATGATGCCATCCTTCAGCATGAATGATGTTATGCCGTGGTCATATGCCCCAAAATATGTGGCCATGACGCAAAGCTGGGCTACGAGCCCCGCTATCAATATACAATCGCATCCGCAGCCTTTGACCACTTCCGCGAGGCGTGAGTCGTTGAAAGAATTCATATGCTTCTTGTGGACAACTATATCCTTCGGGGATATAGACAAACCCTGCACATACTCATCCCCGTCGTCCGCATCATAAACGACGCATTCACCCTTTCCATCATATTCTACGAATATTACGGGCCTGTCGGCCTCCCTGAAGGATTCTATGGCGAAGTTTATGGTATCCATATGTTTCTCGGTGAGCTCCCTGATCTTTGTGCGTCCGTTCCCCATGAATTTGCGTTGGACGTCCACAATGACCAATGCGATCTTCCTGTCCTTCTTCTCTGGCACCATCATTGATCCGACCTCTCCGAATCGCTCTGCCGCCCGCAAGTGCGAGTTTGGCATTGTAAGACAGATTATGAAACCTTATAAACGATACGGCATATGCGACACCATGGCAATACTTTCAGACAAGGACATACTGGCCGGAATGAAATCCGGATATCTGGGCATCAGCGATTATCATGAAAGAGGGCTGACTCCCAACGGCTATGACCTAAGGGTATCCGAGATATCAGTGAGAGGGGATCCAGAGATCAAAAGAGAAGGCGTTGTCAAGATACCTCCGAGGACAATGTTCTATGTCTCCACCATAGAAAGGGTGCGCATGCCGAAGGATGTCTGCGCACAGCTGTGGATGAGGACCACCTGGATCAGAAAGGGATGCATAGGAGCTTTCGGAAAGATCGATGCAGGTTTCGAAGGGACACTGACGCTCGGCGCATACAACGCAACGGACGATTGTGTGGAGATACCCATAGGAGAAAGGTTCTGCCAGATGATATTCGAGACCTTGACCACCTCTTCTGACAAAGATTATGCTCAGAGAAGCGGCAACTATCAGGGGCAGACAGGCGTTACATTGGATCCGATAAAAAAATAATTCGGGGGTCAGCCCAACAAAACCTCTTTCCATATTCTGGCTGAGAAAATCATGCTGTCCCGACCAGCCAATCGATCACATTGATTATGTCAACATTGTCTTCGGATCCCAGCCCCAAGCGGTCCATTGTGAGTATTGTTCTTTTACCCGGACTGTTCAGTTCTCTGAACGGCCTTATCTCTCTTTCCCTTGTATTTTCATCCAAAATCGTCATGGATACCTGATAATATTCCTTCTTTCCGCTTTTTGCCGCAACAAAATCTATCTCTCTGTTCCCGATTTTTCCTGTATGCACAGAGTAGCCTCTTCTTAGAAGTTCTAAATATACTACATTTTCAATAGATCGGCCGATGTCCCTTGAATACTCGCCTATCGCCGCATTCCTCATTCCGAGGTCTGTGCAATAATATATGGAAGGTGTAGTAAGCACTGTCTTCCCTTTCAGATCAAAGCGCTTTGCTTGGTAGAACATCAGTGATTCGCATATCGTCTGCAGATAACTCTCAGCAGTCTTGTCATCTATCTTTAATTCTCGGGATACCGAACTCCCCGATATTGGGTTGCCCATTTCTGAAAACAGGTAGTCTATGACCCTCTCCAGCGTCCGCACGTCTGTCAATTTCTTTCGGTATGCGATATCTTTGAACATTATATCCAAGCGAATGGCGTTCACGATCTCGAAAGCATCATCTTTGGACATATCCGCCCTTAGTTTGGGCATCGAACCCGTGGAGATATAGTCCCCAAAAGCCTTTTCGTTGTCTTCGAGAGAGTTAAGTTCCTTGAATTCCTTGAAAGAGAGCGGCAGAACATGGATCGGAATGGATCTCCCGGTAAGATAAGTGGATAAATCCGTGGACAGCATATAGGCGTTCGACCCAGTGACATATATGTCTGCATCCGTATCGATCATCAGCGAATCGATGACCCTTTCCCAACCGGGTACGTTCTGTATCTCATCTAAGAAAATATAGGATCCTTTTTCAGATACTTTTGATATTAGGTGATCATACAACAGATCTTCGCCAAGAAGGTGTTTGTTCTTTTTCGAGTCGAAGTTGAGATATGTTATCCTTTCTTCCTTTACTCCATTTTCAATAAGTCTGTCCATAAACTGCTGCAGAAGCGTCGATTTTCCACTTCTCCTCATACCTGTTATCACTTTCACAAGGTCTGTCTGGTCTTTATATCTCATCAACTTTTCAACATAATCTTCGCGGATGATGGTGTCTTTTGCCACAATGATAGGTATGCATTTCAATAATAAATATTTTCGGAAATAATTCCGAAAAAAATCTGAAAAATAATTTTTTCGGAAGTAATTCCGAAAAAATAAAGAAATTGAATTGTTTCGGAAACAGGTACGAACATATAGAAAACATTACAGAAATAGTGCATCGCATCATTGCAGGTTGTATCTGCATGTCGAAAACGTTCTTGCCATCATTTGACGCAGACGGATCTTAACTTCCCGCTATACACCACACCGCATAGAGTGGCACTGATTTTTATCTCTCTTTTTTTATATCAAAAACGTAAACGCTCATGGTCGGAGAATATGTTTTCAGTTCCGTTACCGCACTGATCGTTATCTCAAACCCATCTGCTGCGGCATCACTTGTTATCTTTTCGGCAAGATCATCGAGTTCCGACCTTTCGGTTATCTTGTGAAGATGTATCGTGCCTCCTGCCTTTGTCTTTGAAAGCGCAACGGTAAGAAATGAATCTGCAGTCTGAGGCAGATTCATTATTACCCGATCGGCATCGGGAAGGCCTCTGACCGCTTCGACAGCATCGCCTGTTATCGGAATGATATTCTCCACCCTGTTAAGCTCCATGTTCCTTCTGACGAATATCTCCGCTTCGGGATTGATGTCTATCGAGTAGACGACTTTGGGTCTGGCTTTTTTGCATATAACCAATCCGAACGGCGCAACCCCCGCGAACATATCTATTATCGTCTCTCCGTCTTTCACCAGAGATGTCGTCCTGGACCTTTCGGTCGCAAGCCTCGGGTTGAAATATACCTTCGAGGGATCAACCGCGATCCTCACGCCGAATTCCTTGTGAACCGTTTCCGATGTTCCCTTACCGGCTATCTGCTCAAGCTCCCTTATCCTTAGGTCCCCCTTGACCCCCGAATCCATCATCACCGTTCTTATCGATCTGTTGACGGAGATCACGGCCTCGCCTATCTTGTGCTTGTATTGCAAAAGCGGGTCCGGCAGCTTTATTATCGCCACATCGCCGATGATATCAAAAGAAGTGGGAAGTTCCTGCCTGAGATCTTCCGGTATCTCCAGCATCTCTTTGTAATCCGTCGGGGTCTGTTCAAGAAGTTCCAGGTCCGCTTCGACCGTTTCGTATCCTTCGTATCTCTCTCCCAGTATCGGGATGATGAGGGACCGTTCATCCGAGCCTATCTTTCTTCTTATATCGAGCATGCCCTTGGACAGCAGGTCCGCTCTTACGCGTTCTCCTTCTTTCTTCGGAACACGTATGCATGCGGGCATGTCAATCCTCATCTTTTATTATCTCTTTGGGAGCCCCGGCGAAGTCCACCAAGGCGTAAGCTTCCATGAAATGCAAATCGCCTGGTATCACGAGCGTTTGGAGCGGTGCCCCAAGATCCTTCTTTATCAGATCCTGCGGGTACCCCGCGAATATCTTCTCGTTCTTTGATCCTACATTGGATGCGACACATATCAGGGTCTTATCGGTTATCAGATCTTCTTTCCACTTGTTCTCTCCCTCTATCAGCCATTCCAGGGCCTGGTGGGCCGTCATATAGCGGAGCTCGTCCGCCCTGATGTCCAAAAGGATCATCGTGTGCAGGCCGCGGTCCTTGTTCTGCTTGATGTTATCATAAGGCGACTTCGGCTGATAGCCTGCTTCCAGGAACGGCAGGGTCACGGTCCTTCCGAATTTGTACGGCTGGAGGCCTAGGGATGTCGGGCAGGCTCCGAATATCGATACTCCATGTATCAGCCTGATAGGTATCCCTTCCTCCTTCGCCTGTATCCTGAGGTCGACGTGCGTGGTGGCCAGCATTGTATCTCCGGCAGTGATGAACCCTACTCTCATCGACCTTGCGTCGCGGATGATCATGTCCTCTTCTTCCACATGCTGCCTGTGAAGGATGTCGATCTTCTTGCCTATGGCCTCTTCGAGGTCCTTTAC
>JGI24696J40584_12961651_pt1 | contig 28246 bp, 27 predicted proteins | sample TergutCo191P4_FD_40584 | JGI IMG/M metagenome (IMG submission 40584)
TTACTCACTACCGATGTCGAACCCGTAACTACCTACAAAGGAATACAAAAAATAAATGTAATTGATTGGTTGTTAGAAAATTAATAAAATAAAATAAACAACAACAAACACTCCATGGCAAACCTAATCCTCTCCCTCTACCATTATTTCTCCAAACGCAAAGCGCTGTTGTTTGGGTTGTTGGCAGCATTGGCGCTCTTGCTCGCTTATTCTGCTTCCCGCGTGAGTTTTAAAGAGGATATTTCGGCTTTTTTGCCAAAAGGTCATGATACAGACCGCATTAACCATGTGTATCAAAATATCGGATCGGCAAATAAATTGTTGGTTACTGTAAGTATGGCTGATACTACTGCTGTTCCCGACGAGGAATTGATTATGGAAGCAGTTAGTCAACTTGTTGAAAACCTGCAACAAGTTGATTCAGCACAAACTTATTTCAAAAAGATTGAATATCAAATAGAGCAACAACAGATTCTCGCGGTGTCTCAGTTTTTAATAGAGAATATGCCCTATTTTCTTACAGAACAGGATTATATTCGCATGGATACACTGCTGACCATTGAAAATATCGCGTTGCAAATGGAGAACAACAAGCGTATGCTCATGTCGCCCATCAGCATAGTGATTAAGCAAAATATGATCTCTGACCCGCTGCACTTTTCCGCACCGCTTTTGTCGGGATTACGTGAGTTTCAAGCCAGTAACCAGTTTCAACTTTACAATGATTTTATTTTTTCAAAAGATGGAAAAGAGGGAATTGTAACGATCGAATCGCAGTTTTCTACCAGCGAATCCCGCCAAAATGCAATATTATTAAAGTTAATGGACGAAGCGGCTGCACAAGTACATAAACAATTTGAAAATAAAGTGAAAGTGCATTATTTTGGTTCGGCGGATATTGCCGTTGCCAACGCCAATCACATTAAAAAAGACAGTTTTCTTTCTTCTGCAATTGCTATTATTCTTATTTTAAGTATTTTAATTTATTCTTTTAGAAGTACGAGAAGTGTTATATTGATGCTGATTTCGTTGCTTTTTGGTTGGTTATTTGCTATTGGGCTGCTCTCGTTTTTGCGGGGCGAAGTTTCGATTATCGCTATCGGGATTAGTTCCATAATTATTGGAATTGCAGTGAATTATCCACTGCACCTCATCATGAACCGCAAACATGAACCGCACATTCCCAATGTGATCAAAAATATTGTTACGCCGCTCACCATTGGGAATATTACCACGATGGGCGCGTTTCTAGGCCTTTTGTTCATCAGCAGCGATGCCATGCACGACCTCGGGCTTTTTGCCGCGCTGCTGCTGGCGGGTACCATTTGTTTTGTCCTGGTTTTTCTTCCGCACTGGCTTGGGAAAAGCAGTACAACCCTCGATGAACAAAACCTCACTTTTGGAAAACTGCTTTCCTGGAAACCCAAACGTAACAAGTGGTTGACGCTCATTTTTATGGGATTAACGATCCTGTTTTGCATACTTAGTTTCAACACTAAATTTGATTCAAATATGCAAAACATAAATTACATGACTGATACTCAAAGAGATGATTTTAAAAAATGGCTCGCCACGCTGGAGGAAGGACAACAAACGATCTATTACGTTTCTACCGGAGAAAATATGGAGGAGGCTTTATCATCTTATGAAAATTCGAGAGTTGCATTAGACCGTTTGAAAACTGAGGGAACGCTCACTAAAGTAAGTGGGTTGGGTATTTACCTGCCCTCTAAAGCCATACAGCAGCAACGCCTTGAACGATGGAAGCAGTTTTGCGAATCTAAAAAAGAGATACTTGACAAAATTGATGAAATTGGGGTGGAAAAAGGTTTTAAACCAGGCGCTTTCAGTCGTTTTAACATCATAATAAATGAAAATTTTGAAACCCAAGATATTGATTTCTTTGAACCAATCATGGTGTTGTTCGCCCACAATTATATTTTAAATGAGAAAGATGAATGTTTGGTAATGACCATTTTACGTACAGAGGCAAGCGATTTGGATCTGCTGGAAAACGAGTTAAACGTCATCAACAGCCAGTCGTTTTCGTTTGATGCGGGAACCATTGGGCGCAGCATGGTGAGTACGCTTTCCGGAGACTTTGACAAAGTGCTTTTTGTTTGTGGATTTATTGTTTTTGTTTTCTTGCTTTTTACCATGGGGCGCATAGAACTCACGCTGCTCGCTTTTCTGCCGCTTGCCATCGGCTGGTTTTGGATTTTGGGGATTATGGATATCTTCGATGTTCGTTTTAATATTGTGAATATTATTCTCGCCACTTTTATTTTTGGGCAAGGCGACGACTACACCATTTTTATGACCGAGGGATTGATGTACGAATACACTTACAAACGCAAGTTGCTGGCGTCGTACAAAAACACCATCACTTTGTCGGCGCTCATCATGTTTGTGGGGATTGGTTCGTTGATACTGGCGCAACATCCGGCTTTACGGTCGCTGGCGGAGGTTACCATAATTGGCATGGCTTCGGTGGTGCTGATGGCGTTTCTGATGCCTCCCATCATTTTTAGATGGATTACAGAAAAAAAAGGAAAACAAAGACTTATACCAATTACACTGCGCAATTTATTGACCTCTATTTATGTTTTTATAATATTTCTTTTAGGCTGTTTAATATTAACAATTGCAGGATTCTTCTTGTTTTCCGTTGGTAAAAATAGCGCTAACAAGAAGTTGCGATATCATAATTTATTGTGTCGAACCGCGCGGTTTGTTATATTTCGCATCCCTCGTGTTAAAACTTCTTACCCTAATTTAGACAAGACAATCTTTGATAAACCCGCTGTCATTATTTGTAATCATCAGTCGCACATTGATTTGATGTGTATCATGAGTCTTACTCCAAAACTGATTGTGGTAACGAACGACTGGGCATGGAACTCTCCATTTTATGGACGTATGATTAAATATGCTGACTTTTTCCCGGCGTCGAACGGCATAGAAAATGCGATGAGTGAGTTGCAAACGATGGTTGAAAAAGGGTATTCCGTAATGATTTTTCCTGAGGGCACGCGCTCGGAAGATTGCTCAATACAACGCTTCCATCGTGGCGCATTCTATTTGGCAGAGCAGTTGAAAATAGATATTATTCCTGTGCTCATTCACGGCGTAGGGCATCTCTTGCCCAAAAAAGAGTTTATGTTGCGTAAAGGGGAAATACACATCCACGTGCTTCCTCGAGTGCCATATAATGCTATGGGAGAGAACTATGTGGAATGTTCCAAAAATATGCGAAAGTACTACATCGCCGAATACGCAAAATTGGCTGCACATGTGGAAACCGCTGATTACTATGCTGATTTGGTAATGCACAACTACATTTACAAAGGACCCAAAGTGGAACGTACCGTGCGCCGCAACCTCAAAAAACACAATAACTACCGCGAGTTGATTGATAGTTTAGCCGGCAAAAACAGCGTGTTAATCACAAATTGCGGCTACGGTGAGTTTCCGTTGCTGCTCTCACTTGTTCACAAAAAAATGGAGATCGCGGCAACAGATAGCGACCCGGATCTTTTAGATTTGGCGGCGAACTGCAACTCAGTTCCTGCGAGATTGAGGTACGTTTCTTGCATTAATACTGAAGAGATTGATCAATATGATACAGTGGTAGATTTAATGCAGTTAAAATTATTTTAATATTTTCGCAACTTAATTTTATTACCTTCGTTTTTTTTTGTATAAAAACTCTAAAAAAAAGGTAATAAAATCAAAAATTTACGAAAAATATATGCCTGAACTTGAAATAGACATACTCAAAATAATCCCTCAAAAACCTCCCTTTGTAATGGTTGATAGGTTGCTTCACCGCAATCCGGAAACAACAAAAACTACCTTCACGGTGCGCGAGGAAAATATTTTTGTGGACAATGGCATGCTGGCAGAAGCAGGATTGATTGAAAATATTGCACAAACCTGCGCCACTTTCGTGGGAAAAGCCGACCCTCAAACTGGAAATAACGGAGTGAAAATAGGCTTTATCGGCATGATTCGCAATCTGGAAATCACCCGCTTGCCAAAAATTGGCGAAACAATGGTTACTCAGGTTTATTTGATGGAAGAAGTTTTTCAAATGTCTTTGATTAATGCAATCGTTAGTATTGGCGATGAACTTATTACATCTTGCGAAATGAAAATATCAATAACGGATAAAGAGATATGAATGTAATCGTAAAAGAAAATCCTTCTGGTAGTCCGGGGCAATTATATTACCATTTTGATGGTAAAGAGTGGGTTAAAAAATGGGAAACCAATAATTTGGCTGCTGAAGTATTTATGGCAAACTATATTGAAGAAATTGAGCCGGTTCGTAATCGCGTGTTGGCAGGAGTGTCAAGTCCCCTGGAGTATCACATGGAAGATAAATTTTTCAATATCAGTCTTTTATCTTCCTATACAGGACTATCAAAACGACACATTAAGAAGCATCTTAAACCTGATAATTTTAATCAGTTAGATGAGATAACTTTGAATAAATACGCCGAAGCATTGGGAATATCAATTGCAGAACTTAAAACAGTATAACTTATGGTAATAAATTTTGAACATCGGGGTGCGGCGCATTGTGAAACAGGTGTAACATCAAATATGCTGAATTTCCATGGATACCAACTGAGCGAAGCCATGATATTTGGCATTGGGGAAGGATATACCTTTATTTATATACCCTTTGTTAGTTTCAAAGGCAATGCGATGAAATTCAGTTTTCGCTCTTTTCCGGGTTCTATCTTTGCTCGTGCGATGAAAAAATTGCACGTCAAAATTGGGCTGAAACGTTTTACCAACAAAGAAGAGGCGATGAAAGAAATGGACCAACTGCTGGAGATGGGCATACCTGTGGGCAATGTTGTCGGGTTGTTTCATCTCCCATATGCTCCCATTAGAACGCACTTCAATGCACATAATCTTTGCGTTGTAGGCAAAGAAGGAGATGAATATATCATCAGCGACCCTTGCTGGCACACCACATTAATCAATATTTCGCACAACGACTTGATGAAAGTACGGTTTTCAGAAGGAGCATTCAAACCTAAAGGAAAGATGTATTGGATTGAAGAGAAACCGATTCTACCTGATATTCGCTTCGTGATTGAGCGCAGTATCGAAAATACTGCCAGGAAGATGTTGGGTATTCCGCTATTATATTTCGTTGGCGTAAGGGGTATTGCTACGCTGTCGAAAAATATTCGTAATCTTGGTACAAAATACTGCTCAAAAGATGCCATGCAATATTTGGCATCTTTAATACAATCCATTGAAGAGATTGGAACGGGCGGTGCGGGCTATCGCTATATGTACGGCATATTTTTGCACGAGGCTGCTGCTATGCTGAACAACCCGAAATTGAAACAATATTCTATAGAAATGAATCAAATTGGCGACCTCTGGCGGGATCTTTCTAATGAATGCGGACGCAAAATTAAAAACAGAAGCAATGCCTCATACAATGATTTGGCAGACAAAGTGCTGGAAATTGCAAAAATGGAAAAGAAGTTTTTTACGGGTTTGTTAAAAGAAAAATTTATAAAAAATCATCATTAATTTTTTGATATAAAGATGGATGCAAGAGTAAATGATAAATTAGGAGATGCTACCGGAGAGCAAATGGTTCAGTACTATTTTGATGGAAAAGAATGGCGACAAAAGTGGGAAAGAAAATTTGACGCATGCACATTGGTAGCCACAAATCATTCTCATGAACTTGAAACTATTCGCCAACAAATATTTGATGGGCAACTGAGTCCACTTGCCTTCCATCTTCAAACCAATCTATTTACTCTCAATTTATTGTCTTCCTACACGGGAATACCCAAACGCCGTATAAAAAAACATTTGAAACCGAATTATTTTAATCAATTAGATGATAAAACTTTGAATATCTATGCCTCCATATTTGAAATTACAGTTGAAGAACTTAAAACAATATCTCTATGAACCTAAACTTTGAACACCGTAGCGCGGCACATTGCGAAACAGGAGTGGTTTCCAACCTGCTCAATTTCTACGGCTATCAACTGAGCGAGCCAATGGTTTTCGGCATTGGGGCAGGACTTTTTTTTGTGGATATGCCCTATGTGTCGTTCAAAGGCAATATGATGAAATTTAGTTTCCGAACGATGCCGGGAGAGGTTTTTTCTCAGTCCATGAAAAATCTAAAAATACAAGTGGGCTGGAAAAAACGTTTTCTTAACAAGGAACGAGCGATGGCAGAAGTGGATAAACTGCTCGCACAAGGCATCCCTGTTGGCAATGTAGTGGGCTTGTATTTTTTGCCCTACACGCCCATGCGCATTCACTTTAACGCCCACCATCTTTGCGTAATCGGCAAAGAGGGTGATGAATACACGGTGAGCGACCCAACCGTTGCCGCCATGCAAAAACTTTCGTCTGAACATTTGAAGAAAGTACGTTTTAGTAGAGGGATGCTCAAACCACAAGGAAAAATGTACTGGATAAAGGAAAAACCGACCGCGCCGCTTGACCTGCATTACGCCATTATTAAAGGAATAAAAACTACTTGCCATAAAATGCTCGGCATTCCGCTGTTGCCTATGGGCATTCGCGGAATTGTATTGCTTTCAAAACAAATACGAAAATTAGACACAAAATATGGAGAACAAGACGCATTGATTTTTCTGGCTACTTTGCTGCAAGCAATGGAAGAGTTTGGAACGGGTGGTGCGGGATTCCGCTTCTTATACAGTGCATTTCTGTACGAAACTGCCGATCTGTTAAACAAATCCAAATTGAAAGATTTTGCAGTAGAAATGACTAAAATCGGAGATATGTGGCGACTTTTCGCGCTCGAGTGTGGTCGCAAATTCAAAAACCGTAGTAAAGAGTCTTACAATGCATTGGCAGACAGAGTTTTAGAAATTGCATCATCAGAAAAAATGTTTTTTAAAGAGTTAGAAAAATTTATTAAAACAGAATGCGAGAAATAGTAATAAACATAGATCATGTAAGTAAAACCTATCGGGGAAACACGATTCCTTCTGTGCGTGATTTTTCGATTGAAGTGGTGCAGGGTGAAATCTTTGGTTTGCTCGGTCCCAACGGTGCTGGAAAATCAACCATGCTCAATATTTTGAGCGGTTTGCTGCCGTTCGACTGTGGGAAAATTACCATTTGTGGGTTTCATTTGCCGCAACAGATGGGCGCTATTAAACCGCTTATTGGTGTTGTGCCACAAGAATTAGCGCTCTATCCTGCCATGACGGCGGTGGAAAATCTGATGGTGTATGGAGGAATCTACGGAATTAATAGAAAAGAACTGAAAGAGCGGATTCACAACTTACTGGTTTATTTTGGTTTGGAAAACAGTAAAAATCGCCTGATAAAAACCTATTCCGGCGGAATGAAACGCCGTATGAATTTGATTGCAGGACTACTACACAACCCGAAAATATTGTTTCTGGATGAACCCACCGTGTCTGTTGACGTACAATCGAAAGCGCTGATATTAGATAACTTGAAAGAACTAAACGCGCAAGGAACAACCATCATCTACACGTCTCATTATATGGAAGAAGCCGAAATGCTCTGCTCACGCGTAGCTTTTATTGACGAGGGCAAACTGCTTTGTAAAGGCACACCTAAAGAACTGATACACAATTCAGGTTGCGAAAATTTGGAGAATTTGTATCTAAAATTAACCGGTAAAAACTTGCGCGACGGATGAGAAAATTTATTGCACTTTTATACAAGGATTATTTGTTGTTGATCCGCGATATCGCAGGGCTTTGCCTCATGTTTCTCATGCCGGTGGTGTTAGTGCTTCTGATGACCTCTTTGCAAAACGATTTTATCGGCAAAATTACCGAAACCGAAATTTCGGTGCTCATGATCAATATGGATAACGACACATTAGGAAATTCTATTGAAAGACAAATAACTAACTCTGAAAGTTTTATCCTTACAAAAACAGAAGAAGACGAAAACGCAATGAAACTTGCTGTTGCGCGCGGCGATTACATGATTGGTATTATCATTCCCGAAGGTATTTCCGATTCTATCCGCGAAAATGCCAAACGCTCCATCGCCAGAGGTTTTAGCGGAGAAGATATTGAAAATGCTGATTCTATTACTATTAAGATTCTTCTTGACCCAACGCTCAAAACATCATTCCGCAACACATTGATGAGTACCATGAAAGAATATACTGCCAAAACCGAACGCGATTTTCTTTTATCTGAACTCATTACTGCGCTCAACCAAAATATTCCGTTTCTGTTGGAAGAGATAAAAATAGATGGAAATCAAGTGGATTTTGATGTGCAATATGCTTTTAATGATGATGATGACGCCGATATTCCCAACGCTACCCAACACAATGTGCCGGCTTGGACATTGTTTGCCATTTTTTTTATAACACTCTCTTTTTCAGTTGGTATTATTAACGAACGAAAAGAAGGCAGTTTCAAACGTTTACTCACCATGCCCTGTTCCTATTTTCAATATTTACTCAGTAAAAGCATTATATTTCTGTTTGTTTGCCTGTTGCAGTTTGCATTAATTTTTACCCTGGGGATCTACCTTTTTCCGCATATTGGTTTGCCAAAACTGACCCTCGGCGAGAATGCGTGGCTGCTGCTGCCGATGTGTGTATCTTCATCATTTGCTGCCATTGGTTTTGGCATTTTGATTGGAAAAGTTACCACAGATCACCAGCAGGCGGCGATCCTTGCCGCGCTTTCGGTGGTTATTTTTGCTGCCATCGGTGGCATTTGGGTACCTGTGTTCACCATGCCCGATATCATGAAAACTTTCAGTCATATTTCTCCTCTCAATTGGGGGTTGAACGGTTTTTATGACATTTTAATTCGAAATGGCAATTTTACGGACATTTTGCCTGAATGTGCTTATTCTGTTGGATTTGCAGTAATTTGTATTCTGATTGCTTTAGTTTATCACAAGAAAAAGAAGTTGTAAAATGTTACAGAACGAATTTAATAAAATATAATTTTGCCGACTTTTTGTTCAAAACACTTGAAAATAGCAAAAAAAAATATTGAAAATCTAACAAAATAAATTATTAATAAAAAAAGACAAAGTGGAAGAATTAATTTTAAAATTGAAAACTGAAATTATCGAAGTATTAAACTTGGAAGATGTAAAACCTGAAGATATTGACGAAAATGCACCGCTGTTTGGCGAAGGCTTAGGCTTGGATTCTATTGACGCTCTCGAATTAATTGTGTTGATGGAAAAAGAGTATGGCATTAAACTGAACGACCCGAACCAAGGAAAAGATATCTTAAAATCTGTAAAAACTATGGCAGAATTTATTACTGCTAACAGAATTAAATAATGAAACTTAAAGATAATTTTTTTCGGGTAAAAAATTCTTTCCAAACGGAAACCGGATTTGATTTTAACATTGAATTCAATCCCGATCATTTTATTTATCAAGCGCATTTTCCTGAAAATCCTGTTACGCCCGGAGTCTGCATCATTCAAATTATCAAAGAATTATTATCAGAAATCATACACTGTAATCTCTTTTTGAAGAAAGTACAAAACATCAAATTTTTAAACGTGATTAATCCGTTGGAAAACAGAGAGGTTACGTTTTCAATTTCCATCTCATCGGAAGAAAAGGATGCCCATAAAATTAGCGCTGTTGTATTCAACAATGAGATTTGCTTTGCCAAGTTATCTATGTTGTTTATCAATGAATAATTAACAATTAATAATATCAAAATATGAATTTTAAGTTGATTTATCCTAAGTGGGCGAAGTTGCCCGGGCAAACTACTTTTAACTTGCCGCCGCACGGTCCAGTAGTGTTTGCTGCTGCGTTGCCCAAAACGGTGCAAGTGTCGTTTACCGATGAAAATGTTGAGGAGATAGATTTCAACGAAGCGTGCGATTTTGTGGGGATCTCCATGATGCTCAGCACACAGGTAAAGCGCGGATGGGCTATTGCCGACGAGTTTCGCAAGCGTGGCAAAAAGGTGATCTTTGGTGGAATTTCCACCATGCTGCACGCCGAAGAAACTGTGGAACATGCTGATTCTGTTTTTCTTGGAGAAGCAGAAGGACGCATGGAAGCGGTAATGGACGATTTTAATCAGGGAACGCTAAAAAAGGTATATAACTTTATGGGCAACCACCCCCCTATTGATTCGGTGGGTCCTGCGCGCCGCGACCTCTACAAACGTGATCTGTACAACCACAAAGGCGTACAAATGGTTGACCTGTTTCATGCTTCGCGCGGCTGCCGCTTTAGTTGCTACCCATGCGCGGTTTCCTATTTAGGCGGCAGGGTGTTTCGCCCGCGCCCAATAGACAAAGTGATAGAAGAGTTGGCAACAATTGATAACAACCGCCTTTTTATTGTAGATAACTCATTGGCACAAAACGATGATTGGGAAATTGAACTCTTCAAAGAGATGATTCCGTTTAAGAAAAAATGGATTAGCCACACCATTGAAGATAATCCAAAAATTTTGGATTTGGCTGCCCAAGCCGGCGCATGGTATGTGTATCAAGCAGTTTTTGATACATCAGATTATATAAAAGAGCGCGTGAAACGTTATCACGATTACGGCATCGGCGTGGAAGGAACTATTTTATTAGGACTTGACAATCAAAGCGAAGACGACTGCAAACGCCTTATTGACTTTTTACTTGAAATTGATCTGGATTTGGCAGAATTTACCGTAATGACGCCCTTCCCACACACCAAAGCATACGACGATCTGTTGCGCGAAAACCGAATTTTCGACCATGATTGGAATCACTACAACGCAGGACAGGTAGTTTTTCAGCCCAAACAGATGAGTGCCGACAAGTTGCAAGAATTGTACGAATACGCATGGAAGTTGTTTTATTCCAATGAATCGCAAGAAGCGAAAATGACGCGCCTGTTTACCAATGTTGTGCTGCGTGAAATGCAAGATGGTACTTACCGCCCTCGAAACCGCGAATTGGCAAACAAAAGCTTTGGGAAGGAAGTAGTTAGAAACTTATAAACAAATAATTTATGAGAGTTCCGGAAAAATATTATGATGAAATATTTGACTTTAAAGGTCAATGGGATATTCCTTCTTCCTGTGGGTTGAAAATTATTAAAAAAGAAAACAAGAAGTATGTAATTGTGACTGAACTGTATCAGGATAATCCCGGTACTTCAGTAACCGCAGCAGGATACAATCTAGCAAAACAGGTTTGTGAAAAAAAAGAACTATACTTATCAGAAATCACATATTTAGAATGCACGCCCGATACTAATTCTTTCCTTTCTTTTTACGATGAACAATATTATGAAGTAACTTTCGATATTAATTCTAAAGCTCAATATCGCAAGTTATCCATGGAAGAGATTAAGCATCTATTTAATTAGTTAACACATTATTAACCAAAATCTATAAACCCAAAAAAAATTTATTATGAAACTTAAAACATTACTTTTCGTTTTACTTTCAGTAGCAACAATGGGTGTTTCGGCACAAAAATTCAAACCGGAACCTCCTACTTTTTTGAAAGGAGAATCTCAAATTAATCTTGTTTTTGACTACAGCCAGGTAAAATTTAATGGCACTTCTCAGGAAGATTTTTACAAAAAGAAAGATGCAAAATGGATCAAAGAGTGGGAAGGTAAGCGGAGAGATAGTAATACTCACGCGTTTTTGACTTACTCATCCAAATGGATGAATAAGATTAATGTTGATCTTGATAATCACCCCGACGCAAAATATACAGTAATTGTCAAGGTGGATGACTGCTTTTTTGGAGCATTTGCCGGTCCAAGGTCAGTACCTGCAAAACTCCAATGCACTATTGATGTAGTGAAAACAGGCACAACTGATCCTCTTGCTACAGTTTCTTTAAAAGTATCACAAACCGGGTTCGGATCACCTAATGAGTTTGACAGAGTTTACTTTGCATTTGTTGAATTGGGCACAGAAGTAACTGGTTTGCTTCTTGATGCATTGAAATAAAGGGTAGATGTATCCAAATATTGAGTATACTTCCAGGTCAGAAATTAAACATTTTCAAGAAGAAAAATTGAAGATTGCACTTCAATATCTGCAAGAGCATTCGCCTTTTTATCAACGGATGTTTTTACAACATCATATTGATATTCATCAAATTAAAACTATTGAAGATTTGCAACAGATTCCTTTTACCGAAAAAAAGGATCTGCAGCATCATAACGAGGATTTTATCTGTGTGCCAAAAGCGAAAATCATAGATTATATTACCACTTCCGGCACACTGAGCGACCCAGTAACATTTGCCATGACAGAGGATGATTTAGAACGCTTGGCTTACAACGAGAAAATATCGTTTGAGTGCGCGGGCTCCAAAGAGGGAGATATTTTTCAGTTAATGACCACCATGGATAAACGTTTTATGGCAGGTTTGGCTTATTTTTTGGGTATCAGAAAGTTAGGCGCAAGTATCATCCGCGTGGGAAATGGCGTTGCTGAACTGCAATGGGATACTATTCAACGTATTAAACCAAACATAGCCGTGTTAGTTCCTTCTTTCATTTTAAAACTTATTAAATATGCAGAAGAAAACGGAATTGACTACAGAAATTCCAGTATAAAAAAATTAGTTTGTATTGGTGAAAATCTTAGAGAACAAGACTTTTCTCTGAATTTACTCGGTCAAAGTATCAAAGAAAAATGGAATGTTGAACTTTACTCAACCTATGCATCTACTGAAATGGCAGCCTCTTTCACAGAGTGCGAATATGGCTGCGGAGGGCATCATCACCCTGAACTCATTATTTGTGAATTGATTGATGAAAATGGGAACGTCGTCCCGGAAGGCGAAGCAGGAGAACTTACGGTAACAACCCTCGGCGTTGAGGGAATGCCGTTGCTCAGGTTTAGAACTGGAGATTTGGCGAAATTTTATTATGACACTTGTCGTTGTGGGCGCACCACCATGAGAATTAGCCCCATTATCGGGCGTTTGAATCAAATGATCAAATACAAAGGTACAACACTTTACCCACCTGCCATTTATGATGTACTTGACAACGTTTCTTACCTTGAAAACTATCTTGTGGAGGTAACCGATAACGAGTGCGGAACCGATGATATTGTGATTCAGGTAGGACTCCGCGAAAATCCCGGTTTTGATGTAGTAAAAGATCTAAAAGACCGTTTCAGAGCACGCATCCGTGTGGCGCCCGAAATAGAAATTTGTTCGGTTAACCATATTAAAACAGTCAGTACGCCGGAAATTAGCCGAAAACCTATTAAAATCATTGATAAAAGAAGAAAAATATTGTATGAGTAATAACTTCGACGACATTCGTCCTTACACAAATGATGAAATACCTGCGGCGATGAAACGTATTGCAGAAAGTGAATACTTGAACCCCCTTGCTAAATTTGTTTTTCCAGATATGACATTAAATCAGGTGCAAAAACTTTTACTTTCTTGCAAAAATATTGATGACTTTCAAGTAAATGTGATGTACCAATTTAATAAACAAGTAATAGCACAAACGACTAATCAATTTTCCTGCAATGGTTTTGAGCATTTAGATCCTAAAAAAAATTACCTCTTTGTTTCCAATCATCGTGATATTGTTTTAGACGCTTCTTTACTGCAATCTGCTTTTCATGACGCCGGTTTGCGCACTACCGAAATCACTTTTGGGAGCAACCTCATGAACCCACAGTTGGTAATCGATATTGGAAAATCTAACAAAATGTTTAAAGTAGCAAGAGGTGGTAATGCCCGAGAATTTTACAATAACTCAATCCATTTATCTGAGTACATACGCTTTACATTAACCGAAAAAGGAGAATCTGTTTGGATTGCACAAAGAAATGGACGTACTAAAGATGGCAAAGATGCTACCGACCAAGGAATTATCAGAATGTTCTGCATGAGCAAACGGGAAGATGTAGTGCAATCGGTGGAGGAATTGAATATTGTTCCTATAGCCATCTCTTACGAATGGGAATCATGTGATCTATTAAAAACAAGAGAGTTATATCTTTCCCGAGAAGGCGCTAAATATGAAAAACAAAAAGGGGAAGACCTTACCAGCATATTAACCGGCATCACTCAACAAAAGGGAAATGTCCATTTTAGTATTTGTAAACCGCTTGAAAAAAAAGAATATCAAGTTTTTTCACAGGACAATAAATTCTATTACAATCTAGCGCATTTGATCGATGAAAAGATTTTTTTAAACTATAAACTGTGGAATACCAACTACATTGCGCATGATTTGCGTTCCGGAACAAACAGATTTGCAACACATTATACACAGGAAGAAAAAGAACGGTTTTTACAAAGGTATCATCATATTGTAAATCAAATAGAGGGAGAGAAAGAGGTAATCGCTTCCATTTTTCTCGGTATATATGCAAACCCAATAGATAACATTATCAAATAATTAAATCAACAAACCATGAAATCTTATATCTCATCTCTCCTGTTAATCATCCTTTTCGCTTCCTGCGTACAAAAACAGGAACCCCCAGTACCCAAACCCACCGGCTATCTCCGTTTGACCACCCCGGAAGTAACTTATCAACATTGGGACAGCATTTTGCCATTTTCATTCGATTATTCTAATAACGCAAAACTATTTTTTCAATATAAAGGGGAAAATGTTTATTGGGTTGATATTCAATATCCTTCATTGTCTGCTGTATTTAAAATGACATGCTTCCCCGTAAACGATAATTTACACAGTTTGATGTGGAATGAAGAAGAACAGGTGATGTTTCACGTGGAACGCAGAATGACGGATGATATTCAGTTTTCTACGGTAAACGACCCTGAAGAGAGGGTGTTTGGCAGGTTGTACGAGTTGGAAGGCAAGCACGTGGCAACCCCGTTTAAATTTTGGCTAACCGATAGCGCACAATATTTTGTGAAGGGCACGTTGTATTTTGACTTTACGCCCAATAACGACTCACTGGCGCCCATTATAGATTATCTCAAAAAAGATGCACTTTATATGATTGAAAGTTGGAAATGGACTGAAAAATGAAGAATTATTTGAAATTATTGTTTTTTCTGATTAAATATTTGGCTTTTTGGATTGCCGTTTTTTTCTTTTTTAGACTCTTTTTTCTACTTTATAACTATAATTTCAGCGCAAATCTCACTTTTTTGGAAATTTTACAAACTTTTCTGCACGGATTTGCGCTGGATTTGGCAACCTCCTCATACTTGTGTTTTTTTCCGGTAGTGGTTTGTTTATTTTCCCCAATTATTCGCTCAAATATTTTATACTCAATCATTTTCGTTTATTCGATGCTTCTTTTAGTCGGATTATCTATTTTAGGATTGTTCGACATCGGGTTGTATGCCGAGTGGGGCACGCGGTTGAGTACACAAATATTACCTGCTTTAGAAAGCCCAAAAGGGATGCTGGCTTGCGTAACTCCACTCCAAATGATATTGCTGTTGATGGTGGAAATTACTATCGTAATTGGTTTTATTTTTCTGTATCGCCTTCTTTTTAAATCACATAAAAAACAAGAGAAACAAAAATGGTGGACGATTTTTTTGTTGCTACTGTATGGCGCGTTGCTCATCATCCCGATGCGGGGCGGACTTCAACGCACCCCAATTAATGTCAGTCGCGCTTATTTCAGTTCAAAATTATATGCTAATCACGCTGCTACAAATGCTCATTGGGCGTTTTTTGATAGATTAACCCATAGTGAAAATAATGTGAGAGAGTTTTCTTTTATGGAACCTCAAGAGTGCGACTCCATCATCCTAACATCTATGCAAAATACTCATAATGAATTTCCTGTTTATATTAAATCAAAAAATAACCAACCTATAAACGTCATTCTCATTATTTTAGAATCGTTTTCCAATAAAGTGATTGAGCCTTTGGGGGGAGCGCCCGATATGACTCCTAATTTTAATCAATTGACGCAAGAGGGAATTTTATTCCGGAATTTCTATGCAACAGGAAGTCGGTCAGATAGAGGAATTGGTTCATTGTTAGGCGCTTATCCTGCTTTGGCAAGTTCTTATTCTATTTTATATTTTCCTGACAAAATTGAAAAATTGGACTTTTTATCGCAATATTTTACAAATAACGGATATAAAACGCATTTTTATTATGCCGGCGAGGTTGATTTTTATAATACAAAAACTTTTGTGATGCAGTCGAAATATGATCATATTGTTTCGGTTTACGATTTTCCGGCATCTGCGAAACAACAAAACTGGGGTGTGCCTGATGCTATTTTTTATCCAAAAATTGTAGAAGATCTGAAAACTTTCACATCCCCTTTCTTTTTAGTAACTTATAACATTAGTTCCCATGCACCTTTCGATGTTCCGGGAATTGCAGAGACAGATTATGAACATGCTATCCCTTACAGTGACCAATGTTTGGGCGATTTTGTGGCGCAACTCAAAAAAAGTCCCTTGTGGGAAAACACATTGCTGGTGATTACGTCCGATCATGGAGTAACCAAGTTTCAAGGCACATCGTTCTCTGATCCAAGAACTTATCAAATTCCTATGTTGTGGATTGGCGGTGTTATTGATACGGTTTTTGTAACAGAAAATTTCGGTATGCAAACAGATTTAACGCCAACCTTGGTGCAACAACTCGGATGGAAGCCCAATCCCAATCCGTTTGCCAAAAATTTGTTTGGCAACCAATCTTACGCATTCTATTTTAACCCTGAGGGTTATGGATTTCTTTCACCGGAATTTGCCTATTTTCATGATGCGGAAACCAACCAAAGAAACACATGGTATATTTCTAACGAACAACGAAAAGATTCATTAATCAGGTTTTCCGAAGCGTTTGCGCAGTATCTAAATATGGATTTTAGGAAAAGGTAAGAAAAAATTTACCATCCTTAAATTTTTAAAGTTTCGGCAACATATCATGTACCAACCGTACCATTTTAGGACCCGCCACATTAGCCGCCTGAAGCACTTCTTCGTGCGATACTTTTTCCACTCGTCCCACAATACCTAAATCTGTAATTACGGACAAACCAAACACTTCGATTCCGCGGTGGCGTGCTACAATCGTTTCGGGAACGGTTGACATACCCACCGCATCGCCGCCCAAAATGGAGAACATGCGATATTCGGCAGGGGTTTCAAAACAGGGACCGGTTACCCCAACATAAACGCCGTTTTGCACATGAATATCCAGATTTTTAGCACATTCGAACGCTACTTTCAGCATTTTTTTGGAGTATGCTTCGCTCATATCCAAAAAGCGGGGTCCCAGCGTATCATCGTTGGGTCCAAGTAACGGATTGGTAGGGAATAGGTTAATATGATCCCGAATCAACATAATATCGCCTACTTTAAAAGTGGGGTTCATGCCGCCCGCGGCGTTTGACACAATTAACTTGGAAATACCCAATTCTTTCATAACTTGAATCGGAAAAGTTACCTCTTTCAAAGTATAACCTTCGTAATAGTGAAAACGCCCGCTGCAAACAATTACATCCACGCCGTTCATTGTTCCAAAAATGAGGGAGCCGCGATGTCCTTTTACAGTAGAGACAGGAAAATTGGGAATGGTGGTGTAGGGAATCTCTTCCTCAATTTCTAAATGTTGTACCAAGTCGCCCAAGCCCGAACCTAAAATAATGCCAATTTTCGGATTATTCTTCATTTTGGAGGCTAAAAACTGCCCGGTTTCTTTAATTTTTTCCATAATACGTTATTATATTAATAATTCAACAATTCAATAATTTAAAGATTTAATCATCTCACATCTCATTTGTTTTTGTAAAAAAATGTGCGCGAAAATATAAAGTTTCGGATAAGAAGGATTCAAATTGTTTTATCTGTAACTTCTGGATAAGAAAATAATTATTTATTTGCAGTGTAAAAACAAAACCGTAAAAACATAGTATTTTATAAACTTTTGCGGTTTTATAAAACCGCAAAAGTGATTAAATATTTAAAGTTTTACGATTATGATCATAAGAGAACAATACATTGACCGCTTGAAAAACATGCTGGGGATACGCGTAATTAAAGTAATTACTGGAATTCGCCGTGTTGGAAAAACAACGCTTTTCAAGCAATTTCAACAAGAATTGAAGAATAGTGGAATAGCAGAAAAAAACATAATCTATTTGAACCTTGAGGAGATGGAAAATGAGGCACTTTTGGAACGCCATGTTTTGCACGATTACGTTATGCGACTCGCAGACAGAAGTACAATGAATTACGTTTTTTTAGATGAAATTCAAATGGTTCCGGAATTTGAAAAACTGATTGATAGTTTATTTGTTAAAGATTTTATAGACATTTACATAACGGGGTCAAATGCGTGGTTTTTGTCGTCTGAACTTGCTACCTTACTCACAGGCAGATACATCGAAATCGCTGTTTTACCACTGTCGTTCAAAGAATTTTCATCTGTTTTTACAACAAACAGGGCGGAAATTTTTGATGATTACATTAATTATGGCGGAATGCCCGAAGTATCAAACATTTTACAACTAAATAATGAACAAGAAATTACACCCTATTTAACCAGTGTTTACCGGACCATTTTAGAAAAAGACATTTTTAGACGCAATAGAGTGAAATCGAAGTTTGATTTTGAAAATATTGTGCATTTCATATTTGATTGTGTAGGAAATATAGTGTCTCCCAACAATATTGCTGAAATGGTAACAGCCAACGGTAATAAAATTAACAACGAAACAGTAGAAAATTATTTGTCGGTTTTAGAAGACAGTTTTTTGCTCAACAAAGTTTTACGCTATGATATTAGAGGTAAAAAAATGTTGCAAACGCTCAACAAATTTTACATGACAGATACCGGACTCTTGCTTGCAATATTAGGACGTAATGCACAAATAAACCGTGGTCATTTCCTTGAAAATCTTGTTTTTATAGAACTTAAACGACGTTACAAAGAAATTTTTATTGGAAAAGTTTTGCAGACAGAATGTGATTTTATATGCAAAGACGATAAAGGACTTATCGCCTATTTCCAAGTATCATTAACCGTAAGAGAACCACAAACTTTAGAGAGAGAACTTGCGCCTTTTTCAAAAATTAATGACCATTTTCCAAAATATTTGCTAACTCTCGACCCCGAAGAACCAACTTATAATGGAGTACAACAAAAAAATATAATAAATTGGTTATTAAATCTTTGAATTTCTTGAATGATGATGCAATAAAACCCCCGCTTTTTCGTATTTATATTCATTATTGAAAAAAACCATTTTGAATCAAAAACATACATTTTTCCTGTTTTTATTTACATTTTTGACCACTTTTTTATATGCGCAAAATAGTGTTACCGTATATGGTACTATTCGGGATGCGCAAAACAACGCGGTTGAAAATGTGGTGGTTTTGTCGCCCCAAACGGAAAATAAGGCAGTTTCTGCCGCTGAGGGAAAGTATCAAATCAGTGTGCCCGCCAATATGGAAGTACAGTTGCATTTCCGGCGCATAACGCACCGAGACACCATAATTACCGTAAAAGGAACTCCTAATGAGCGCATTAAATTGGATGTTTTTTTGGCTTCCACAGGCGAACTATTGGAGAATGTGAATGTTTCAGGCATCGGTAACGACGGCTATACACGCGTAGATCCGCGGTTGAGTTTTAAAATGCCCACACCCACCGGCGGCGCGGAAAGTCTCATTAAGATGCTTCCCGGCGTATCCTCGGTCAATGAACTTAGCGCACAATATAATGTGCGGGGCGGCAACTACGATGAAAATTTAATCTTTGTAAACGACATCCAAATATATCGTCCTTTTCTAGTGCGCAACGGTAATCAAGAAGGGTTAAGTTTTGTAAATCTGGATCTTACGCAAAGCGTAAAATTCTCTGCCGGTGGTTTTCCCGCACAATACGGCGATAAAATGTCTTCCGTGATGGATGTGGAATATAAAAAACCCAAACAACTCGGCGGCTCGTTTATGATTGGTTTTTTAGGAACCTCCGGTCACATTGAAGGTAGCGTGCAAAACAAGCAAAAAACGCGCGAAATATTTACTTACATTCTTGGGGTGCGCTACAAAGCCAATTCGTATCTACTAAAATCCATGGAAACTAAAGGAGATTACAAACCCAATTTCTTCGATACACAAATGTTGCTGGGATGGAATATTTCAGATAAATTTGAGATTGGATTACTCGGAAATTTTTCTATCAACAAATATCTCTTTATCCCGTCTGACCGCACTACTCGCTTTGGAACGATGGAGGATGTTAAACAATTTAAAGTTTATTTCGATGGTCAGGAGGTTGATAAATATGAAAACTATTTGGGTGGTTTAACCTTTACTTATCGCCCTAATTTTCAAAACCAGTTGAGGTTAATACTATCTTCTTACTATGCAAAAGAGAGTGAAACGTTTGATATTCAAAGTCAATACTGGCTCACGGATATAGAAGCGGATTTGGGCAGCGAAACCGATAATATTGGCAAGGAGGTTTCGGTTCGCGCGGTGGGTACCAACATTGATCATGCCCGCAACCACATCACGTTTTTAGTTTCTTCTGCTGAACTTCGGGGTGCGCACCAGTTGCACCCGCGACACAATTTTACATGGGGAGTAAAAGTGCAAAACGAGCAAATCAGCGACAAGCTCAACCAGTGGCACTTAAACGATTCTGCCGGATATACGTTGCCCTACATTTTCACCACACCCGGCGACACGGTGCATGAAGGTGATTCTGCACGCATATTGTGGTTTGGAAAAAACAACTATTTAAACACCTCTAACTCATTAAATACTATTCGTGTAACCGGTTTTTTGCAAGATACATGGAAATTAGACAGCGAAATAAACCCGCGTTTTACCCTCAATGCCGGTGTGCGACTTCACTATTGGACTTATAATAACAGAGTTGACGCCTCCCCACGCGTATCCTTGCTGTATAAACCGCGCTGGAAGAAGGAGTGGCTATTTTGGCTCAAGACCGGCGTATATTATCAGGCGCCTTTTTATAGAGAACTGAGAAACAGGCAGGGAGAGTTAAATCCCAAGATTAAATCGCAATTTTCTTATCAGGTGATTTTGGCAAGCGAATATAATTTTCAGATTTGGAATAGGCCATTCAAGTTTACGATGGAGGGTTATTATAAATATATGGATGATTTGATTTCATACTATGTAGATAATATTCAGATAGTTTACAGCGGGCAGAACGATGCAAAGGGCTATGCTACTGGTTTTGACGCGCGTTTTAGCGGCGAGTTGATTGAGGGCTTAGAGTCGTGGCTTTCTATCTCCTTTATGAATACGATGGACAAATATAAAGAGGATGTTTTGAACGAAAAGGGAGAGTTGATAAAACCCACTTACAAGCGCCGCCCCACCGACCAGCGATTTGTGTTAAATCTTTTCTTTCAGGATCATATACCGGGGTTTAGACCGTTGCGCGTGCACCTCAACTTTGTGTATTCTACAGGGTTGCCGCTTTGGAATCCCGACAAGGTGCGCACAAAAGCCAATACGCTGAGAATGAAAGACTATTTCCGTGTGGACATTGGATTTTCTTACATTTTCTTTGAACAGAGCCGCGACAGATTTAAGAACAAAAGCAAGTTTGCCCGCGCCATTAAAAATGCAGGACTCTATTTTGAAGTGTTTAACTTGCTGGGCAACACCAATGTTTCCTCTTACATGTGGATTAAAGATACTAAAAACCAATACTGGGCTATTCCCAATTATTTAACCCCCAGATTGATTAATTTAAAATTTGCGATAGAGTTTTAACAATTATTAACCAAGATTCTAACTCGTTTTGGGTTAAACCATAGAAACGAATCACTATTTTTATATTTTCGCCGCTCAATTAATTATTAACTAAATTTATTTTAATTATGAAAAAAATGTTTTTAGCTGTATTAACAGCAATTATCGCGTTCTCTTTCCTTGCTTGTGAAAAAACAGACAAAACGAACGAAGAAATGCTAACTACTAAGAAAGGTTGGGTAATGACTGCAGCCACTTCTAATCCTCCTTATATTATGTCCGATGGTAGTGGCGCTGCCTATCCTGATTTGTACAAAAACGTTTTTGAAAAGTATGAGTTAGATGATATTTACACTTATGCAACTGTAGCAGATGGACAAGCATTGAAAGTTGATCCCAAAACAATAGGAGCTTATGGCTACCAAAAAATAGAAACATTAGGAATTTGGAGATTGTTTAATAATGATAAGCAACTTGTAACAAAAGTTCCCGGATTCTATGATTATAATGAAACCACCGGAGTTTGGATAATGGATGAAGTTAACGTTGTTGATATTTCTGAAACAACTTTGACTTATTCCTATACATGGAAAACAGACGATCCAGCTGCTAAAGCCCTAAAAGGAAAAAGAGCTCCTAGCATAACAAGAGGTGATCCTGAACAATACACTTGGACATTTACTTTCACTGCAAAATAATCTAAGTAAAATTATTTACATTTAAAATATTAGAATATGAAGAAATTATTTTTAATCCTAGCTGCAACTGCCCTTTTTGTGGCATGTGGCGGACCTGCAAAAGATCAACCTGCAGAAGAAACTGATGTTGTTGTTGAACAAGTAATTGACGAAGGTCAACCTGCAGAACAACCTGCAACTACTACCACTACTACTCCTGCTAAACCAAAAACCACAACTACAACTCCTGCTAAAGAAGAACCTAAAGTGGAAGAGCCTAAAGTTGAACAACCTAAGGTTGAAGAACCTAAAGCAGAAGAACCTAAACAAGATGTTCCTGTGAAGAAAAAACCCAGATAATACATGGTTTTATAAAGTAAAGCCCGCTTTTCAGCGGGCTTTTTTATTTCCTCACAACCCCCAATGCTTTATGCAAAATCTCAATATCTATTTGGCGGATTATCCCTTTAGCATCACCATCAAGGTGGTAGAAAAAATCAGTACCGGAGGTTATTGATATTTGTTTGGTGGTTTTAAAATTTACGTATTTTGAACGGTTGATTTTATTTGATAATAATTTGATTCCAAAAGGGATGACGGAAAAAATGGAGGGTTTTTTGCATAAGTTTACAATAAAAAGACCATCATCTAATTTTGCGCCGGGCGCCACTTGCACATTATAACCCCATTGGGAACAATTGGCTACTGAGATGAGAAAATAGTTACCGATGTGTGTGTGTTCTTCAAACTCAATTTCATACTGTTGTGCTTTTACTCTAAAAAAATCTTTTAAAATCGCCCATAAATATCCAACAAATTTTCTCTTTTTTCCGCGGTTAAAATCGTACGCAACTTTGGCGTCGTATCCAACACCTGCAATACTGAAAAAATATTGATTATTACAAATCCCGACATCTATTTTTCTAATTTCTAATTCATTAATTTGTTGAATTGCTTCTTTATAATGAAGTGAGATTCCCAAATCGCGTGCCAAACCGTTACCGGAGCCACAGGGAACAATCGCCAGCGCTGTATTCGTATTCACTAATTGCGATGCAACTTCGTTAATCGTGCCATCGCCGCCCACTGCTACTACAATGTCCATGTTTTCTGCTACCGCTTTTAGGGCAATTTCGGCGGCGTGACCGGATCGTCTCGTGTGCGTAATGAAAATGTCAAACTTGTTTTTATCAAGTATTTTCGGAATGGATTTAATAATTTCCACTTTATTATGACCTCCGGATATGGGGTTGATAATGAACAGGATCTTCTTCATTCCAAGTATTAATAGATAAATGGGATTACACGTTTCAAGTTTCTGTTTTTCATCTCTTCGGGAAATTCAATTTTGTAGCGTTTGTGGATGGCGTGGGCACGGGGCGCCAAGTTGGCAAAAGTCCAGATAAAGAACACTAAACCCGGGATAGACCATGTTAATATGGCGAAACCCAACCACTCCACCAACTCTCCGAAATAGTTTGCGCTGGTAACATAGTTGAACATAAAACCTTTGGGAAAATAGTGCTTCGTGTCCTCAGGGTTTTTACGCAGATGCCGGATGATATAATCGGAACGCAAATTAATTACATAACCTGCAATAAACAAACAAGTTCCTAAAATAAACCGCCAATTGCAAAACCAAACTGTTCCCATTTGCACAAACAACGCCGGAGATTCTTGAATGTAAGCAACATGAAAAATCCAATAACCTTGCATCATGGAATTCAATATGTTAAAAGAGATTCCTAAGCACATAATACCAATGGGCATTCGTCCTTTTCCTTTGAGTAAAAAGGGGAAAATGAGCGTGCGTTGTATATAATGCGATTGAAAAATGAGCAGGAAAACGAGCGGCACAATTTCCCATTTGTGCATGGAAGTGAGCCATAAAATAATCATAGCCAAGAAAATGGGCAGTTCCATAAAAAACCATGCCCATCGGTTGCTAATGGTGCGTCCCCATTTTTCTGTACGGAAAATACCATATCCGGCATCAACAAAATATAATGTAATGAAAGTTGCCAAGGCAATCACGATCATTACCCAAAGATAGATATAAAAGGCGCTGAGGAACATAAATTTAGTGATTAGTGGTTAATTATTAGTGATTAATTATTAGTGGTTAATTATTAGTGATTAATTATTAGTGATTAATTATTAGTGATTAATTATTAGTGTTTAGTAATTTATGATTAGTAATAATAATCACTAAACACTAATCACTAATCACTATTTCAAAGGGGAGGCGGGCTTGGATGGGGTTGGCTTCGGTGAGGGATTTCATGCCTTTGTAGGTAGAATAGAGGTCGCCGAGTTGTTGTTGTAGTGTTTTTTCAATTTTGGCATCAGTATCTATCTTAGAGAATAGTTTGGTAAAGAAATCTCGTGATGCGGGGTAGCAAATAATGCCGTAGTCGCTGAGTTCTGCTAACTCTGCGGCTTTGGCAACGGCGTCGTCAATGGTGCCTAATTGATCTACTAATCCTAACTTTTGGGCTTCAAATCCCGACCACACGCGCCCTTCGGCAATCTTGAGCACCTCCTCAATGGGAAGGTTTCTGCCGTTGGCAACACGACCTGTAAATAGGGTATAAGTATTTTCCACATGGAGTTGCATTTTCTTGATTTCAAACTCATCAAACGGACGTCCAAGTCCGGTGATATAATCGGCGTGGGGGTTGCTTTTAGCCACGTCGAGCGTGATGCCCAATTTATTTTTCAACATTCTTTGAAACGAAGGGATCATGCCGAAAACGCCGATGGAGCCGGTTAACGTGTTGGGTTGCGCCACGATATAATCGGAGTTGCAGGCTATATAGTACCCGCCCGAAGCGGCGTAATCGCCCATGGAGGTAACCACTTTCTTTCCGGCGGCTTTTGCAAGTTCTATCTCGTTCCAAATCATTTCTGAAGCCGGTGCGCTGCCCCCACCCGAATTTACGCGGAGAACAATCGCTTTCACCCTGTCGTTTTGGTAGGCTTTGCGAATCTCTTTGCAAAGATTTTCGGAATAGATGTTTTTATCTTCTCCCTTGCCGTCATAAATAGTTCCGAAAGCATAGATAATGGCAATATTTTCAGTTTTCTGTTTCTTGGTAGTCAAACTTTTATAAGAACTAACCGTAGTCGTGTTAATCTTATCCTTTTCTGTTAAACCTAATTCAGTTCTTATGAAATTCTGATATTCAATAGGATATAGTATTCCATCCACCATACGGAGTTTTTCGCACGTTTGGGCGTTCATGCACAGCAGTTGATCTGCAAAAAAGTTTAAAGAATCCACAGGAATATTTCTGCTTGCTGCTATATCTTCCAAATAAACATTCCAAAAATTATTGACCATCAAAGTCATTTGTTCGCGGTTTGGGGCGCTCATTTTCTCCAAAGTAAAAGGCTCTATGGCGCTTTTGAAAGTTCCGTGCCGAACAATCTGGATATCTGCATCTAACTTGTCTATCAAACCTTTATAAAACATTAACTGGAATGCAAGTCCTTTCCATTCCACCATTCCCACGTTGCTCAAAAAAACTTTGTCTGCAACCGAAGCTATATAATATGCTCTCTGTGAATAAGATTCACTAAAGGCGTAGATAAATTTTCCGGAGTTTTTAAAATTATCGAGGGCGTTTCTAATTTCCGTTAAGGTTGCTGCTCCAGCCGCAACGCCTTTCATTTCAAGGCTAATCCCTTTGATGTTGGGGTCAGTGGCTGCGGTGTTGATGCAGTTTAAGATGTCGTCTAAGCCAACGGCAGTGGAGGCGTAGTTTTCAAATGCAGTGTTTTCAAACGGGTTGTCCTCGCCGCGCTCTGCAATCTCTCCATCCAACGTAATTTTCAGGATCGAGTTGTTTTTTACCACAGTAGTTGAGGTGGTGGTAAGCGTAGCGACCATGCCCAGCATTATCATTATGCTGATAAAGATGATAAATGCGTAGGATAGAAAAAATCCTACCATCGAGCCGAACACTACGCGCCAAAACTTGCGACTTCCTGATTCGGGTTTGCGTTGAAAATAATTGTTTTGTTCCATAAAAAAAACTTTATTATTAAAAAAGTACAAAAAACTAATTGTTAACTATTTCCAAATGTATTTTTCAGAATTTATAATCAAGCCCAATGCCTACTACATGACTTGTGCGGGCATACACTTCTTTGCCGCCCGGATGAAAATAAGCAGGACAATTATTGGTGTATTTGTCGTAAATAGTGCATAAGTACGCTACATTAAGAGTCAAATTTTTGATAATGGTGTACGCTCCGCCCACTCCAATGGAAAATGAATTGCCGTAAAAACTCATATCCGATTGAAACTCGTTTGTAAGCCCGAGACACGTAATCTGTCCACCTGCGCTAACCAAAAAATGGTCGTTGATAATATATTCCAACCCCAGCAAAACTTCGCAACTATTATTTTGTTTTTTCTTAGGCATTTTAGCGTAATTGTCAAGATAATAATGAAAACCTGCGCTTGCAATCAATTTTTTATCAAGGAATTTATATGACACACCCATTCCTAACAAAGCGGGAATATCGCTGTGTGTTTTTTCACCATCGTCGAAATTAGCCATACCGGTTGTGTTTTCTTTGGTTTTGTTTTTCAGTGTAACATGGGTTTTAAATTCATATTTTATGCCAATATTCAAGTTATCGTAGTTTAAATCAACGCCGAGAATAGGTATCATACCCCATCCGGCTTGTTTTGTATTAAGTTTAATATTTTGCGCAGCGGCTCCGGCTTCTAATTGCGAAACGCCTTGTGCAGCGCCTCTTAGAGCGGCAGCCTGTTCTACAGCGCCAACCGATTCCAAATATGCAGCGGTATTGTTAAAGTGTGTAATCAAGTTACCTGCATTGGGTATCTGCACATTGTTCAGAAAACCATCGTATCCATTACGCACGATACAGGCGCGCGCACCGGCAAAAAGCGAAACGATATCTTTAACTTTGTAATTCACACCAATCTGTGCACCATACGTGATGGATGATCCGTTCAACCTCATATCAAGCGAATAACCGGCAAGGGCGCCTGTATATCCTGAATTTAGGGCAGCGCCATTCAATCCCATAAGTGGATCTTTTAATTGTCCTGCTACCATAGCTTCAAACGAGGGTAACCCTTCTTTAAACTTTAACGAACCGCCGCCACCTACAATGGCAAAACTTGCGCTAAACACCCAGTTTTTCCATTTATAAGCCGCTTGTATGCTGGGAATAAAAAATGATTGGGCAGTGCCTTTGTATTTTTTTGTGTCGCTGCCGCCATTCAGTTCAAATAGCGGAAAAGTTGAAGTAACGGTACGGGTTTGAAACGCCATTTGATTGTTCAAAGAGATATAAAAGCCATCCTCTTTCATGAACGACAACCCGGCGGGGTTGCTAAATATAGCGTCAATTTCGGTAGAAGCGTTTCGTGCAGGGTTCCGCAGAAAGCGAACGTTTTGGTTGGTGTTGGTTAAGATACCACCGGCAAAACCATAAAAAGAAAATGTTACGGCTGCCAAAATAAGTAATTGTTTTTTCATAAAATTGTTTTTTTGATTTATAAATGACTGCAAAGAAACAATTTTTTATGGAATTGGGGGTGATTACTCTACCTAATGATAATCAATCTATTTGGGGTAAAGTAAAAAGTCAAGTAAAAACAATTACTCCCCACTCGCAAAAATCCATGATATTTTTATATTTTCGCACCCGCTTGCAAAAAACCTCTGTTTTTGCTCAAGTATGTTTATTAAATCTTAGTATATCAGCGTTTTAATTATATGAAAAAACAAAACCCACGACAAAATTTTGAAGAAACAAAAAAAGCCATTGGCTATGTTTCACGCAAAGAAGCTACGCAAAAAGATTATGATAGAATTGGTTTTATGTCAGGTTTG
>JGI24696J40584_12961650_pt1 | contig 28098 bp, 20 predicted proteins | sample TergutCo191P4_FD_40584 | JGI IMG/M metagenome (IMG submission 40584)
CGTAAGTATTGTAAACTTCTATGCAATTGTATGATATCCATTACGAAAAATACTCCTATTTTATTATAGATAATTCCTTGTTATCCTTCATTGCCACCCCCATCCCAAAAAAATTAAGTATAATCCTCAATAACAAAAACCAAAAACAGGAGCTCTCCCATGGAAACCCGCCACATAACCCAATTCATCGCACATTGCAAATACCAAAAAGGTCTCAACAACAAGACCATCAAAGCCTACAGCATCGACTTACGCCAATATTCCGCCTTTTCCAACGACAAAATCGAAAAAGAAGTACTGATAAACTTCATTGAACACCTTCACAAATCATACAAACCCAAAACGATAAAGCGAAAAATAGCTACCTTAAAGGCATTTGTCAACTATCTCTACTTTGAAGAAATCATTGAACACAACCCTTTCTCAAGGATAAAAACAACATTCAAACAGCCGCTAATCCTACCCAAAACTATTCCGCTCAATGATATAAACAAAATATTGAAATGCGCTTATGCCAAATTTAACCACACAGACAGCAAATACCAGCGAAAAACGGTAATGCGAGACATAGCCATTCTGGAACTTCTTTTCGCAACGGGAGCACGGGTATCGGAGGTTTGCTCGCTTAAAGTCGAATGCATTAGCATAAATGACGGATATATTAAAATTTATGGCAAAGGCTCAAGGGAGCGGGTTATTCAAATTGAAAACAAAGATGTAATAAAGGCTCTTTTGAATTACGAAAAAGCGTTTTTCAATTCCATAACTTCAACCGGCTATTTCTTTATAAACAAGCTCAACAACAAAATATCGGAGCAATCTGTGCGATTCATGGTAAAAAAATACGCTAAAATAGCGAATTACAATAAGAATGTAACGCCTCACATGTTTCGCCATTCTTTTGCTACACTGTTATTGGAAGAAGATGTGGATATACGTTACATACAAAAATTGCTCGGACACAGCTCAATTACGACCACTCAAATCTACACTCATGTATCAACAGCCAAGCAAAAAGAAATCCTAGCTGCGAAGCATCCGAGGAATAAGATTAAACCCCACGCTGACCAGTGAGCAGCAGCCTCCTTTAAGAACCGCAAACAAAAGCCAGATACGCCCAAATATTACCGGATTTTTCTATATTTACACTATATTTTCAACGATAAAACGGAGTTTTTGCCTATTTATCAATGAGGTGGAATATGTTGGATATTATAAATCCGCTTTATGCAAAGCCTGATGCTGAGATACTTGTCGAGCTTGGTGGCATGTTAAAGTAGAAGCGAATTGCCAATAACTTAACACAACGCGAGCTTGCGAAAGCCACAGGCATATCCAAAGACCAGATTTCCGAAATTGAACGCACCGGAAAAACCACGCTGGCAACCTTCATTGCTATTTCCAGGAAATTCGGACTCTTCCATGGCTTTGTTTTCCTTTTTGCGATTGATAATATAGCCATTTGGCAGGCGAAAGCCTGCCATCTTAGTTTATAGGGGGTGGAATGAATTGTATAAAGTAAATTTTGAAATGTTTATGGGCCTCCAGTGGCAATTTCTATATTCCCCTAAAGAAATGCCAACGAACCTAGACATAGTAATAAACGGCGCGCGCAAGCACAACTTAAAAAACATTACCGTTAGCATCCCTAGGCACAAAATAACGGTAATCACAGGCGTTAGCGGCGCAGGCAAAAGCAGCCTTGCCTTTGACACGTTATTCGCAGAAGGCCAACGCAGATTTTTGGAAAGCCTCTCAACCTACGCCCGCAGATTTCTTGGCAAAATAGACAGAGGCAGCGTAGATTCCATTCACGGGCTTGCGCCCGCAATTGCAATAGACCAGCAAAGCGCAGCCAAAACCCCCAGAAGCACCGTTGCAACATTAACGGAAATCTACGACTACTTTCGCATAATGTGGGCACGGCTTGGAACTCCGCATTGCCCAACGCACAATAAACCATTGCAAAAATACAACGCTTCGGAACTGCAACGATATTTATTCAAAAATTTCAAAGATATGGTTTGCATTTATTCCAAAAACGAAATCCTGGACAGAGTTCCATTAACCGAAAATAATAAATCCAGACTGCTGGACTCAATAGAAAAAGCCTATGCAGAAAACGAAGGAAGAATAAAAATCTCCGTAGAAAACAAAACCGCTTGCTACTCAAGCTTCCCAAGCTGCCCTGACTGCGACTTCAGTTTGAAAAATCCGCTTGACCCGAAAAACTTCAGCTTCAATTCTCACTTTGGAGCTTGCGAGCGATGCCAGGGACTTGGCGGATTATGCCCGGAGTGCAACGGCGAACGATTGAAGAGAGAATTTTCAGCGGTGAAAGTAGATGGCAAATCCATAAGCGATGCCTGCAAACTGTCTATAAGCGATGCCTTTGAATGGTTCGGAAATTTGCCGCTGAACAAAACACAAAAAATAATAGCAGACCCTTTGTTAAAAGAAATTCTCGGCAGGCTGGAATTTTTGATAAATGTGGGAATTTCGTATTTGAGCCTGGACCGCAAAGGCGAATCTTTGAGCGGCGGCGAAGCTCAAAGGCTGCGGCTCGCCGGGCAAATAGGCAGCGGCTTGGAAGGCGTGCTATACGTGCTTGACGAACCGACAATAGGGCTTCATCAAAGCGATACGAAAAAACTGCTGAACACGCTCTACAAACTGCGAGACTTGGGAAACACCATTGTTGTTGTGGAGCACGATTTGGAATTTATAAAAGCCTGCGATTATGTTATAGACTTAGGCCCAAAAGCAGGAGAATTCGGCGGCGAATTAATAGCAAAAGGAACTCCGAAAGAACTCACAATAAAAAAATTTCCCAAAAGCACCACGGTTAAGTATTTAACAGGAAAAGAAAAACTGTCTGAAGACGTTCCCCTCTTGGGAGGGGTGCCCAAAGGGCGGGGTGGGCTATTTGAGTTAAAGAATCTCACTAAGAATAATTTGAAAAATATTTCTGTGAAGATTCATTTTGGGGCTATCACTGCTATTTGCGGTGTTAGCGGTTCCGGGAAAAGTTCTTTGATGGAGTGTATTTATGAGCAGAAGAAGCCGGTTTGCCTTGTGGATCAAACTCCTATAAATTCGAGCCCGCGCTCTACGCCGGTTAGCTATATGAGCATTTTGGATAAGCTGCGGGAATTGTTCGCCAAGCTGCCGGAGTCTAAAATTCGCGGTTATGATGCGGGCCGTTTTGCTTATAATAAAGAGGGAGGGCGTTGCGAGGCTTGCGAGGGCAGGGGATATAAGCTGATTGAGATGCATTTTTTGTCTGATGTTTGGGAATTGTGCGAGGATTGCAACGGGCGGCGCTATAACAATGAGACTCTTAGCGTTTTGTGGAACGGAAAAAGCATAGCGGATATTTTAGATATGCAGGTGGAAGTTGCTTGCGAATTTTTTAAGAGTATAAAACGAATAGAAAAGCCGTTGCAAATTCTGAAAAGCATTGGGCTTGGATATATTAGGCTTGGGCAAGCTACAATCACTATGAGCGGTGGCGAAATTCAGCGCTTGAAACTTGCGGCGGAGCTTTGCGAATCAAATGCGGACAATACGGTTTTTCTTTTGGACGAGCCTAGCACAGGTTTGCATTTGCAAGACATTCAGCCTTTGTGGAACCATATGCGCAAGCTTTCAAACGCCGGCCATGCGGTTGTTTTTGTGGAGCACCACCCGGATATGATCAAGCTTGCGGATTACGTGATTGAGCTTGGACCGGAGGGCGGCGAAAAGGGCGGGTATTTGGTGCAAAACCATCGCTAAGCCCCATTCTTATTGCCTACCCCAAGGTTATTACAGTCACGCCAATTTGGATTTTTTGCTCTGGAGTTACGGGGCTTTTGCGGTCTATTTGCTCGCCATCTATAAAGGTGCCATTGGTACTGCCAAGGTCTTCTACGAAAAAAGCCTCGTTTTCAAAGGAAATTTCGCAATGTTTTGCGGAGACAAATTCATCGTCAAGGCATAAATCGCAGGAAGAACTGCGTCCTACCAGCAAACCCGTTTCCGGGATTCGCACGGTTTGCCTGTCCTCTTCCGGGTATAAAACTGATACACTTAAAACTGCCATCTGCCAGATCCTTGAATAGATTTTAGAGATAATATAGTAAAATGCTGATTAACTCCGCAGAACTAGCGGAAAAACGCAGCCATATATAGCGGCAATGTTACTTTGTTGCCGGCAACGCCCAAATTACCTGTTATAAACTTAATCCCAAACGGAGGTTTAAACTCCTCCAAAAATTTATTCAAAGAAATAGTCGCATTGTTGCCGGATTTTACCTCAACAGGAATAACGCTTGTTTTTTGAGTCAGCAGAAATTCTATTTCTTGAGCGTTGTTTTCCGGCTTGTAAAAATATAGAGGAATGTTTTTTTTACTCAAAATATCAGCTATTAAATTTTCATAAATTCCGCCTTTTGCAGGGCCTGAAAGAGAATTTTCCATTATTGCCTGCTTCATTTCAAAGCCATACATAGCCGTCAGCATTCCAATATCCATAAGGTAAATTTTAAACCAATTTCCTTTTGAATATGCATTCAGCGGAAAAACAGGCAAAGAAACGTTTTCGCAAAATTTTATCAACCCTGCGTCTCTAAGCCATTCAAGGGAATTTTCATATTTTCTCGCAGAACCGCCTTTTTCCACAAGCGAAAATTGAAATTTTTTATTCTCTTTTGCTAATTGCTTTGGAATGGACAAAAAACTGCTTCTAGCTTTTGGCTTTTCCGGTACAGAAGCATATTTTGCAATATCATCCAAATAACTGGCTAAAATTTTTTGCTGAACTTTATGAACTTCCGTAAAATTTCCTGTTTCAACAAAGGTTTTGACAACTTCGGGCATTCCGCCAACAATCATATATTCCTTAAGATATTTGAACATAGTTTCGTTCATGTCAAAAGGAACTTTCTTTTTGTCCAAATAAAAACTTTTAATATGTTCTATTAAATTTTTATCAATCCCCTTTGCCCATAAAAACTCCTCAAAATCCATGGAAAACATATCAAGTTGCATCTCGTACCCAACAGGAACAGAAGCGAGTTCTTTATAAGAAATGCCGAGCATGGAGCCGGAAGCGATGCAATCAAATCTGGAGTCTTGTGCCAAAAATTTTAAAGCAGTTCTTGCTTGCGGGCATTCTTGAATTTCATCCAAAAATATAAGAGTTTGATGTTCTATGAGCTTAAAATTTATCAAGCGCAGAGACATACTTTTCAAGATTTCATCCGCAGATAATTCTCTGGTAAAAATCTCTTTTAAACCAGGGTTTTCAAAAAAATTCAAAGTTACAGCGCTTTTATAACATTTTTTCCCGAATTCTTCTATAATATGTGTTTTTCCAATCTGTCTGGCACCCTTCACCAACAGGCATTCTTTGTTTTTAGACTTTTTCCAGTCCAAAAGCTGACTTAAGATTTTTCTTTCCATAACAATGAAAATAGAAAAATGCATATTTTCGGACATTGAATTTTGAAAAAATGCATATTTTTGGACATTGAATTTTGAAAAAATGCATAAAATCCTCAAATTGGCAATGATTTTTTTACATTACCACAATGATTATCCACCTTGACGAGTGCGAGAGTACGCATAAATTTATGCGGGAAAAAGCTACAGAGCTGCCGGCATGGGCTGTGGTAGTTGCGGAGTTTCAGTCCGGAGGGCATGGGCGGCATGGAAGAGCGTGGATTGCGCCCAAAGGCAAAAACCTGTGCTTTAACATTCTTTTGCCAACAGAAAAGCTTGAACCGGAGCTTTACGCGCCAACAACGCAAATAGCGGCCATAACCTTGGCAAAAATGCTCCGAAAAATTGGAATTGAGGCAAATATCAAGTGGCCTAACGATATTTTGGTGAACAAACATAAAATTTGCGGAATAATCTCGGAATTTATTTGTGAAAAAATTTCAATCGGCATTGGATTAAACGTGAATACCGAAAAATCAGATTTTGCCGACCTTGACCGCCCAGCTACCAGCATATTTATTGAAAAAGGCGAAATTTTTGACAAAAATGCCATTTTACAAGAATTTTTAACCGAATTTAAAGCCAATTTTGAAGCTTTGCGGGAAAAAGGGCTGTTGCCTTTTATAGAAGAATGGCGAAAAATGGGCTGTTTTATAGGATATAAAGCACGAATCGGCTACGAAGAAGGGACAATTGAAGCGGTTCAGGACGATGGTACTTTGCTTTTTAGAACGAAAAATGGCTTAAAAACAGTCTGGAGTGGAGATTTGGAGATATAAACCTTGACATTTGCCAAATTTTTTTCTATATTTTATGTCCTATTTGATGCTTGATAGCTCAATGGTAGAGCAACCGGCTGTTAACCGGTTGGTTCCAGGTTCGAGTCCTGGTCAAGCAGTTACCGCATCATTTCAACAATGTTAGGTATGTTTTTCCCAATCACCGTTTCCTTTTTATACAGCCTGCCCGTGCTGTCATAATGAAATTGCTCGCCTAAAAGCTCGCCTTCTTTGAAATTCAAAGAATCTTTTAGAATGCCGTTTCTGTACCAGTTTCGCCAAGGGCCTTCCTTTTGTCCTTTTTTCCAAAAGCCATGAACCAAAGGTCTTGGGCTGTCTTTAAGATAGTCCGCAGAGCTTCGCTTTGTCCCGTGCTCGTAAGTTTCTATTCGCAAATACTCGCCGTTGCCCAAAGCTTTGCGAATTTCGCCGTGAATTCTGTTGTTTTGCCAAGAAGTGTCTTCAAAAAAACCGGTGCCGTCTATGAATTCTGTCTTGTCAAGCACATTGCCCGCTTCGTCATAACGTGCCCACTGGCCGTTTCGCATACCGGCTATCCAATGTTCCGCTTTGCGCAATTTTCCGTTGGCAAAATACTCAACCCACAAGCCATTTCGCAAGTCGCTTTCAAACCTCCCGACCTTGTGCAGAGAGCTCCCCGGATAATAAGACATGAATGTTCCGTTTAGCTTTCCGTTTTTGCATTCCTGGTAAATCAAAACTTTGCCCTCGTTTGAGCGCGATTTGAAATAGCCTGTTTCGTTTGCCGGGTGGCAGGAGTTTTCTTCAATCACAACATCATTGTAAATTTTTTTCCAGATTCCGACTGCGGAATCGTTTTTGAAAAATTGCTCGCCGATAATTTTTCCGTTTTCATCAAAGAAAAGCCATTTGCCTTGTTTCAAGCCTTTTTCATAAAAACCTTGCATATAAGGAACTTTTTCCTTTGAAAAAAAAGTCCATTTCCCTTCTCGCAATGAATCTCTGTAATGGCCGCTTTCCATTATAAAGCCCGTTGTGCTCCACTTGCGGTAAACTCCGCTGGGAACTCCGTTTTTAAACGGCATCTCTTCTGCTTTTATTCCGTTTCTGTACCATGAATAAAGTCTTTCTTTTTCGCCGTCTTGCGAAACTTCGTAGGCTGTTTTCGGAGCGTTGTTGTCAAAAACCTCAATGATTTCCAAACGGCTGGGTTCACAGGAAAAAAATAATATGCCAGCCATTAGCCATTTGCCACTAGCTACTAGCCACTTGCCATTTGCCACTAGCCTGTCTAAAAATGCCGCCATCCTTTTGCCTCAAGCTATTTTTCATAAAATTAGAAATTTAAGAAATTTGCGCAAATGCATAAATATGACTTTGGAAATTACCGCTTGACAAGCCCGTTGAATTTTTCTATATTTGCAAACCTATAGTTTATGGCAAAGGAAGGCGTTCAGGACATTATCGCAATAGACGGACCTAGCGGAACCGGCAAAAGCACCACGGCAAAAATGGTAGCTGGGGAGCTGGGCTATACGTATTTGGACACCGGAGCCATGTATAGAGCGGTAGCTTATTTAGTTGAGAGTGGAGAGTTGAGAGTTGAGAGTGTTCATAATTCTTCGCTAAATCTCTCTTTTGATAATAATAATCATATTTTAATTAACGGCGTAAACAGGGAAAGCGAGATTAGAGACCCGAAAATAAGCGCTGTGGTCAGCAAATACAGCGCAGTACCGGCTATCAGGGAAGCCTTAACCGCACAGCAAAGGAAATTTGCGTCCGAACACCCTTGCGTGCTGGATGGGCGCGACATTGGAACGGTTGTGTTCCCAAACGCAAAGCACAAGTTCTTTTTAACCGCAAACTACAAAACACGTGCCGCCCGGAGGCTGCTTGAACTGCAAAACGCAGGCAAGGCAGAGGGACAAACCGAGGAAAGCGTGGAAAAAAATTTAAGAGCACGAGACAGAGCAGACTCAACAAGAGAAATAGCCCCTCTGGCCAAAGCTCAAGACGCAATTGAAATAGACACCTCGCATTTAACAATCCAAGAACAGGTTCAGAAAGTTTTGCAAAGCGTTGGCGAGGCGGCGCGTTGCAACAACTCTTTGAACGCAACCCACAAAGGTTAAACATGTCAAAACAGACGTTAAAAACAGGCTCTCAAGAAGATTTAGACGAAATCTTGAGCGCTGAACAGGAAAACAAAGGCTTAATCGCTCCGGCCAATTCTATGGAGGTATATAACAATACCCTGAAGGATTTCAAGGAAGAAGTTGTTATAGAAGGCATAATCCGCCAGGTTAACGATTTGGAAGTCTTTGTAGATGTCAAGGGAAAATCCGAAGGCATAATTCCCAGAGAAGAATTCAAAGAAGGAGAGCCTATATACGTAGGTTCGAAAATTGAAGTCTATATAGACAAATTCGAAAACGATGACGGACGCTTGGTTCTCTCCAAGCAAAAAGCCGACTTCCTGAGAATTTGGAAACAGGTTTACGAGTCTTACGAGCACGGCGAAGTTGTGCGCGGAATTCTTTCCCGCCGCATAAAGGGAGGCGTGGAAGTAGATTTGTTCGGCATTCCGGCGTTCTTGCCCGGTTCGCAAATAGATCTCCGCCAAATCCCGGACATCAATGTTATGATTGGCCAGGAATATGATTTGAAAATTATCAAAATCAACAAAGACCGCAGAAACATAGTTGTAAGCCGCCGCGTTGTGCTTGAAGAAGAGCGCAACAAGCAGAGAGGCAATGTTTTGGATACTCTTGAAAAGAACCAGGTTCGCAAGGGCATTGTCAAAAACATCACCGAGTTCGGCGCATTTATTGATCTTGGCGGCGTGGACGGCTTGCTGCACATAACCGATATGAGCTACAAGCGCATAAACGATCCTAAGGAAATAGTGCAGCTTGGCCAGGAAATTGAAGTTGTGATTTTGGATTACAACGATAAAAAAGAGCGCATTTCTCTCGGCATAAAGCAGCTTCATCCACATCCGTGGAAAGATGTTTCCGAGCGCTATCCGGAAGGCGTGAAAGTAAGAGGCAAAATCGTTTCTGTTACAGATTACGGTGCATTTGTCGAGCTTGAAAGCGGTTTGGAAGGCTTGATTCACGTTTCGGAAATGTCTTGGAGCGCGCATTTGCAGCACCCCAACAAACTTTTCACAGTTGGCCAGGAAGTTGAAGCCGTTGTTCTCAAAGTTGAAGCTGAGAACGAGCGCATTTCGCTTGGCACCAAGCAGCTTGAAGCCGATCCGTGGGAATCCATTGAGAGCGAGCTTTTGCCGGGCGCAAAGGTCACGGGCGAGGTTCGTTCCATTGCCACATTCGGCGCATTCGTTGAGATTAAGGAAGGCGTTGACGGCTTAATTCACGTGTCTGACATGAGCTGGACAAAGAAGATTGAGCATCCGAGCGAGATGATTAAGAAGGGTGACAAGGTGGAATGTGTTGTGCTTGCGGTTGACAGCGAGCGCCGCCGCATTTCTCTTTCCATGAAGCACTTGGAAGATGATCCGTGGGATAGCGTTGAGAACGATTTCCAGGTTGGCGCAGAAATCAAGGGCAAAATAATTCGCCTTATCGATCGCGGCGCAGTTCTTGAGCTTGTTCGCGGCTTTGAGGGTCTTGTTCCGGTTTCCAAGCTTGGCACGGATTACATAAAAGTTCCTGCGGAAGCCTTTAAGCTTGGCGATGAAGTTCCGGCCATAGTCACGGACTTGAACCACAGCCAGCGCACCATTGGTTTGTCTGCTGCTGACTACTTCAAAAACCACGGCGACGAGCTTGCCGCTTGGAAAGAAGCGCACAAGCCCGGCATGAACGCAACGGAAAAAGCGAAGAAGAAGGAGAAGAAAGAGAAGAAGGAAAAGAAAGAGGGCAAAGAAGAACACAAAGAAGAGCCTAAGGGGGAAAACGGGTAATTTTTAAAAAAATTACCCGTGGGGCGGCTATGGGATAGCCGCCTCTTTTTTAAGTCTAAATTTAGGAATTGATTCCCAAATTTTGTATATTTATGCTTATGGAGACAATTAAACGCTTATTTCAGGCAAAAATTGAAGCCAAATTGAACAAAGGCAAGGTCCTTGTGCTTTACGGTCCAAGACAGGTTGGCAAAACTACACTTGTGAAAGAAATCCTAAAAAAGCATAGCTCCGGCAAGGGTTATTTTAACTGCGAAGAAATTCTCGTAAACGAAACTCTTTTAAGCATGAATTCCAGTAGAATGTTCAATTATTTTTCTGGAAATGAAATCATCGCTTTAGACGAAGCGCAGTCCGTTCTAAACATTGGCAAGGCGCTAAAAATTTTAATAGACTCGCACCCAGAGCTTAATATTATAGCCACAGGCTCATCATCATTTGAGCTGGCAAATGAGGTTAGCGAGCCTTTAACAGGCCGGAAATATGAATTCTTTTTGCCTCCAATTTCCTTTGAAGAAATTAAGCATAATTTTGGAAATGCCGCTGCCATTGAAAATATCGAGAATGCACTTATATACGGTTCTTATCCTGAGATAGTGACTACAGCGAATAATGAAGAAAAACTTGAAAAATTGCGCTTGCTTGCCACAAGCTACTTGTACAGGGATGTGCTTAATTATAACCGAATAAAAAATCCAGATTTATTGATGAAAATTTTAAAATCACTCGCGCTGCAGGTTGGCAATGAAGTTTCGCCAAATGAAATCGCTCGCTCAATTCAAATAGACAGAAAAACCGTTCTTAGCTACATCTCCTTGCTTGAACAGGCTTTTGTGATTTTTAGGTTGCCGCCCTTTATAAAAAACCGCAGGGACGAAATTAAAAAAATGAGCAAATATTATTTTCACGATAACGGGATTTTGAATGCTCTTGTAAATAATTTTTTGCCTTTGGAAAATAGAAATGATGTTGGTGCGCTTTGGGAAAATTATTTGGTGTCTGAGCGCAGAAAATTCAACGAATGTCACAATTTAAAGCCCAATTCTTTTTTTTGGCGAACTCATTCCGGCAACGAAATTGACCTTATAGAAGAGGCAAATGGCGAGCTATTTCCTTTTGAATTCAAGTATAACTCAGAAAAATTCTCCAGAGGCGCACATTCTTTTGTGGAAAATTATAAATCAAAAGAAATTCAGGTTGTAAACAAGCAAAATATATTTGAATTTCTCCAAACTTTAACTAAATCTTAACAGAAACTTAACATTTGAAAGCTAAATTATGCTCAGATGAATAAAAAATTGACTCAAAAAATTGCATTTTCTCTTTTTCGCATTCTCGGCTGGTTTGTCGCAGGCATTCTTTTGTGCATACTCGGGTTTATTGTCTATAACGGAATTGGCGTTATAAGCCTGGAATTTATTTTCGAGGCTCCTAGAGACGGAATGCTCAAAGGCGGAATTTTCCCTGCCATAGTCGGAACTTTTTGTTTAATAATAGGAAGCATGATTGTCGCTTTTCCACTTGGAGTTATGTCTGCCATTTATACAAACGAATATGTTAGAGACGGAAAAGTTTCCAGATTCATACGGATGATGACAAACAACTTGGGAAGCATACCATCCATAATCTTTGGCCTGTTCGGAATGGCGCTTTTTGTAAACGCAATGAGCTGGGGAGATTCCATTATTGCCGGCTCTTTCACCCTTGGCCTTCTTGTGCTGCCCCTGGTAATTCGCACAACCGAAGAATCATTGCGAATGGTTCCGGATTCTCTGCGAGTGGGAAGCTACGCCTTGGGAGCTTCAAAATTGCAAACTATAAGATATGTGGTTTTGCCAACGGCTTTTCCTAATATAGTTACAGGATTAATCCTTTCCGTGGGCAGAGTTTCTGGAGAAACTGCGCCTATACTGTTCACGGTTGCAGCCTACTTTTTGCCAAAATTGCCTTCAAGCATCTTTGACCAGGCAATGGCGCTTCCATATCACCTTTATGTTATATCCACCAGCGGAACAGATTTGGAAGCCGCGCGGCCGGTGGCTTACGGAACCGCGCTTGTTTTAATAACCATTGTTTTGATTATTAACATCGCAGCATCGTTTATACGCAAGCATTTTGCGAAAAAACATGGCGGCCATTAAGTTTTCTATATTCCCTTAATGATAAAATATTACAAGCTGCAGGTTGGGCGAATTGCCGCTGCGGAAAAGCATGAGGCCGAGATTACCATGCTGGTATGTCCGAGCCAAGAGGAAATAAATGCTTTGATGCAAGACTATCAGCTTGACGAACATACTATAGCTTCTGCTTTTGACACCGAGGAGCTTGCCCGTTTGGAGTACGAAGACGAATATACAGCGGTAATTTTCAAAAAACCTAAAAGTTACAACGCCGAAGAGCAATTCCTGTTTCGCATTACCTCTTTTGGTGTTTTTATGTTTAAAAACAAAATAGTGATTTTGAGCGACACCGAACTGCCGTTTTCGGATGAAAAACGCTTTTCCCGCATAACTTCGCTCAATCTGTTCATGCTTAAGCTTTTGAACTATTCCGCATATCATTTTAGCGAGCATTTGCGCATAATAAGTCGTGTGAACGATGACTTGGAAGCCAAGCTGGTTAGCTCTATGGAAAACAAGTATTTGCTGTATATGTTCGGGTTGTGCAAATCCTTGGTTTATTATCTGGATGCAATAAGTTCAAACCAAACCGTGCTGCGCAAGCTGCAAAACGGGCGCAACTTGACATTTTCGGAAGCGGAAAAAGACTTGCTAGATGATATTTACATTGAAACCTCTCAGTGTTTAAGGCAAACCGAAAACCTTTCAAACATTCTTTCCAGCATGATGGATGCCAGAGCTAGCATTGTTTCCAACAATTTGAATTCATTGATGAAAAGGCTGAACGTGTTGACTATAGGGATAATGGTGCCGACGTTTGTGGTTAGTTTCTTTTCCATGAATATTCTGTATCCATTTGAAATAGGCGCAGAATTTCACCATCCTTTTTCTTTTTGGATTATATGCCTTTTGATAGTACTGGCAACCGCAGGCTTCCTGTTTCTGCACAAAAAGAACAAGTGGTAATTCAATCCTTTTCCTTAAGCAAGGCATCGTTATTCAACACCTTGAACGAAATTGACTTTGGGCGGTTTGCATCTCTAACCACAATGCCTTCTTTGTCAAGGCCGCTGGGATATTTGCCCTTGGCTTTTTCCAGCAATGCCTCCAATGAATACGCAAAGCTATCTCCCCGTTCTTCCAAAGGAACAGCGGCAATTCCAAGATTTGCGCACAACTCGCACGCCTTGTCGTAGGAATACTGCTCAAGCGAGTCCATGTCTATCACATCAAATACATACCATTCCAATTGCGGCAGGCGCAATCTATTCTTCTGTACCCCAGGTCCGCATATCTCGCCTATCAACAGGATATTTTTGCCGAGCGATACCAGTTTTTCCCGCAAGCCATATTTATAAACCGGCATCCAGTAAAGCGCGCCTTCTTCATCCTTGATTTCTTTGTTGCGGCTGCAGCACCCGACTTTTCCGTCAATGCAATAAACCGTGCCGGAAGTGCCATCCATTTTCGTTGTGACATAATATTGCTTGCCGGCCAGTTTGTCTAGCAAATCCATAGCAGATTGTATTCGTATTTCATCGGAACTTGGCATTCCGTGCGGACGTTCGCCTATGACTATGCCGCCGGAGGTTGCAGTCTCCGGGATGTACCATTTTTTAACATTGAGTTTTTCGGTAACGTCATTGCCCTCATTGAAGCTGTCAAGCTCTGGAAAAAGCGAACGTGGCAGAATTAGCCCTTGCGATAACTGCCCTCGCAGCTTTACCGTGCGGATGCGAAAGCCATCGCCATTGTCAACATTTGACCTGAACGATGAGGCTCGCAAAAACTCATAACGAGGTTCCACCGGCAGAAAGCTATCCACTTCAAAATAAACGCCAAGCTCCCCTTTTTGAAACTCGCCTTTTTTGACAACGCACTGCCAGCCCATAATGTGCGCGACTTCAAGGAAGTCCGACTCTGGGATTTCGGTAATGTTTTTTACCATCTGAATAGTAACTAAAGAACGCATATCAAAATAAATATAGTAAACGCGATTAACTTCGCTTAGTTGTTTTCTATATTACACCCATGCGAAACTTCTCTTACCATAACCCGACCAAGCTCATCTTTGGCAAAAACACCATAGGCTCTCTTGCGAGCGAAATCCCGCAAAATGCCAGAATCCTCTTAACCTACGGCGGCGGCTCCATAAAAAAGAACGGCGTTTATGACGCTGCGAAAAAAGCGCTAGGCGGCAGAGGTGTTTTTGAATTTGGCGGCATTGAGGCGAACCCTCGCTACGAAACCTGCATGAAAACTTTGGAGATTATCAAAAAAGAAAACATAGATTTTTTGCTCTCGGTTGGCGGCGGCTCAGTTTTGGACGGCACAAAATTCATAGCTCTCGCAGCTAAATACAAAGGCGAAGACCCTTGGGATTTTATGTGCGGCAAAGCAAAAACTCCAAGCGAAGCACTGCCGCTCGCAAGCATACTTACGCTGCCGGCAACAGGCTCCGAAAGCAATGCGAACTTTGTGGTTTCGCGCAATTCCACGCAGGAAAAATTTGGCGGATGGTCTCCGCTTATTTATCCGAAATTCAGCATTTTAGATCCGGAAACAACTTATTCCCTGCCGGCAAAACAGACCGGCAACGGCATAGTGGACACTTTTGTGCACACAATGGAGCAATATTTAACATACCCGGAATATGCGCCGCTTCAAGACCGCTGGGCAGAATCAATTTTAACAACGCTTATAGAAATTGGGCGCAGAGGCATAGACGAGCCGGAAAACTACGATGTTCGGGCAGCTCTTATGTGGACTGCGACAATGGCCCTGAACGGATTAATCAGCAGAGGCGTTCCCGAAGATTGGGCAACGCATGGCATTGGCCATGAGCTAACGGCTCTTTACGGGCTTGACCACGGGCAAACTCTTGCGGTTGTTATGCCGGGGCTTTGGCGCAATCAGTTTGAAAAAAAGAAAGCAAAACTTATTCAGTATGGGAATCGTGTTTGGGGATTTTTAAAAAGCGATAAGAACGGCGCTCTTTTGGCAATAGAAAAAACCGAGGAATTTTTTGAGTCTGTTGGCATTTTCACAAAGCTCAAGGATTATGGAATAGACTCTGCCGAGGCTGCGGAAAAAATTTCCAAAAGATTTGCCGAGCGAGGCTTGACAAGCGAGCAGGGGCTAGGAGAGAATGGGTGCATTGGCCCAAAGGAAATCAAGGAAATTTTGGAGTCTAGGTAATGATAAATATCTCAAAAAAATGGGTGTTAATCACGGGCGCAGCCCGTGGCATTGGCAAGCAAATGGCGTATGCCTTTGCGGAAAAGGGCGCAAATTTGATTTTGCACAGCCGCGACTTGAAGCACACGAAGGGTTTGGAAGCCGAGTTAAAAGCAAAGGGCGCGGAAGTTTTTTCCATAGCCGCAGAGTTAAGCGATGGCAAGGCCAGGGAAAAATTTTTGGCAGATCTTGACGCAACGCATTTGGAAATATCCATTGTGTGCAACAACGCCGGTTTGCAAACTCCATACAGGGTTGATTATTGGGAGGTGCACGAAGCGGATTATCTGCTGAGTTATCAGGTAAATGCGATAGCGCCTATTCAAATAAGCAATCATTTTTTGCCGAAAATGTTAAAAGCAGGTTTTGGCAGGGTGATATGCACAACCAGCGGCATTGCCGGGGAACCGGAGCAAATGGCCTATGCCGGTGCAAAAGCTGCTTTGGACAAGTTTGTAAGGGATCTTTCGCCAAAATTGAAAGGCACGGATGTAACTTTGAACCTTCTGGATCCGGGCTGGCTTCGCACGGATTTGGGTGGCCCGAATGCACCAAACGCAGTGGAGTCGGTGATTCCGGGCGCAGTGATTGCGGCATTTGCGAGCAACAAGGTAAACGGCAAGTGGATTGGCGCGCAGGATTTTGCGGGATTAGCATTGGAAGATGCGGTGGAGAAGCTGGAGAAGCTATGAATTCCGTGAAAAGATACATTCTTTTTATATGTGCATTGCTTTTGGCTGCCTGTTCCGAGCAGTTGGAGCGTTTTACGTATGAAGAAATAACAATATCAAACAGTTCCTCAAGCGCAGAAATTCAAAACCCCTCATCCTCAAGCTCCAGCCAAATTCTCAGTTCAAGCTCAAGCTTGCTTTATACTTGCAATTCAAAAGGATATAATCCGGAAACTCAATATTGTAAAGATGGCAGAGATACAGCTTCATATGACAATGCTGTTGTAAAAAATTTTGAAATAGGCAGTCAAATTTGGATGGCGAAAAACTATGATATTGATTATGGAAATAGCAGGTGTGTCAATCCTGAAGATTCTCTTCTTGTAAAAACGAATACCGCTTTTTGCGATAAATATGGCAGGCTATACGATTGGGAAACGGCAAAACAAATTTGTCCCGATAAATGGCATTTACCGACTGTTAAAGAATGGAATGAATTAATAAAATCTGCTATTAGCGAAATAATGGCGGCAACTGCTTTAAAAGCATTGAGTGGTTGGGAAAATAACGGAAATGGAACTGTCAATTATGGCTTTATGGCTCTTCCCGGCGGTTATGGTTCTTCTGAAGGAGACTATCATGGTAATACTACCAATGGCTATTGGTGGAGCAGTGACTCTGTAGATTCAGGGAAAGCGTATTCTTTTAAAATGCAACCTGATTCTAACAACGTAATAAAGGAAAATTTTTATGATAAATCAGATTACCTCTCCGTCCGTTGCATAAAGGATTAACGCTATGTTTAGATATTCATTACTCTTCGCCATGCTTTGCCTGATAACCCTAGCCAAGGCCGGAGGCGTAGTTGCTATTTTGGAAATAATTCCCGGAGAAGAAAATATTGAACTCACTTTTTCGGAATACCAACTGCTGACAGACGAACTGCGCAACAAAGCCAGAGCAAGCTTGCCTGCGGAATTCACCGTTTTAACGAGAGACAATATTTTATCCCTTATGCCCCCGGAAGAAGAAGAGGCCGAATGCCTCTCCGAAGGATGCGCAGTTGACATTGGCCGTGCCATAGGAGCCGAATACATAACGCAGGGCTACATACGCAACTTTCAGGGAAAGCTAACCCTAACCGTTGAGCTTTACGAATCCATGAGCGGCAACATGCTCGGCAGCTTTGTGACCGTTCAGGAAAACGCAACAGGTCTGCTCAGCGAAATAAGCAAAAACACGCCGGAATTATTTGAAAAAGTTCCAAGAGCTAAAAAAGTTGAGAGTGGAGAATTGAGAGTTGAGAGTGACGCTAACTTAGCAGCTAAAGAACAAGTGCTCAATAATAACTCTCCACTTTCAACTCTCAACTCTCAACTGACAAAGAAGTCTAATACGTCGTTGATAGTTGCAATCAGTCTTGACGTGCTTGGAGCGGCCATGCTTGGCTATGGAATTTACCAGCACGCTCAAAAGGAAAAACATTACGATGATTACAAAAAGTCTTTTGATGCAAAATTGCCTGAGGCAGAAAGGGCGGCGGTTGACAAGAAATATGATGACGCAGAGAGTGCGAGAAAATCCAGAGATGTTGGCTTTATAATAGGCTCTGTATTGCTAGCCTCAGGAATAACAGTGCATATTTTGTTTTAGTGTTCCCGCACGGATATTTTCCGTATATTGTGGCCGATTTTTTCTATATACACGCTTCACAAAGCGAGCTTCATAAGACAAATTCCAGACAAAATCCCAGATACGAAACCTATCAAAAGATTCTTAATGTCTGCTTTTGTTTTTTTTACACGACTTTCTTTTCTTGCCCACTGCACACCGCTTTCATATTTGCCAATCATTTCTTGCCTAAAATCGTAAATGCGATTGAATATATTTTTCCATAAATCAAACTCTTGCTCCACTGTAACTCTTGGCTTTCCTGCACGTGCTTCGCTCGCAAACTTATAGATTTCGTGTTTTTTTGCCAAGAATTTTGGATAATAATTACCATTATCCAAAAGAGTCAATTCATAATTATCTTCTAATTTTTGAACATCTTTATTAAATAACACAAGATGCGTTTTATAGCAATCCAAAGTAGCTCGTTTCAAATGACTCAACACTTCTTTGGCAACTTCCGTTTCTTTTTCCCCATCCACATAGAAAGATTTCATATCGTCAAAAGCTGCGTAGATCTCTATTAAAAATTCCATTGGAATAGAATCGCTTGTAGCCTGAACGCTACTCACTGCGTCTCGCACATTCGCTTCATAAAATTCATAGACTTTCGCTATGGAACAATCACTCATACTATTTTCCTAAAGAATCTATGGCTAAATTTAATTCATTTTGGTCTATTATGGAAACAGAATGCAAAACTGAGCCTCCGCTGCCGGCAGCAGGAAAAAAAGATTTCACCTTGATGGGCGAATCTCCGTGGAGTTTTTTCCAAAGCTCTCTTGGCTTAAGCAACCTCATCTCTTTCATAGGCATTCTAGAAAGAGTTTCCATGCGAGCAACATATTCTTCGTGCACTGTCATAGCCATAAATATACAAATTTTTAAACCAAAAGTCACCGCACGGATATTTTCCGTATATTGTGGCCGATTTTTTCTATATACACGCCCGGAGCAGTTGGTTTTTGCGAGCCTAGCGGGATGCCTTTGAGGGAGTAGTATTGAGGAGGTTGGCTAGTGGTGAGTTGCCGCTTGTGTCTGTGTATATTGCGGGGAAGCTTTCATGTGGCTAAAGCACTCAAAAGGCTACTCAATTTATCTTTGATTGCTTTCGTATTAGGCAAAAGGTTATTATATTTTTTCGGGAGTTTCGCTGTCGTGGTGTATGTAGCAACCCCAATGGGCATAGAGCTATTTTTTAACGAATACTCCACAATGGTTCTGTTTTTCTCCTTGCAAATGATAATGCCAATGGAATCATTTTCATTAGAAAGCTTTACCTTATCGTTCAAAACAGATAAATAGAATTCCATTTTGCCTTTATACTCCGGCAAAAATTCACCTATTTTTAATTCTACCGCCACCAAGCATTGCAATTGCCTGTGAAAAAGAAGCATATCTATAAAGTACTCTTTGTCGGCAACTTCTAAACGATGTTGATTCCCTATGAATGTAAAATTATTCCCCATTTCCAACAAAAAGTTACGAACATTTTTAACCAATTCTGTTTCCAGCTCTTTTTCTGAATGTTCGTTTGACAATTCCAAAAAATTAAATGTAAATTCATCTTTGATTGCTAAGATTGCTTGTTTCTTTATATTGTCTGGCAATGTCTTGTCATAATTCGTTTGATTTTGCAGATATTTTTCATAAGTTTTATTTTCGATTTGGTGGATCAGTACATTTTTTGTCCAACCGAATTTTTTAGTTGCCATTATGTAAAATTGCCTTTGTTTGTTATCTTTGCATTTGCTCAAAACCACAATGTGTTTAGCCCAGCTAATTTCTGCAACCAATGGTTGCAGAAATTCAATGCCATTGTATTCCGTGTATAATTGAGCCATAAGCCATAGATTTCGCTCTGAAAATCCCTCGATGCCAGGAAACTCTGTTTGCAATTCCTTTGAGAGAGTTGGAACAATGGATTTTCCCCAACTTTCGGATTGCTTTTCAGAAATGTTTTTCCCTATATCCCAATATAAAGTCAATAAATGAGTATTAACAGCTTTTATGGCCTCATACTGAGCTTGGCGAATCTTTTGCTTTATACTTGCAATAAATTCTATTTGCGGTTTTGCTAATGAAACCAAATTTTTATTACCTATTGCCATAAAATAAATGAATTCTCCACTCAAAAATGCTTTTGTAAATCTAGAAAATTCTTTTCACTTCACAATAACTTTCCTAATTTGGTGGCCGATTTTTTCTATATACACGCCCGGAGCTGTTGGTTTTTGCGAGCCTAGCGGGATGCCTTTGAGGGAGTAGTATTGAGGAAGTTGAGAGTTGAGAGTTGAGAGTTGAGAGTTGGAAAGAATTGGTGTGGGGGCGCTGATGCTTACTCTTATCATGCCTTGGACGGGCAAGTAGTTGCCGCTTGTGTCTGTGTATATTGCGGGGAAGCTTTGGTTGTTGCCTTTTGTGAGCGCGGTTGTTTTTGTTATCCATGCGTAGCCGGAGTCGAGCGGCAGGTTGTTTAGGGTTAGTCCTTCTGCGTATTCGTATATGATATGTCCGTGGCTGCGCCATGTGCCGGTGGCTTTTGCGATTATATAGTCATCGAGCGTGTCGTTTTTGGCAGTGTAGTTAGTGGTTTCTTTGATGTTGATTGTGACTTTGTAAGTGCCTGCGTTTGTTGGCGGAGTGGTGTTGCCGTTGTAATATACGGTGGTATTGGCGTCTATGGAGAATCCGAGTTGTTCGCCTGAGTAGACGTGGTTTGTGGGTATTTCGAATGTTAATGTTGGCGCGATTTTGGTTATTTTGCCGGTGATGCCAGTGGGTTGTGTTATTTTGTAGTTGTTTGAGTCTGCTGTTCCGCTGCTCATGGCAAAGTTGCCTGTGAAGTTTATGTCTATGTTTTCGCCTGCGTTTGCTGCGGAGTAGGTTGCTGTTACATCGGAAATGTTTACTATTGCGGTTTCGCTGTTTTCGAATCCGCTGAATTGGAGTGTGCCGAGAGACAGCACTGTTGTTGTGGCATCGTAGGGTTTTGTTATGGTGAATCCGGTGATGGAGAGTTCTTTTTTAGCTATGGTGTATTTGCCAAGTTCAATGTTATTTGCGGAACTAAAATCGTCGCCTCCGGTAACATTAACTTTAATGGTATATGTTCCGGCATTGACAGGTTTTGAGGTGCCTTCGTTATAGTAAATTGTGATGGTTCCGAATTTTGTTTCGGTTATGTCGATGCCTTGTTGTGTTCCGTTGTAAGTGTGGCTGGGAATTGCAAAAGCAATATCTGCGGCAGTGGGAGTTTTCTTTGTTGTTACGGATAAAACGTTTGATGGAGTGCCTGCATTGTAATTTCCATTTTCTTTGGAGCGAGCGATGATGTTGTAGGTTGTGTTTTCTTCCAGGCCGCTGAAGGTTAGAGAGGTTTGCCAAGTTGCGCCATTGTTGATAGAATATTCTGCTGATTGTCCGTTACTTGTGCTTACAGCGATTATTGTGATGCTGTCTGTGGTTTTGCTACTAAGTGTTGGAGCGTCAACAGTTATGCCGAGTGCTTTTGACAGAGTTATTGTGATATTGCCATCTACTGGAATGTAGTTTCCACTTGGATCGGTGTAGGTTGCAGGGTATTCATATTCGCCCATTTGTAAGGCTGTGGTATCTGCTTTCCATTCGTAGTTTGCGATGTTTAAATGGGAGAGTTTTGTTGTGTTTGGGTTGTAGGTTAGGTTTAGAATTTTGGGGGTGAAAGTGCCTTGTGCTTGGGCTATTGTGTAATCGCCAAGAATTAATTCAGTTGTTTCTTTATAAACTGTGCCATCTTCAATGTCAACTGTGATTGTGTATGTTCCGGCGTTGGTTGGAATAGTGGTTTTTCCATTGTATTTAACAGTTATAGTTCCCATTCCGTCTGCACCTGTTACTTCGCCGATTCCATTTGTATTACCATCGTCATAAACATGATCTTGTGGTATATCATATGTGAAGTCCGTTATCGTAGGTGTTCTTTTTGTCACAGGATTTGTGGTGACAGTGAGTGTGCCACTTCTACCCGGTGCAGTTACTTTTACCATAATTCCATAATCTAAATCACCTGCATTTACTTGATAAGTTGGTTCATAATCCAATTCAGTGCTGCCTGCATTTGTTGGATTAATTCGTAGCCAAGTATAACCTAATTTGCCATTGTAATTATGATTCGTAAGTTCAATGCTTAATTTATCGCCGATTTCAGGATTTTCATTGTTAATTTGCAGAGTACCTAAAAGAAGGTTAACTCCTGTTCCTGTTATGGTACAAATGGCATTTATAGAATTGGAAAGACTGTGAATTTCTAATAAGTCACTAAAACTATCAGATATTCCAGATCCGGTCCATGCGTAAGTATAAGCCCCTGAACCCAGGCCATTTGCAACGAGAGTAAGATTTCCTCCTTTTAAAACTATATCACCGCTCTTAATATCTTTTTCGTTATAGGTCGCAGTCACCGTACTCATTCTCAGCACGTCATTGTCTGTTTCAGCTTCAAAGATAATTGTATAATAATCTAAAGTAATCTCGTGACTTGCTACACTTATACTGTAACCTGTGACAACTCTGGTGCTGTTACGACATTCATGTTCACATTCGTATATATACCAAGTGCCAGGTGTTACGCTTTTGGTTACTTCACTACCTCCTTCTTTGATTATAACTTCCGTACTTGAATCGGCATTGAGCCATAACGCAAAAGCTTTGCCTTCGCTTGCCCAATTATCCCATTCGGTGCCATCTTTGTAAATATTTATGGTTATGGGCGATAAATTTAAATGCTCTGGCATTTCTATTTGTGTTCTTAAGTTTGGTATATTCCGGAATATCCAAGGGGCATCATTAAAACTTGCTGGATAGTTGCTTATCATTAGTAAATTATTTATTGTTTTATCTGTGCCATGTTTGTCGTTTGAATTACCATTTACTACATCTCCATTAACCTTCATCTGAGCGAAAGCTATATTGCCAGAAAGTCCTATGCTATTGCCTGCTATTCGTCCAATACTGTCACCTGCGCTGATTATTTTTTCGCCAAACGCAACGCAATTTTCAACTATTGAGCCATTGTCCATTTTACCTGCTATACCGCCTACATAATTTGCTCCTTCGACATTTACGGAAGTCCAGCTACTCTTGATTGTGCTACCTTCATTTAATCCAACAATACCACCTACATTATTTATCCCCTTCACTTCACCAATAACGTAGCTATTTTCTATGACGCTGCCATTGCTTATAGAACCGGCGATGCTACCTAATTCATAAGCATTACCGGATATATCCACTTTTTCAAGTCCCAAATTTTTAACTGTTCCGCCATTTATGTATCCAAAGAGTCCTCGTCCTGAAACACTCGTATTAATTATGAGGTTTTTTATTGTATAGCCATCGCCGTCAAAAACACCTTTGAATGAATAGTCTGAGATTCTTCCAATTGGAATCCAGTTTGTATAAGCATTAAGGTCTATGTCATCAACCAGCTTGTAGTATTTGCTGGTTACAGAGCTATTTTCAACATTTACTCTTTGCCGCAAAATATCAAGCTGCCCAGCATTCGCAATTTCATACGGATATTTCTCCACACCGCCGCCACCGCTAGCAAAGCTAATGTGCGGCGTTGCGATGATGGTGAGAGAGCAAAGCTTGCTTTCTAAACCGGTTCCATCTATTGAAATCTTGAATTTGTAGCTGCCGTTTTCGCCTAACAAAGAAGAGGTTGTGCCTTCAGTTGCCATAGCAAACGAGTCATCTTTTATTTCAACAGGTATATTTGCGCCAGCCAACTCTTTTATAAAGTTTATCACCGTGTCTCTTGCGTCTGCAGAATCAATATTATTTGAGTTTGCCAATTTTTGGAGAACATAAAAGTTTGTTGTTGCGCTATCCACCATGTCCATAAATTTCATACTATTAAGCGCATCTTTCAGCAAATAATCCGGCATATCCACAGGTTTGCCAAAACCGGGAAGCTTGCCATTTTCGGCTGTCCAAATAGCGGTGTCTGTGAAAAGACCGCCGATTGTGCCGTCATGTAAAATGCTATCAGCGGTGATGTTTTTGCCGTTTCTATCATTTTCTTTTCCTGTGACCTTCTTGTCATTTACCAGCATGCCAGCAAAAGCTACGTTATTCAAAGTCGAAGGAGAAGGATTTAAATTAGTTCCATATATGCGACCAAAATTATTCTCAGATATAATACTATCTCCCAATGCAGCGCAATTGACCGGAACAGCAGAATTATTCTTCGAGTAACCTAAAATGTTTCCTGTATATGAACTGCTTGTGCTTTTTACTTTTGCTGTTGACCAACTATTCTGAATTTTTATCTCAGAATAACCGACAATGCCGCCGGTATTTTTACCGCCGCTAACCTCACCGGTTACATAAACATTGCTTATTAGGTCTTTACAAAAATTATAATAATTCTCAATTATACCTACAATAGCACCGGTATGGTTCCCGTCGCTGAAAACATCAACATTTTCAAGGCCAACATTTTTAATCGTTCCGCATACGCTTCTTCCAAAAAGGCCTGCATCACTAGTTGTATTAACTTTAAGATTTGAAATTACTTTGCCATTACCATCAAAAGTGCCTTTAAAAGCATGTGCTGCGCTAGTGCGGCCTATCGGTACCCAATTATAGCTAGAAAGATCCAAGCTGTCCATTAGCTTGTAATGCTTGCCATCATAAACATATATATTAATGCCATCATTGTGAACCTTGCCAGAGTAAAATTCGTTAGTAGTTGAATTATTAATAAGCGTTGCCATATTTGCCAAATGTTCTTCTGTTATTATTTCATATGGCTTATCGCTACTTCCATCGCCGCCACCAAAGTTATAAGGCGTAGCAGTTACTGCAATGTCAAAATTATCTTCAAGCGATTTAATATTTTTAGTCAATTTAACTTTAAACTCATATTTGCCTTTTTCGCCAAATGGATTGGTAACAGATACATTGTAATCAACATTAGCTGTTAAAGAAGTACTTTCAATATCAACTGTTATTTCAGAATCTAAATTCAAAGAAACAATTATAGCTTTTATTTCATTTTCCGCATTTGTTTCATCACTTGCTTTTGCTTGAGTCAAAATGGCGTCTTGAATTGCTATTCTTATGCGTTCCATAGCGTAAAGCATAGCTGCGGTGTCTGGACTGCCAATATGTGGTGGCATATCTATGGCACTGCCAAAGCCGGGAAGTTTATCTACACCTTTTGTCCATATAGTTTTATTCTCATTTATGTTTTTATCAAAGTCGTCGAAATTCATATCATTGTTACCGTGCTTACTTATTGCATCTGCATCACTTGGATCAACAGTTTCGCCATTAACCAGCATACCTGCGTAAGCGGTGTTATCGCTAGCTGCAGTTTCGTTTCCTCCAGAATGTATACGCCCAAAAGTTTCGTTGCTGCCGCTTGTTCTTACTATCATGCCAAGAGCAACGTTTTTTTGCACTGTTCCACCAGTACCGATTATACCGCCTACATGATCTACACCACTAACAGTAGCAGATGACCAACATTTTCCAATGTGAGATACTGGTGCTCCAGCTACGCCACCAACATAAGTTTCGCCTCTCACCCTGCCTGTAACATAGCAGTTATTTATAGTACTGCCCTGCGCAGACCCAGCGACAATGCCAACATTATTGCCGCCTATAATATTTGCGTTTTCAATACCAATATTTTCTATATACGCTCCATCTGTAACGCCAAAAAGACCTTTGTTATCACCACCATCTGTGATTGTGAGATTTGAGATTACGTGAGCGTCACCGTTAAAGATGCTATTTTTAAATGGGAATTTATCATTTCCTATCGGAGTCCAGTTTTCATAAGTGGAAAGGTCTATGTCTTCCGTAAGGATGTAACGCACGTTTTCGTTTGCGTAAATGGGGTTGGTTTTGTCATTGTTTACTAAATCAGCCAATTTTTTAAGATCTTCTTTACTTGTTATTTGGTACCACTCATCTTCGTATATTGAAAATTGTGACGAAATAATAATATCGTCTCCACTTACAGCAAGGACCAAGTCTTTATTTTCAGGAAAACCGGAAGGCGTAAAATTTGCAATGTGAGGTGCGCCATTTACTACCGCAACCAAGCCATATGTGTGCTCGCCATAGAAACTAATATTATAGATTTTTGACCCAACTGGAGCAAAAGTTTTGGTAACACTTAGGTTACCAAAATGTGTTAGTATTTCGCCGGTTATAGTCGGATCGCCATCGAGAATTACGGTACTTTGGGTTGTGTTATTGTGAATTGCATACTTTTGTTTTGCAGAAACCGTACCGCCATTAACATTTATTGTGCCAGTTCTATTTTCAATTGCATAACAACCGCTACATGCCTCAGCAGAAACCATGCCGCCATTAACATTTATTGTGCCACTTTCGTTTATAATTACAGTATGTTTGCTCGCAGAAATTTCACCGCCATTGACGTTTACTGTACCAGAGCCGTTATTGTAAATTGCCAATTTTTCGGGTGCAAAAACCTTGCCCCCATTGATGTTTATTGTGCCAATTGATTGGCGAATAGCATGGCTGCTGCCCAGTGTGCCACGTGCAGTGATTTCCGCTGCGCCGGATATAGTAACTACAGCAGTACTTATGCTGGCAATCGCTGAATATGATTTTAGGCTATTAGCTTCAATTTTCCCGCCGGTAATATTCACAGCACGGCTATTATTTAAATAAACCGCATTGCTACTATCGGCAGTATTTGCAATATCCGCATTGATATTTACCGCAAGGTCGCCGCTACTTGCAAGATTTATGTGTATTGTAGGAGCGCTTTTTTTAGAAGAAGTTATTTTACCCGTAAGATTAATTGTGCCCCAAGTACTGCTTGTGTTGTTAAAACTTACGGTATCTTGTAAAATGTCCAATACGCTTGTGCCATCGCCGAATTGTATGGTACACAAGGTTGCGCAACTGTCTCTTATAGTATTAACCACTGTTTGGATTGCCGTATTTTTTTCAATCTCCTTTTCATTTCTTCTTGCTATAAAATTAGCACTTTCTTTGGTCACAATGTATTTATTCTCCAAATGCGCAGGCATATCAACAGCTTCGCCAAAGCCAGGAAGCTTGCCGGGAACGTAAGTCCAAGGGTCATCTGTTAGGGCTGTTGGGAAATCCGATGCTGTTTGCAGTTGGTCGATTGTTTTGCTTAGGCCATCTTGACTATTATTGGCACTGATAATAGAGCCGGGAATAGTCATGCCTGAATAAGCAATATTGTTAGACAAAACGCCAGTACCGCCGGTGCCAATGAATCCAACAATGCGGTTAAAAGTGCTATCTGGACCATATGTTTTTGTCACTGAATTCATAAACGCCGCACAATTTTTTATAGTGTAAGAATTATATGCTTGACCTACAATACCACCAGTATGACCACCTTGATTATATTCAAAGCCAAAGCTATTACCACTCAAATTTACTGTGGACCAGCAATTTTCAACCGTACTATTATCAACATTTCCTGCAATGCCGCCAACAGTAGCATAAGCGGATATATATCCTATCGAATAACAATTTCTTATTATAGAACCACTCTCCATAGAACCCGCAATAGCACCATAAAACTGACCAGTCCCGCTACTATTTCTAATATCCACTTCAACGCCCAAATTTTCAACCTTGCCGCTGGATAAAGTGCCAAAAAGACCCTGATAATGAGCATTAGAGTTTATTTCAATTTTAAGATTTTTGATTACTTTACCATTGCCGTTAAAAGTACCTTTGAATGGGTTGGAGGTAGATAAGTTATTAATATTATATCCTATCGGTGTCCAATTTGCATATTCAGAAAGGTCAATGTTATCAGTCAATTTAATTTCTTTGCCATAAAAATTGCTCGTGTTAATGCCACCTGCTGTGCCATTCACAATTCTAGCCAATCCCGCCAATTGTCTCGCAGTAGAAATAGTATAAGGAGAAGAATTGCCAGTGTACCAGCTATAATCCGGAACTGTATCCGGCACCTGCGCCAACACCTGCGCCACGAAGATTGCCATCAAAAACATCGATATTCTCATTTATTTCCTCTTTTTTACAAAATTGGGGTCTTATTAAGGAATATAGTAAATAATGCGAAGCTCAATGTTTGGGTATAGGGTATGGGGCAGGGCAAACGCATCTAAATAAACAAACGCAAGATTTTTGCAAAAAGGGTTAGACTGAGGAAATTCCCCTCTTGGGAGGGTGTGCCAGCGTAG
>JGI24696J40584_12961648_pt1 | contig 28013 bp, 22 predicted proteins | sample TergutCo191P4_FD_40584 | JGI IMG/M metagenome (IMG submission 40584)
GGTTTACATGGTCTTTCAACCCATAAGGTTTACCCCCGTTGCACATCACTGCCAACGTCGTGAGCTCTTACCTCGCGTTTTCACCCTTACCCCAAATTGCTTCAAGGCGGTTATTTTCTGTGGCACTGTCTGTCACCCTTGCGGATGCCTTCCCGTTAGGAAGTATGGCGCTCTTTGTTGTCCGGACTTTCCTCTCCCGACCGTAATCGGCAGCGACAGAACGACCGTCGTTTTTCAGGTGGCAAAAATCTATATTTTTTTGTATTTCGTTACTTTGAAGACAAGGTAAATGCATATTAATTTCAAACTTCATGTGGTATATGGAGAAAAACGTTATTTGATTAAGGTTTTTTTGTTGATGGGTTTTGCTCTTCTTCAAACAATTATGAGGCTGTACTCCTTTTGAAACAGTCTCCTAGTATTTTATGAGATTTCTTATTGCTTCACCACTTTCCTAACAACATTCCCAAGTTCGGTAGTTATTTTAACAAAATTCATTGTTTTGAACATCTTTTTTTGTGTGTGGTCTCAGAAAAAAGGATAAGTGCGAAGGAAGTTTGTAAAACTTTAAATCCTCCTGTTCAAATAATTACTAAAATCAATCTCAATAGTTTCATAATCCGCATCGAAAAGCGATGAGGCGATGATGAAATCGGCGGTAGCTCTGTTGCAGGCAGAAACAACATTGTATAGGGTGGTAATGCGAAGTAGCGCCTTAACGTCCACATCGTGAGGCTGCGGCTCCATAGCATCCCAAAGGAAAATGAGAATGTCGATTTCTCCCTCACAAATCAATGCGCCAAGTTGCTGGTCGCCCCCCAAAGGACCTGATTTTAACTTTAAAATATTTAGCGTTACTTCTTTATGATGTTCTTTCAATTTCTTTTGCAACGCATTTTCTATCAAACCACCCGTAGTGCCTGTGCAAACGAGTTTATGTTTGATTAAGAGTTCCCAGTTCCATTCAACCCACTCAATCAGGTCTTTTTTGCGGTTATCGTGCGCTACTAACGCAATTCTTTTAGCTTTCTTCATATTTTAATATCCAAAAATTTCCTCCTGCGTCAATTGTTTAATTCTTCCAATTTTTCCCAAACTATTCAAATCCAAATCTTTATAATCACCAAGAACACAATAGGTATAAGGTTTGTCTTTTACATATGCTTCTTGGAAAGTTTTCACATCTGCTAATGTCATATTTTGAATGTTGTTGAAAATATCTCTACGAGAGTCGGTGGAATAACCAAATTCAATATCATCCAGATAGCGCCAAAGGATGCCTTCACGCAGGATGCGTTCCGTTCGAATACTAGTAGTCATATTTTCTTTGGCAATATCGAAAGCTTTTTCCGATTCAGGCATTTCGTTTATTATTTCCATAAAAGCATTGATTGCCTCCATCATTTTATCATTTTGTGTCGCAATAAAAGAAGTGATATAGTAAGCGTATTGTGGTTCTTGCGGACGTTGGTACCCAGCCCATGCCGAGTAAGCCAATCCTCTTGCTTCTCTCATTTCTTGGAAAACAATACTGCTCATTCCGCCTCCAAAATATTCATTATACAAACTGCGTATCGGTTCAATGTTTTTATCAAAATATCCACCTTTGTTAACCATAGCCATGTAAATTTGTTTGGCATCATATTCTGCCATGAGCACAGTATTTTCCGTAACATCTTGTTGTATAAAATTTGTGGCTTTTGGAACAGGCAACAAATTATCAGCAACAACATGCTTATTGTTAATTATTTCTGTGATTTTTGCTTCAGCTAAAGGCCCATAATATAAAATTTGATGTTCAAAATTTTTCAAACCTTTGGTACGATTTACCAACTCCTCAGGATTCATTATTTGTAATTCATTTTTAGAAAGGATGTTAGTGGTAGGAGATAAAGCGCCATAGATAGCATAAGTTCTTAACCTTGAGAAATTTGTTTGCTGATTTAACTTGGCATCGGCACGTTCTTTCAATATATCATTCACTAAACTATTGTAAATATCCATATCTGCCTGTGCATCAGCCAAACGTTCTTCCAATAAGTCGATTGCTTTTTCAAAATTCTCGTTCAAACCTCTGATATACACATACACTCTGTCGTCGGAAGCGAATACTCCAAAAGAGCAAGCCATCTTATAAAATTCGCTTTTAATCTCTTCAGCAGTATGTTTAGAGGTTCCTAAATAATCTAAATATTTAAAAGCTGCCCCAAGCGCCTTATCGTTGTTGTTGCCCATTTCAAAAACATAATATAATGAAAATAACGGATTTATATCATTCTTAATATACAGTAAAGGGATGTTGTTTTTTACACTTAATTTTGATAAATCTTTGTTATAATCAATAAATACCGGTTCAATTGGTTTTACGGTACGTGTTTTTATGCTTGCCAAAAATTCACTTTCTGCATCACGATTTGCTGAAATAGGGGTAATGGTAGGTTTGTCTATCTTTTTGTTATCCGGTTTGCCTTCTCTTTTATAAACAATAGCATAATTATTTTTAAAATATTGATTACAGAAATTAACGATATCCTGTTTGGTGATTTTTGATTGGAAATCTATTTTTCCAACAACATCTTTCCAGGGGATATTGGAAACGAATGAATTTAAAAGCATATTTGCCGTATAGCTTGGATATTGTTGCTGGTAATATTTTTCTAATTTAAAGTTATTGATAACGGCTTGCAGCAGTTCTTCATCAAATTCACCTCTTTTCAGTAGTTCTAATTGTTCTAATAATAAATCTTTTACATCATCTAATGTTTGTCCTTCTTTAGGAGTTCCTTCCATGTATAAGAAAGAATAGTCTGCTAAATCGTTCACATAAGAACCTGCACTTAAAACTTTTTGTTTTTGTTTTAAATTCAAATCAATTAAACCGGCTTTTCCGTTAGTTAACATATAATCAATCAATTCAAGAATTTTAACTTCATCGGAATTGGCGGCAGGGAAACGGAATCCCAACGCCACTTTTTCTGTTTCCAAACCGATAACTTCTTTTACAACAGGTTCAGTGATAGGTTGTTCAGGATCGCTTTTAAACTCCGGTAATTCTTTGGGCAACATAGAGCCAAAATATTGATCAATGATTTTGATTACTTCATCGGGATTAAAATCGCCAGCCATAATAATTGCCATATTATTAGGCACATAATAAGTATCAAAATAGTTTTTAATGTTTGTAATGGAAGGATTCTTCAAATGTTCCTGTTTGCCGAGCGTAGTTTGTGTTCCATAGGTATGATGGGGAAACAGTGCATTCATCATCGAATAATATACTTTTACTCCATCTCTGGTTAGGCTCATATTATACTCTTCATAAACGGTTTCCAATTCGGTGTGGAAAAGGCGAAGTACCGGATTGGTGAAGCGGTCGGCTTGAATTTTCGCCCAATTTTCTATCTCATTGGAGGGGATATTTTCCGTATAGGCGGTTACATCATTGGAAGTAAAAGCATTGGTTCCTTGTGCGCCAATAGATGCCATGAGTTTGTCATACTCATTGGGAATCGCAATTTTAGAGGCTTCCTGCGAGACGCTGTCTATTATCACATAGATGGCTTTTCTTGCTGCTTCATCGGTTGTATTTCGGTAGGTTTCAAACAGTTCCTCTATTTTATTGAGTAACGGTTCTTCCGCAGCATAGTCTGCTGTTCCGAAGTTTTTAGTTCCTTTGAACATAAGGTGTTCAAAGTAGTGGGCTAATCCGGTAGTTTCTGCCGGATCGTTCTTACTTCCCACGCGAACGCCAATGTAAGTTTGGATGCGTGGTTCATCTTTGTTTACAGACAGATACACTTTAAGACCATTGTCTAATGTGTAAATTCTGGTTTGGGTAGGATCGTTTTTTACAGTTTCATAACTGTATTTAGAGCAGCAAGCAGACAGGATAATGGCTAAAATGCTCAGTTTTAAAAAAAAGTAGAAGTGTTTCATAATGATTTTTTGTAATGGTGAAATATTTTTTGAATAATAATAAACGATAATTTTGTGAAAAAATTTCTATTATGTCAACTTAATTTATTCAAATTAAAATATTATTTCGCAGGGCTAAATTAACTCAATTACTATGGGACGAATTGCTTTTTGGATTACTTATTTATTTTACACATTACCTGCTGACAATAAAGATAATAGAAGACATATCCATATTTTTAAAGGAAAAGGCAAACATATACAAAGCATGGCGAAAATTTGGATTGAACAAAACGGAGAGAAAGATATTTCAATTTCTTACAATAAAGGCATTCCTGTAAAAGATATAAAAGTAATACTGCAACTAATTGATGATAATTGGAATGAATTAATGAAACAAATAGAAGATTCTTTTATGGGGCAGAATATTAAAATTATTGAATTAAAAACGAAGTAAATCATGTGTAAAATTGAAGGTATTAACACAAGAATAAAAAAGATAGATTTTTCTCATCTTAATAAAATGGGGTTTTATTTAGAAGATGGAAGACAATTATATGTTCCCCTTTCAATGTTTCCTGATGTCAAACAACTTTCGAAAGAGGAGCGCACCAAGTGGCGCATATTAGATGATATTTATTTCGATTTTGATACGCCGTCTCTTTCAAAAGTATTTTCTGTTGAGGATGCTATGTATTTGTAACCTAATTAATAATAAATCGTTTTGTAATTTGTGATCAATTTTGTAATTGTTGGCAATGCCGATTTAGCGAATCCTTGTTGAATTGATGCCCACATTGCTCACAAAAAGTGCTATTTTTGCCCCCCTTTAAAAAATAAACCCCGATCTATTATGAATTTATCAGAACAAGAGATTATTAGAAGACAGAAATTGCAGGACTTTAACAATTTAGGTATTGATTGCTATCCGGCGGCGCTGTATGAAGTGAATGCTACTTCGCAAGAGATTTTGGAGAAATATCCTCAAGACAACACGCTTTTTCAAGATATTAGTTTTGCAGGAAGAATTATGAGCCAGCGTATTATGGGCGCAGTAGCTTTTTTTGTACTGCAAGACACCGTTGGAAAAATTCAAATCTATGCCAAACGCGACGAATTGTGCCCTGAAGAGGATAAAACGCTTTACAACAGTGTGTTTAAGAAATTGGATATTGGAGATATTATTGGGGTAAAAGGTTTTGTATTTACCACCCAAACCGGCGCTACCTGCATTCATGTAAAAGAGTTTACCATTCTTTGCAAATCGCTGAAACCGTTGCCGATAGTAAAGGAAAAAGAGGGCGAAGTGTATGATGCTTTCCAAGATCCGGAACTGCGTTATCGCCAACGCTACCTCGATTTGATTGTGAATCCGCATATCAAAGATACGTTTATTAAACGAACAAAATTGGTAAATACCATGCGTAATTTCTTGAATGAGAAGGGATATTTGGAGGTAGAAACCCCTATTTTGCAACCGCTGTACGGGGGCGCTGCAGCCCGTCCCTTTAAAACACATCACAACAAATTGGATATGACGCTTTATTTGCGTATTGCTAATGAATTGTATTTGAAACGATTAATAGTTGGCGGTTTTGACGGGGTGTATGAATTTTCTAAAGATTTCCGCAACGAAGGGATGTCGCGCTTTCACAATCCTGAGTTTACGCAAATGGAACTCTATGTGGCATATAAAGATTACGAGTGGATGATGAATTTGGTGGAAGAGATGGTGGAAAGAGTGGCGCTGGCATTGCATGGAACTACACAAGTGCAAGTAGGCGAGAAGGTTATTGACTTTAAACGCCCATGGAAACGCTACACCATGTATGGGGCTATTGAACATTTTACAGGAACCGATATCTCCGGCATGAATGAAACAGAAATGGCAGCATTCGCAAAAAAATGTGGCGTAGAAGTAGATAAAACGATGGGACGCGGCAAATTGATTGACGAGATCTTTGGCGAAACCTGCGAAGCGCACCTGATTCAACCAACCTTTATTTACGACTATCCCATAGAAACCTCGCCGTTAACCAAAAAACACCGCTCAAAACCCAACTTGACAGAACGTTTTGAAGCCGTTTGTAACGGAAAAGAGATTTGCAATGCCTACTCCGAGTTGAACGACCCGATTGACCAGCGCAAACGCTTTGAAGACCAGTTAGAACTGGGCAAGCGCGGAGACGAAGAATCGATGGTGTTAGACGAAGATTTCTTGCGTGCCTTAGAGTACGGCATGCCTCCCACATCGGGCTTGGGTATTGGAATTGACAGACTCTCCATGATTATGACCAACTCCAATTCTATTCAGGATGTGCTGTTTTTCCCGCAGATGAGACCGGAATAATGGGCTAAATGAGGAAAATGTGCGAAGGGAACACGACCTTGCAGCATATTTTATTTTTCTATTAAATTTTTTTATACTCATTAGGAGTCAAACCCGTATATCTTTTAAAAAATCTGCCGAAATGAGACGGGGTACAAAAATGTAATATTTCACTGATATTTTTTGTGTTCATAGTAGTAGATTTGAGAAGCGCTTTGGCTTCCAATACAATATATTCGTGAATCCAGTCTGATGCGTGTTTTCTGCTTACTCCGTAGATTACCGATGAAAGATATTTGGGCGTAAGGCATATTTTGTCGGCATAAAACTTCACACTGTGTTCTTTGCGGTAATGTTCTTCAACCATTTTAATATACCGCTCATATAGGATGACATTATTATCTTGATTCACTTTTTCAGGAACATTTTGCCGAGCAACAATCAAATGATAGATGTTGTAGAAAGTAATTTGAAAATAACTTTGAATAATTTGCAGGCGATATGTATGGTTTGTATCCACAATTTTTTCTTTTATCCTGTTGAAAATCAGAATATATTCCTGCATTTCTTTTTCCAAAAGGTCAAAATAAGGTTGTTTCATCAGGTTGTTGTGCAGGTTTATTGTTTCAATAAAATGATTTTGCGAATTGAAAAAATTTCTTCTCAAAACCATAAAACCTGCCTTAAAATCGGGACTGATTTCTGTTGTTTGAATGATTTGGTCTTGCAGAAGGATACATAACTGGTTTTTCGTAATCATCATTTTTTTCAACCCAAGATTAAAATGAATAGAACCTTCCATACAAAACACAATAAAGGTAATTCTGTTTAGCCGTATGGGATAATCCGTTACAGCCATCAATTCCCAAACCTCCCTGTTTTCACTTGAAAAATTATCAAAAATCAAAAAACTGTCTTCGAGATTTTCATTTTCGATGTTATCCTTGATGACATTAAAGCCTATTTTTGTAATTTTATCTGACATATATTTCTTTTTTTATGTTCAAAAACGCCAATTTATCATATTTATTTGCAATAATACGACATTTTGAACAAAAATACAAACTTTTATGACTTGAAAGATATTGTTTATGCTTGTTTCTTTGCATTTTAATTTTAAACAGCAATAATAATTATCTAAATATTTAAAAATGAATAAACTATATTTAATATCAGCAATTGCATGTGTCTTATCTTGTGGTCAGATATTGGGGCAAACGACGACGACCACCACAAAGACGATAAAAACGGAGACTACAACGCCCGTTTCGCAACCGTCAAATCGGAATGGAAAAACAGAAACCATTACCCGTACCGTAACTATTAACTCTAATGGGGATAGTACCGCTACCATTACCCGCACTTTTTCGGGGAATATGAAAACATCACTCGGCATCAAAGCAAATGTAGGTTTTTCAAATTTCGTTATACGGGATATGCCTGATTGTCGAAGTAATATGGGTTTTAGTATGCTGGCAGGCGGTTTTATTAAACTTGAAAGCCGTTGTTTTGCACTTCAATACGAACTGTTGGTTCGTTATAGAAGTTCTGAAACGGAAGATACCATTATGCAAAATAAAACAAACTATCAATATTGGGGGCTGGAATTACCCATTTATGTTATGGGGCAAATACACACAAAAGCAGGGAAAATTTTCATTGGCGCAGGACCCTATGTTAGTTTTGGGATTGATGCAAAACAAACTCCCGAAAATGTTAATCTTTATAGAAAGAAAAACGCAACAGGAAAGGCAGTTATGCATCGTTGGGACTTCGGAATTGGAACGATGTTGGGCTTTGAATTTAACAACGGTATAAGCCTCAATGCTGGTTGTTATCAGGGCGGAGTAGTCAATGTATTATCTGCGGAAAAAGGCAATAAAAGTATGAAAAATCAAGCCGTTAATTTTGGGATAGGATATAAATTTTGAAAATCTTATCGCAAAGAGAAATAAATTTATTTTTGCCGCCTGAAAATTTTAAAATTATGTTGTTTTAAACACTTAGGTTTAAAAAATATTTATAAATCAACAAAATCAAGTATGAAAAAAATCATTTTAATTATGTGTATTGCAGCCGCAATGATGGTGGGATGTACAAAAAAAGAATCCCCGAAGAACCCCTTCTTCCAAACGTGGAACACGCCGTATGGCATCCCTCCTTTTGAAGAGATTAAGTATGAACATTATCTTCCTGCCTTTGAGGAGGGTATGAAACAGCAAAAAACAGAAGTTGACGTTATTTGCAACAATGAGGAAGCGCCCACTTTTGCAAACACTTGCGAAGCGTTGGAGTACAGCGGACAACTGCTTTACACTGTTTCTTTAGTATTTAGCAATTTGGAAGGCGCCTGCAACAGCCCTGAAATGGAGGAGATTGCAGAAACGGTAGCCCCACAACTTTCCGCCCATTCCGATGACATTAGTTTGAATAAAGTGCTTTTTGAACGTATTAAAGCGCTTTATGACAAAAAGGAAGACCTGAATTTAGAACCTGTGGAAATGAGGCTGTTGGAAGAACAATACAAGGGATTTGTTCGTGGCGGTGCGCTCATCCCCGAAGAACAACAACCCAGATTCAGAGAGATTAATGAAAAATTGGCATTGCTTTCTATCAAATTTGGAAACAATGTATTAAAAGCCTCCAATGGTTATAAATTGGTGGTGGACGACAAAGTGCGCTTGGAAGGAATGCCCGAAAACGCATTAGCCGCAGCCCTTGATTTGGGCGCTCAAGATGAAGCTACTAAAGGAAAGTATGTCTTCACCATTCAGTTGCCCAGCTATGAGCCATTGTTGCAGTATTGTAAAGACAGAGAACTGCGTAAAGAAATGTGGACTGCCTACGCAACACGTTGTACTTCTGATTCATTGAGCAATTTGGAAGTGATTGAAGAAACTGTGAACCTGCGCATTGAACGTGCTAAAATGTTTGGCTTTGATTCTCATGCCGCTTTTGTGTTAGACAATTGTATGGCAAAAACGCCCGAAGCCGTCAACAATTTGTTGATGCAAGTATGGAAACCCGCTATTAAAAAGGCAAAAGAGGAAGCCGCAGAATATCAAAAAATGATTGATGCTGAAGGTGGTAACTTTAAGTTGGAGCCTTGCGACTGGAGATATTATACCGAAAAACTGCGCAAAGAAAAATACAACATTAATGAAGAAGAAGTGAGCGTTTATTTCTCGTTAGAAAATGTGAAAAATGGAATTTTCATGTTAAGTGAAAAACTATACGGCATCACCTTCCAACCCAACCCCAATCTTCCTAAATATCACAATGATAATGAGGTGTTTGAAGTGAAACGCGGTGAAAACGTAATCGCTATTTTGTATATGGATTATTTCCCGAGAGAAAGCAAGGGGAGCGGCGCATGGATGACCAATTTCCGCGAACAATGGTACGACAAAGACGGACACAACGTGATTCCCATCGTGTCTTTAGTGATGAACAGCGCCAAACCTACGGCTGATGCTCCCGCACTTTTGTCGTTTGACCAAGTGGAAACTTTCTTCCACGAATTTGGACATGGCTTGCACGGCATGCTCACCAACTGCAAATATCGTTCATTGTCAGGCACAAATGTTTCCCGCGACTTTGTTGAGTTACCCTCGCAAGTGATGGAAAACTGGGCATCTGAACCGGAATTTCTTAAAATGTATGCCAAACATTACAAAACCGGCGAACCTATCACCGATGAGTTGATTGCAAAAATGGAAGCTACCTCCACTTATGGACAAGGTTTTATTAACGCCGAATTGTTGGCTGCTTCTTTCCTTGATATGAATTATCACACCCTTACCACTCCGGGAAAAATCAATGTGCTTGAATTTGAAGACCAGGCAATGAAAAAATTAGGCTTAATTCCTGAAATTATTTCAAGATATAAAAGCCCGTATTTTAAACACGTTTTCACCACAGGATACGATGCCGGCTACTATTCTTATACTTGGGCAGCTGTGCTGGATGCCGACGCCTTTGAAGCCTTCAAAGAAAAAGGAGATCTCTTCCACAAAGAAACCGCCGATTTGTTCCGTACCTTTGTTTTAGAAAAAGGAAATACGCAAGATCCTATGGATTTGTATGTTGCCTTTAGAGGTAAGAAGCCGGTGATTGAGCCGTTGTTGAGAAATAGAGGGCTGCTTTAGGAATTAGGAATTAAGAATTAAGAATTAGGAATTAAGAAATTAGGAATTTGGAATTATGAGAAAGGGGAGGGCATGGAGAATGCGCTCCCCTTTTTTTTTATCTGTATTCATGAATTAACAAAATACAAGGTGAATGTTTTTTTAGCATAAAAAATAAAAAAATAATTATTTTCGCCATTGTTTTTGCTAATTATGAAAATACGTTTATTCTTTTTGATTTTTTTAGTTGTTTTTTACTTTTTGAGTTTTGCTCAAGGTGCATCTACCACCCTTCAGAAAAAGAGTATTCTATTGGAAGAATTTACGGGAATCTATTGTGGTTATTGCCCACAAGGACATGAACTTGCCCATTATTTGATGAATGCCAATGAACATGCTTACGTGGTTGCCATTCATGCAGGTTTTTTGGCTGAACCCGACTACGGAGATCCTGATTACAGAATTGCCGGAGGTGAAATTTTGGATGCATCGTATAATGATTATGGATATCCATCCGGGTTGATCAACAGAAAACTTTTTGACGGAACCTATATTATGAATAGGGGAGGGTGGATCAAATCAGCCAAAGCTACTCATGCAGAGGATGCTCCAGTAAATATTTTATTGACAACTGTTTTTGACGGGAACACCCATAAACTTTCTGTTAAAGCAGAAGGTTACTACACAATGGAAGTAACGGAAGCATCTCACAGATTGAATATTGTAGTTATTGAAAATAACATCATTGGTCATCAGAGTGGTATTGGCGGTGGTAGTAACTATCTTCATAACAGAATGTTGCGTTCTTTTATAACGCAGATGAATGAAGCGGTGTGGGGGGAAGAGATTGTAGCGCCCACGCAGGGAAGCTATTTTGAGTTTAACTATGATTATGATTTACCCGAACACATTAATGACATTCCCATAAAACCGGAAAATATTGAAATCATTGCCTTTGTATGCGCTGGAAAAACAGACGTGCTGAATGTAACGGGGGCGAAACCTTCTTATATCAATTTTGTAAAACCTTTTGAAGCCACATTGTTGGAAGCTGAACGCAAAATGGGCGCCCGTTATGGGTTCAATTTTTTTGACGCACAATTGCAAAATCTCTCCCACAAAACCATCACTTCGGCAACGTTTGAACTCAATCTAAACGGAGAGATTCAAAAAATAGAATGGAATGGAGAGATTCCTGCTTTTCAAACCCGTCCCGTTTTATTAACCATTGAGCCATACATTATTAACACATCAAACCAATATGCCATTCAACTGATCGCTTTAAACAATGAACCTTATAACGGAAATACCATTTCAGGCAGTTTTAATGAACCGGTTGCCACTACTCCCAAGATATTTATAGAGATAAAAACGGACTTGTATGCAGATGAGAATCAGTTTGTAATAAAAGACAGGGATGGGAACATTGTTGCCACGTTTGGTCCTTACAAATCGAATGAGGTAGCTGTTTACAACGAAACCATTACCCTTGATAAAGATGTAACCTACTGCTTAGAAGTGATGGATCAATGGTGGGATGGCATGTTGGAACCTCGCGGCTATATTAAGTTGCATAGCGAAGATGGAGAATTGATTACACAGAATTATCAAATTTCGCTGTTTGGGGAAAAAGTATTTATTCACACTTCAAAAGAATCTTCTTCTATAGTTTCCCATACTATGCAACAGAGTCATATCTTTTATGATACTTGGGAGCAGCAGATAAAAATCTCGTTTTTTCCTCTTGCTACCGGCAAGATTGAGTTATTACTTTATTCCGTTACGGGCGTATTGTTGTTAAAAAAAACTGTTTATGCAGAAGAAGGAACAAAGTGTAACCTGTCTTTACCTGCATCCCACTACGATAATGGAATCTATTTTATACGAATTGAAACAGAAAAAAGTACCATCACCAAAAAAATCATAAAATATTAACCTTAAATTATTAAATCTTTAAATTATTAAATTATTAAATGATAAATTACTATGAAAAAACCCCACCTCCTTTTAATATTTTTATTGGCGCTAACTATTATCTCCCAAGCCCAAAACCGCAGCATAGCCCGCGGGGCAGAGCCCGAAGAATTATACGTATATACAGAATGGTACGGTATCTACAACCCACTGTGGGGAAGTTTTGATACTTTACGCCTTGCTGTTTGTCGACTCACCGAAAACGGCAAAAAGCTAACTATTCAGTGTGATTTTGATGCTGTTACTGAACCCCTATCTGCTGTTATTCTTGCCGATGCTACCTCCGGCGTGCTTTATAACAAACGCGTACATTTAAAAAACGATGGATACACCTATACACAACTTTGGGCGAGTTTCGATTATGGGGAAAATTGGGTATTTCGCGAGGAAAATAAAGGGTCTAAAGGCTATACATCAGGATTTCCAGATAGTGTCATTTATACAACAGGTGAGAATAGAACATTGCTGCAAAGCAGAAATTCTGGTGAGTCTTTTGAATTTTATTTTGAAATACCTATTCCTTATTCTTCGGGTTTACCTGGTTTTAAGGAATGTGAATTTTTTGGCTTGGGCGGTAATAGTTCTAATTTTGAGGTACATTATACAAATGATTGTGCTAATTCTTTTACTGTAATTCCAATATACAATCAATTTATCACAGATTTGGCACCATATCCAGATATTTACCGTGGTAGCTTGTCGGGAGAACTCTATATTAGTGCAACGTTTCTTGATCCGGAAAATAACAATAAAAGAATCTATAAAGCCTCCTTTAGCGCAGATACGGGACATTCTTTTCGCCATGTGTATGTCAGCGAAAGTTATTATCCATGGGATAATGGAAGACCTTCATTCATGTCGGATAGAGAGCCTGGTGTGTTTTATATTATTAGAGGTTATTTAGTCGAAGATACGAATCCGTTGGGTGAACATATAAAACTATGTATTGAATATTACAGAGATTACGGAGAAACGCATGTTGCTACGTATTGCCACGATCTAACCAAGAATTACGGCACTTCATGCGAGGCAGTTAGCGATTTGGTTTCAGAAAAATGTAATAACGATTGCATCCTGCTTACTTGGAGCGAACCTGAAAGTAGTTTGCCTGTGGAAGGGTATCATATTTTCCGCAATAGCATATTGTTAACAGAAGAACTGATTACCGACACCGTATTTTTTGATAAAGACCTGCCTGTTGGAGATTATGAGTATTATGTGGTTGCGTATTACACAAATGGCTGTATATCGGATACGTCGAATCATGTTGCAGAAACGATAGAACTGGGCATTGAAGAATTACGAATTACGAATTACGAATTAAGAGTTTATCCGAACCCAACGAACGGAGAATTGAGAATTAGGAATTACGAATTAGGAATTATGGAGGTTGAGGTGTTTGATGTTTATGGTAGAAAAGTATCATTTCTCACCTCTCATTCCTCACCTCTCATTTCTATCAACATTTCCCACCTGCATTCCGGAATCTATTTTATACGAATTGAAACAGAAAAAGGTACTATCACCAAAAAAATCATAAAGTATTAACCTTAAATCAAATTTATTATGAAAAAACTTTTATTCTTAATCACCATGGCTCTGCTCTTCCCCACAATTGCATGGTCTCAAAACTGGGTACCACTTACCAAAACAGAGCCTGCCGAACCCGAAATTGCTATTATCCAATCCGACAATCGTCAGGTAGGTTTTACGGTTGAGTTGTCTGGCTTTTTTTCTACCTTAATCACGGAAGCAAGAGTGAATTATCAACGTCTTTCCATTTCCGGATATGGAGTAACGGGAGAAACAGGAACTCCTGAAATACCAGTCATACGCAAACGAATTGCCATACCGGTTTGCGATAAAATCCATTATTCAGTACAAGTTATTGAAAGTCAAATCTTAGCGGGGTATAGAGTATATCCTGTGCCGAAATTACAACCCGACACAACAGGCATGTTGCAAGAGGTGTTTACGATTAAACCCTCCGTTTATTTACAAAACGCCCCTATACCCGCAGAAAGTTACTTGTTGGGTGAAACAGGCGCGCTGCGCCATCAGCATTATGTGGAGCTTGAAATACATCCCATTCAATTTAATCCGGTAACCGAACAACTACAGGTTGCTACCGCTATGGAGATTATCCTCACTTTCGACAAGCCTGTTACCGACGTGAATGTGCCTACTGGCATTTTTAACAAGGTGGCAGCAACCTCCTTTATGAATTATAAAGACAACGGATGGAGTGCTATAATGAACGATAAAGCTTTTGAAAAAGACGGCTTTAAACCCGGTAATGTAGAATGGATTAACCTGATTGATACGGCGCAAGCGTGCCAAATTACGGCAGATTACCTCATTATTACTGTTCCCGAATTTTTTACGCCAAACGACCCCCATTCGCAATTAATTCGCTTGGCAAATCACCGAGCGTATTACAATGGCTATGATGTGGCTATCGTGAATTTGGAGCAAATTTTGGAGTTGGATTTTTATTATGAGGGATCCTCAAATTCATGGGAACCATTTGATAAATACATAAAGGAGCAGCGTATGCGTACCTTTATCCGTCGCGTTTTCGAGGGGGCAAATGCACATCATGTGGGGGCTGACAGTTGCTTGGCTTTCGTACTCTTAGTGGGAGATAATTACGGGGAAAATGAGGGGATGCCTACGGGTAAGGAACATGGAATTTATTGGTTTGACTCTTCAAATGAGATATATGCATCAGATTATTATTTCACCTGCATCACCAAAAATGCAGCAGGAAAGTATGATTCTGATGGCGATTTTTGGATAGGCAGGTTTAGCGTAGAGGATACAACACAGCTATTCAATTTGGTGCAAAAAAACATCAACCACGAAACAGAATACAGTCCAAAATTTTGGCGCGAAACAGCAGGGAGTACTTCAGCATGGCAATTCAATACTATGCTTCCGACGTATCACAATTTTATCACTAATTTATTAGATAACTGCGGATGGAATTATGTTCCGGTAATAGGTTTGAATTCCAGCACACCATTAAAAACGCCTACTATAAATTATTTGAATGCTGGCACGGCATTCGTTCAATACATTGATGGTCCCTCCGAAACAAACAATCCTACTTCGTGGTTGGATGGTTTAAATATATCGTATTTCTTAAGTGAGTTGAGTAATGGATATAAAGCTCCGTTTATTAATGCTTCCGGTTCCAATTCAGCTCATTTTGATGATATCGAATGTTTGGGTGAATTTCTTACTCGGTATGATTCAATGAAAGGAGCAGTGGGTTATATTGGAAGCACCAGACGTAATACCGTTATGCAAACCTTTGCCGGGTATCCCGCAATTTTGAACATTAACCTTTTCGCTGAGAATATTTCTATCGCGGGAGAGTTATTACTAATTTCCAAAAGTATTGAAAGCAACCCTGAGTTTGAGTTGATCTACAGGTATGGTTATAACCTTCTCGGTGACCCCGCTCTCAACATTTTGGCAGAGGGCTATGAGATAACGCGGGATGTATCGGCAGATTGCCCCGCAAAGATTACCTGTCCGGTTCGTATTCACAATGGCGCCACCCTAACCGTGCCTGCTAACTGCAATCTTACCTTTCTTGCAAAAGGCAAACTTACCATTGACCCCAACGGAAGTATGAATATTGCAGATGGCGCACAAATAGCTGGTTTGCTTTGTGAAAATGACACCGTTATCCACGTGAAAGGCGGCGGGTTTACAGTAGGCAATAATGTTACCTTTAACAACCTTAATGGTATTTTATTAGAAAACAATAAGAACGCACAAGGGCTACCGCTGTATGATGCTACCAAGCAGTATTCCATAAACAATGCTATTTTTAACAATACCCCGTTAATACACGCCGGTACAAGGTTGAATATCTCAAACGGCACTTTTAATCAAGGTAGTAATTTGAAAAGCTATATTGGAAATTTAAATATAGACAGTTGCATTTTTCTGGAAGCGAGCTTGTTATCCGACTATACGCTCTATGTAAGTGCTGTAAGACTTGCTCTTTCTACTACTGTGAGCAACAGTCTTTTTAGAGGCAATAAGTTATTCCCCTCATCAAATATTTACTTTTCTGGTCCGGCTATACAACTCAACAACTCAAGAACATTTTCTCTGTACAACAATACCATTACCGAATATGAAGCCGGAATATTCCTAAGTGGATGCGGAACTACACTGGTTGAGACATCAATTCCCGACCAAATTGTTGGTGCCGTTCGCGCCAATGAGGTTTCAAACTGCGGCACCGGTGTTGAGGCTTATAATTCTGTTGTCTATTTCAGATCCAATCATATTCATGAAAACACTTTTGGGGTAAAACTTTACAACAATAGCTATACCTCATTCAACAATGACGTGCAACCCATACATCAAATTATTCGAGATAACAGTTCTTACGAAATCTATGTTTCTGAAAGTTCTTTTCCAGTAAAATTTCAGTATAATCAAATTATTGATGAGGACAATCTCGGTAATGATTACGACGATCCACTGGTGTATTGGGATGTTATCACACCGTATTTAGGCACTCAATATCTTATTAGCTGGAACTATTGGGGAAATGAGTTTGAACCAAATGAGGACCTTTTTCCTTACGATGCGTTCATTTGCAGCCATATTTGGGATCCAAGCAAATCCGCCTCACCCTCTCCCGACGTACCCGAAACCCTCTACCAAACCGCCCTCACCTACTTCTCCGAAGAAGATTACCCCAATGCCGAACTCACCTTTAAAGAGTTGATAGAAACCTACCCTAACAGCCAATTTGCCATCGCTGCGCTGCACGAGCTTTTTGCCATACAACACTTTACAAATCAAGATTATTTTTCTTTGCACGAATATTACTCCACCATTACCCCTGCCGACAGCGCCCTGTTTAATGTAGCCGACTTTCTCGCTACCCGTTGCTATGTGAAAGAAAAGTTTTGGCAACCCGCAGTAGATTGGTACGAGTATCGCATAGAAAACCCGCCTACTTACCAAGACAGCGTATTCGCCGTAATTGACTTGGGAGATATTCACTTAATGATGGAGGCAGATATGGTATCCGGCACCAAATCGGGCGGCGGAAGATGCAATTATCGTTTGCATGCTGTAAAACCTGTATCAAGGCAGGGCTACGAGGAGAACAAAACCACCTTGCTGGCTACTTTGCCGCAAATTAAGAAAACACAAACGGAAAAGCCACTCATACCTCAAAGTGGAAAAAGAGGTTCCTTGGGTCAAAACATTCCCAATCCTGCCACAGGAACCACTTCCATTGGTTACGAGATCTACACCGCCGGCGCAGTAGAGATCAACCTCTACAATGCTTTTGGGCAATTGGTAAAGAACATGCCGATAGGCATAGTGCAAGCAGGAAGCTACAAAACAACCGTTTCTTTGGCAGATCTGGCGCCCGGCATTTATCATTACACCCTTTCGGTAAATGGAGAGAGAACTGATGCGAAGAAGATGGTGGTGAATTAGAAAATTACTACAATTTATAACGACATACAATAAAATATTCAACAAATTTTTATATAATATTTATGAAAAAAAATCTATTCACCTTATGCTTCCTAACGGGTTGTCTTGCTATGCACGCCCAATGGAGCGACAATCCCGAAGTTAACAATCTTATTACCCCACTGAATGCCGGAACCTACAATTTTGAAATGGCAGTGTCGAACAATGGGACTGTTTATGTTAACTACCTTCGCCCCATAAACGGAAATATTGCTTCTGTTTTACAGATTGTTGACCCCGCCGGAAATATGTTGTTTCCGCCGGAGGGTAAGATTATCAGCCATAAAGAAACGCTGAGCTGGACATTGGTAGGGCAACTCCTGTTTGTTGATCGCGAAGGGAACCTCCTCATTGCAGTAACCGATTGCCGGAATGCTACCGATGGCTACAGCATCAGCTATTCGCTTTATAAAGTTTCGGCAACAGGCGAACTGCTTTGGGGTGAAGCTGGACTTGACCTGGCTAATGGGCAGGCATTTGATTTGGTGCACAACATGAATATGCTGCAATTGGAAGATGGCAGTTATGTTTGTGTTTGGGCTTGGTCGGACGAAACTACGACGCACATTCAAATGCAAAGGGTTTCTCAAAGCGGTGAGTTTCTGTGGGGACAAGAAGGAATCTCCTTGTTCGACAATACCGTGAATTGCGAATATCCCCGTTTAGTGAATGCAGGGAACAATCAAGTAATTGTGCTCTTTACTAAAGGGGGTGCCCGATACCTGATGGCGCGCAAAATAGATTTCGATGGCTCTCTTGTTTGGGCGGAAGACGTAATCATTTATCGCGGGGGCTTTACCATTCCGCCCTTGCAAGGCATTTTAAGAATAATTTCCGATCAAATGGGAGGCGCCTTTGTGGGCTGGTATGATGACAGAAACTCCACCAATAAAGAATCTACTTATGTTGCGCATGTTACTGCTGCCGGAAAGTTAGGCTTTGCCTCAGGTGAAGGCGGCGAAAGGGTGGGATATAACGAGTTTTTAAGAGGGTTTGCCCCTGACATGTATTTCGATAAAGAGGCAAGTGAACTCTATGTTGCTTGGCGTGAAACCTCTTCCGGACAATCGTGGCAACAAATGACCGGTCAAAAACTGAAAATCCCTTCGGGCGAATTGATGTGGGATCCCGATGGAAAAGAGATTGCTCCTCTTACAGAAGACCATAGTATTTCATTCTATTCTATTCAAGGTGCAGGCAACGGCAATGTAGCGGTGTTTTATTCGTGGAATACTTGGCACCCCGAATATTTCTACCAATGGGACATTAACAGTGTGCTGCTCATCAATAGCAAAGGCGAACATGTTTGGGAAAATGAAATCATTCAATTTGCCAATGCTGTGGGTAAGAAAGGCGATTTGGAATCATCTCCATTGATTAAAAACAGCTATTGGATTACCGCTTGGAGCGATGAACGGAAAATAGAGGAAGACCCTGATGGAAACCGTAAAATTTATCTGCAACGCATAAATCTTGACGGAACACTGGGCAATAATGGCAGCTCTATAAAAATGAATACGTTAACTTCATCTTTCGCCGTGTATCCCACGGTTGTGGATGGAGACGCCCATTTTTATGTGAATATGGAAAAAGCATCCAAAGCAGATATTAGCTTATATTCCATCATGGGGCAGAAAATGGAAACAGTTTTTTCCGGCATATTGCCCAATGGAGATCATGTAATTACGTGGAACCCTCAAAAAAGTATGCTCTCAAAAGGGATTTACATTGCCACGTTAACTTTAGATACAGGGAAAAAATCTATACGAATTATTGTTAATTAATTTTTGAAAAATGAAAAAGTTTACTCTATTATATATTGGATTATTCATTGTCTTGGCGATGAACCTTAATGCTCAAACTGTGCCTGCAAATTTGCAGATTATAGATTACGGATACCATTTCGTAAAATTATCCGCCACTGCCAACGCAAGCGGCAATAACATCTTGATTGCCATGACCGATGTTCCCAAGACAAACATGCAGGGACAAGTTCTTCCCGGAGGTACATTCGGCACTCCGCAAGGAACCTATCAAGTGGGAGATGAAATTGAAGGGGGCGGAACAATTGTATATCTTGGAGGTACAAACACTAATATTTTGCTTGAAGGTCTTACGGATAATGTAATTTATCATTTTCAGGCATGGAGTGTGAGTGGTGGAACTTATTCTGCGAACTATCTCGCTGCCGATTTCCTTACATGGGGGAAAGTTCCCTATATTTCAGACTATACAAGAGAAGAGTTGGGGGAAGTTCCCTTTGACTGGTATGTGCTGGGCGATGGTGATATTTATAAACAAAATTGCTTGTGGGGAACAAAATCATGGTTGCAACAAAGTACGATCAACGGAATGCCGGGAGACCCTGTCATTATGTCTTTAACTACCCAATGGATCTTGTTGGGTGAAGGGAAAAATAGCATACATTTCAGATATTATTTTGCAGTTCCTACATTTGCAACATTTTATACTGCTCTGCAAAACTCAGAATGGGAAGATGAAACCTCTTTTCAAATTCAATTAAGCAATGACGATGTCAACTTTGTTACCATTTTTACTTTGAATAAGAATAATGCTCCCGACATTGAATACCCAAGGGAAGATGATAATATGGAAACTTTAACGATTCCTCCTTTTCCCAATTTTAACGGAGAACGTGTTAAAGTAAGAATCTTGTGGACTTTTGCGCAGAAAGTACAAACACATATAGAAGATATTTTTATTGAACTGGCTGAACCGGCAGAGTGTGACGGAGTTTATAATTTGGCTGTAAATCAGCAATCATTATTGGGCGGAAAAGCAGAAATCTACTGGGATTCTTACGAAGAAGATGCTGATTTATGGGAAATTCGTTACCGGATTGTAGGAGAGAATGAGTGGACAGAGCCGTTAAAAACCTCCATAAATCCTTATTTACTGTCAGGACTTCCGTTTGAGACACGAATTGAAGTGCAAATCAGAGTGGTATGTTCCGAGACAAGTGTCAGTGATTGGGGATCATTTATTTTCATGACGGGTCCCGAGTTTCTACCCTGCGAATATCCGGTTAACTTGAATGTAACAGAAATCACCTCCGTAAGCGCAAGATTATCTTGGGAGAAAGGTAGCGATGAAGATTTGAGTTGGGATCTTCGCTACCGCGATGCTACCACTACAGCTTGGAATAATGTGGAAGACCTTGAAGTAAAAAGCTATCTGATTGAAGAACTTACACCCAATACCGCTTATTTGTGGACTGTTAGAGCCCATTGTAGCAACGATCGCACCAGCCCATGGGCTACACAAGGTAACTTTTCTACTATAGAAAGCAGCATCAACGACTTAAGAAAAGAATGGATGACCGTTTTTGCTTCCGGAAAAATGATCAATATCATTAATGTGGAAAACAGATACATCGAAACGGTTCAACTCTTTAATATCACCGGCGCTTTGCTATGCGATTTCAAAGTGAACACAACCGATAATGTATTAATACCAACTGCATTAAGCGAGATGATTGCTTTTGTGAAAATAATAGGTAAAGATGGTGTTGAAACACATAAGGTGTTGATAAAGTAAAACTTAAAATATATATTTATCCTTAAATTTATTTAATATGAAAAAAACATTTTTATTAATTGCACTAATGATTAGTGTAACAGGATTCTCGCAAACGGGGACTAAGCCAGCAAAATCAACAAACGCTATCAAACAACGTTTAGACAGCATTATTACTCTGCCCTATTATAAACAATTTTTTTCTTTCGATGAAAGAGGAAATCAGACATTATTCATGTGGGTTTCCTGGATCAGCAATGCCAACCAATGGTTTGAAACTTTAAGAGAAGAATATTCTTACGATGCTGCCAATAATGTTATCAAAATTAATTACTATAGGTTTAACTACAATACATATATTTTGAAACTCGCAAGAGTAGATGAATTTGAGTGGGATGACAAAGGGAATAAAACGATGGAGACATGGTTGTATTGGGATGAGGGAGTTATAGAGATGGGAGGGAGGTCTGAATATGAATATCATGCCGATGGAAAAGAAGTAGTAACCATTTACTATACCTGGATAGATAACGACTGGCAAACAATCAGTAAAGATGAAACCATTTACGATGAATATGGACATGAAATATTAAATATTTGCTATGCTTGGGTTGGTAATGAATGGAAGTTAATAAATAAAGAAGAAACGACCTACGATGAGCATGGAAATTGTATCTATTACCTTATGTCTTTCTGGTACGGAGATTGGGTCGGTAAGGAAACGTCAATAAAAAAATATGAATATGATTATGACGCTTCCGGTAATATAACTTTGCGAGTCTCTTACTGGTGCAATGAGGGCGAAACTGAATTGTTGCTTCAGGCAAAAGATATTTATGAATATGATGACGCCGGAAATATAACCATGTCGGAAAAATATTATAAAGATTGGATAACCGGTGATTTGGCGGGTGATAAAGAAGAAAATACCTATGATGAAGTTGGAAACAGAATTATGTTTATTAGCTATGAGTGGGAAATGGATAACTGGGTGAAATTAGGTAAATGTGAATTTATTTATGATCTTGATTTTCCTGCGGCAATGCTAACAATTCCTTCAAGTAATGATATTGATGATTATAATATGGAGTATCAGAGACTTGAGTTAAAAAAATACAGTTGGAATGGATTCGAGTATAAAGAATTCAAAAGTGATATTTATTATTGGACAGCACAAGGGATGCAAGGTATTTCTAATCCACAACCTCAAAATAATATTATTACGCTTTATCCTAATCCTGCCCATTCGGAGATCTATGTACAACTTGCTATACAGGAGCGTGCAAACTATTCCATATACAATAATACAGGACAAAAATTGATATCCGGTCAGGTACGAGACGGAGAATTCATAAATGTAGAATCATTATCTCCAGGTATCTATTTTTTCAACATTTTGGGGCAAACGGTAAAAGTGATGAAAAAATAAGTGTCTCCTATCTTCTACTATAGAAAAGCTGAATTAACGACTTAAGAGAATAATGGGTCAGAACATTTCAAATATTTCCACCCGTTTAACGCTTGTAAAATGCCAAAAATAAAATAGAGGGTGGACATGAAATTGAGTTCAAAGATATAAAACTGCACCGAGATCCACAGCATTAATATAATGCCGCAAAGCATCCCTGACAGGGCTGCATATTTATTCCTTTTGAAGATGAGGGCTAACGATATTGTATTGGTCAACCCATTCACAATCAGCAAGGCAATTCCGGAAAATAAAAAGTCCTGAAAAAATATTTCTGCGAATGGCAGTTTTTGAAAATAGGGCAGCATTTCTACCATTTTAAAAGTCTCTCCTGAAGGTTCGGCAATCATCGTGATAGCTCCGAAATAAGCGCCAATGCCTATAAATAATCCCCAAAAGATTTGGATGTTGCGTAACTGTTTGAGCGTTGTTTTACATTTCATATTATAAGTTTTTGGTTTTAATATTGGCTACTGTATAGTAATTACTACATACTCTGAACGACTACCCATACGGAACTTCCCTCCCCAAATCCCTATGCCCGATGTTACATAGAAATGGGTGTTCCCTTTTTTTAGATAGCCATACGAAATTTCATACATGACTTTTGTTATCAATGAAACAGGCCATGTTTGCCCGTTGTGGGTGTGTCCTGCAAGATACAAGTCAACAGGATATTTTGCCACTTCATCTAAATGATACGGTTGGTGGTCAATCAGTATCGTTGGTTTGCTTTCATCAAGCGAAGCGGTCATTTCGGCTATTGTTTTTCTTTTGAAATTTGAACGGTCATCCCGCCCAATGATATAAAATGAATCATTGATCAATGCAACGGAATCCCTAAGTAGGGTAACACCTGCGCGGGTCAGAAAGTCAATGCTTTGATCTATGTTAGAAATATATTCATGATTTCCCGGCACCATGTAGATGCCGTATTTGGTTTTTATCTCTCCAAAAACATCGGTAAAACCTCTTTCACGCAGGGGGCGCACACTGTTGTCCACAGCATCGCCTGCAATGAGCACAACATCAGGATTTTCCTTGTTTATGAGGTGCACCCATTTGCGAAACTCTTTTGTATCGATTCCATATCCCAAATGTAAGTCACTGAGGGCTACAATCTTCAAAGATCTCTCCGAGGAGATTTTTTTTTCTGTTTTGATGGCGAGCGCTACTCTTTTCTTATGATGGTAATTGTAATTCCCCGTTGTCAGTAACGCTACCAGAAGCAGAGTGAGGATACCGAAGCCTGACCAACTGTTGAACATAAACGGTTTCAGCGGCAAGACTCCCGTTAAGCGTATGATATCCAATACAAAAAAAATGATGACCAAATAAAGCAGAATGATCAACCATGATGTGCCCACCTGATACAGCAAGGAGGTTACCGAAACAGGAAAACGATTTCCCAACCCCATAGCCATGAGTGGCGAAGAACACAAAAATACAGCGATACACACCAACACTATTCTGCTTCCTGTAAATAGGGGGATAAGATGCCACAAACGAAAAAAAACATAAAAATTCGCGCCAAGAATTGCGGCTAACATTGTGAGGAGCATGATGATAAAATTCATTGGAGCGTTTTATTATTTGAAATGTGCAATAATACAGCATTTTTCTTTCCTGCAAAGGTAGCGCAAATATGATAGAGTTTTGTGAAAATATTCATGATAGATAAAATTAGAGCGATAGTTTTTAAAACTTCATCAATAGTTTTAAGCCCTTGAGAGTATAAGGCGGATAACGCAAGGGAACATCAATCCATGTAGATTTTTTTAGGACGCTTTTGTAATGTGAAAAGGCGTCAAATCCTGCTTTTCCGTGATAGCTGCCCATTCCGCTCTCTCCAACTCCACCAAACGGCAATCGTGAATCGGAAAGGTGCATCACCGTATCGTTAATACAACCACCTCCAAATGAAAGATTTCGCAGAAAATAGCGCTCTGTGTTTTTGTTGGAGGTGAACAAATAAGCGGCAAGCGGTTTGGGGCGACTGCCAATCATTCTTATGACCTCTTCAAAATTGTGGTAAGTGAGTATCGGCATTAGCGGTCCAAAGATCTCTTCGCTCATCACCGGCGCGTCCCAAGTAACTTCATCCAACAACATGGGTTCGATTTGCAAAGTTGCCTGATTTGAGCCGCCGCCCAAAACCGTTTTTTCACCCTGCGCCAATCCCAGCAGACGACAAAAGTGTTTCTCGTTAATTATTTTAGGATAATCAGGATTATCCAATGGTTTTTCTCCATACATCTCCCTGATGGCTAACGTCATCTCCTCTATCAATTTCTGTTTCACCAATTCATGCACCAGCAGGTAGTCGGGGGCAACACAAGTTTGTCCGGCGTTTACGAGCTTTCCCCAAGCGATGCGTTTTGCAGCGAGTTTAATATTTGCAGTTTCATCCACAATGCAGGGGCTTTTGCCGCCCAATTCCAGCACAACAGGGGTAAGATGCCGAGCCGCAGCCTGCATCACCGTTTTTCCCACAGGAGGACTGCCAGTAAAGAAAATCAGGTCGTAACGTTCATCCAACAATGCTTGGTTTTCCGTGCGCCCGCCCTCTACCACAGTAACATGCGCCGAGTTGAACACTTCACGGCATAGCCTTGCCACCAACGATGAGGTTGCCGGCGAATAGGCGGAGGGTTTTACAATGGCGCAGTTTCCGGCTGCCACCGCTGCTATGACCGGCGTCAATGTTAAATTAAAAGGATAATTCCACGGTGACATGATCAGCGCAACTCCGTAAGGTTCAGGATATATCCTCCCAGATGCAGGGAAGTTTTTCAGATTGGATGGCACCCGTTTTGGTTTGCTCCAACTGCGAATGTGCTTCAAGGCAAATTTCACCTCATCAAGCACAACCCCTGTTTCGGTGGCATAAGTCTCAAAGGATGATTTATTTAAGTCGTGTTTCAATGCAGCAAAAATATCTTCGTTGTGTGCCCGTATCCAGCGTTCTAATCTTCGCAGAGATTCTATGCGGAATTGAAGATCTTTTGTGCAGCCTGTTGCGAAAAAGGCGCACTGAGTTTGTAGTATTGATGAAATACTTGTCATGATCTATCAAAAAATAGGTGTTAATGAGAAAATATTAAATAACTAACTTAATAAATTCTCTTTTCCTCCCGGTATATGCGGCAACACAGCCCCTAAAGTTGGGCAAGTATCTAATTCTTTACACTCGCCACAGGTGTTGAATCCTTTGGTAGCCACGCAACTGCGAATTTCACAGGCGTTGCAATAGATAAATTTGGCGCTTTCTGAGCGGCATCCCGTACAGTTAATAGTTTCGGCGGTAATTTGTGGTGCGTTGTACGTTACGCTCCACTGTTGGGCGGTTTTTTCACGTAATTCGTTGTCGTTGTTTACGGTGGCAATGCGGGCATCGCAAAATTCGCAGTCGATTCCGCAGCAGGCAATAAGTTGTTTCATATTCGATTATTTTTTATGGGTTAATAAAGGTCAAGTAAATCGGGTCTTCTCATCTTAGTTCGCTCCAATTGCTGCTCAAAGCGCCAATCGGAAATATTTTTTTCATGCCCCGAAAGCAACACATCAGGAACGGTATAACCTTGATAGTCAGAAGGGCGTGTATAAACAGGTGGAGAAAGCAGTCCATTCTGGTAAGAATCCGTGAGTGCAGAAGATTCATCGTTAAGCACTCCGGGAATAATGCGTGCAATAGCATCCACTACCGCCATGGCAGCAATTTCGCCTCCAGACAAAACATAGTCTCCAATGCTAATTTCTTCTGTGATAAAGAGTTCGCGCACGCGCTCATCCACGCCTTTGTAATGCCCGCATAAAATCATAATATTTTGATACAAAGATAATTGATTGGCTTTCGATTGGGTGAAAGTTTTACCGTCGGGCGCCATAAAAATCACGACATCGTACTTGCGTTCCGATTTGAGTTGTTCAATACAGCGTGCAATTGGCTCCACCATCATCACCATGCCGGCGCCGCCACCAAAGGGGTAGTCATCCACGCGTTTGTGTTTGTCTAAAGAATAATCCCGAATATTATGCGTATGCAGTTCTATAAGGTTTCTGTCCACCGCTTTTTTTATAATGGATTCTGAAAAAACGCCCGTAAACATCTGCGGGAACAAGGTTAAAATATCAATTCGTAATTTCATAATTTTTCGATTAATAGCAGTCCGTCGCGCATCGGCAACATCACATGGGCAACGCGGGGATCGTGATGAACAAAATCATTAAAACAGATTACCGCTTGGGTTTCCGCATCATTTTCTACAACCTGTTCGGTTACTTTTCCACTCCATAACACATTGTCTGCCAAAATGAAGCCTCCTTTTTTTACGTAAGGCAAAACCATTTCATAATATTGCAGATACTCTTTCTTTTCAGCATCCAGAAACACCAAATCCCAAGTTTTTTTAAGTGTTGGGATGATTTCTATCGCATTTCCGATGTGCAAATGCAGTTTATTCTTATGGGCAGACAAGTTAAAATATTTGGTAATAATATCTTCCAATTCTTCATCAATTTCTATAGTGTGCAAACTGCCGTGTTCTTGCAATCCTTCTGCCAAACACAGTGCGGAATAGCCGGTATAGCTTCCTATTTCAAGAATATTCTCCGGTTGTATCATCTTGGAAATCATGGATAAGAAAGCGCCTTGCAACTGCCCTGAAAGCATTCGCGGACGCAACACTTTAATATGGGTCTCGCGATTGAGGCGGTATAACAACTCGCTCTCGTTGGTAGTGTGAGATTCGCAGTAAGATTCAATGGTTTCGGGTATTAGGGTGTGCATAGAGGTGGGTAGCGGCAAACGCATTAAAATTTTAGTTTCAAGTTGCAAATTAATAAAAATATTATTTTAATAAGCTTTTCTTGTTGGTGATTTTGCTCTTCAACAAAAAAAAAGAGGCTGTCTTAAAAGTGGTTTAGAACTCTGATGACTCTGATTTAGCAGGTTTGCTCTGATTTTTAATATTCTTATTTTGAATATATTATCAGAATAATCATGCCTAATCTGTGTTATCAGAGTTCTATTAACTTGTCTTTTGAGACAGCCTCTTAATATTTTGTGAGATAGGTTATTGCTTCACCACTTTCTTTACCACATTCCCAAGCTCGGTAGTTATTTTTACAAAGTACAAAC
>JGI24696J40584_12961647_pt1 | contig 27898 bp, 28 predicted proteins | sample TergutCo191P4_FD_40584 | JGI IMG/M metagenome (IMG submission 40584)
AAAGTACATAAGAATAATGAAACTAGAATTACAATACATAGACAACAACGATATTGAAAATAAAAAAAGAACATTAGAATATATAGCAAATGAATGTGATTTAAACGAATTTGAAAAAAAAGAAGCTTCTGATATAATAGAAAGAATTCTAAATTTGAAAACTTTGTGTCAAAATTGTAGTAATGAACAAATCATATCAGTGATCTGTTTAAGGACAAAAAACAAATACCGTGACATAAAGATAGAACGATACAAAGTATGGGAAAGATATAATTTAAACTGGAAACGATACATAAACATATCTGATCGTATAGGGGATTATTTTTACAAACACACTTATCTTAAACACTTATAAACCTTTTTTTATTAAATATATAACCTAACTACTCTTTTTAACTATTTTTAAGCTTTATACTTTCTAGTCCTCACTGTGACTAACTATAGTAAGAGAGGATATGAAAGCAAATGATACTAACCAGGATCATGTGAAATTAAAAAATGCAAATCACATAATTAGAGAATGCTTTCTATGTAAGAGTATTCACATAGTATATGACTCTCATCAGGACATTATTTATTGTTATGATTGTGGTTTGATCTTGAGGCAGTGTTTTGATGATTTCACTCCAAATATGGGTATTTTTCCAAGTACGAATAAGAGTAAATTTAAAAGAATAATTTAAGAGAATTTGGAAGGATGAAGGAAGAGGATTGTTTGAATTTATATTACATCATCGTTTAAGCTGTTACTTACCCACCTACTGATTATAATTTTACTTCATATTTAATTCTCAGAATGGTCCTCTTCCTTCATCCTTTTTTTTATCCTTTAATTAATTGTAGTAGTGATTAGATTATGAAACCCAACCATGAATTTATCAAAATCAAAGAACTAAAACTACACCCTAAAAACCCAAAACAACATTCTGATGAGCAGATAAATGGTATAGCTAAGCTTATTGATGAATTAGGGTGGGGAAGACCAATAATTATTAGTAAAGATAAATACATCCTTGCTGGGCATGGAGCAGTACTGGCAGCAGGGCGATTAGGATACACAGAAGTACCATATCGTGTTATGAAATGGAAACATGACAGTCCAGAGGCTTTAACATATTTAATAGCAGATAATAAAAGTTCAGAATTAGCTACATGGGATAATAAACTATTACTAGATGATTTAAAAGAATTAGATATTGGTAAATTAGATGTTAAGCTTACAATGTTTAATGATTTAGAATTAAAAGAGTTAGATATTAATTCTAACATTGAATGGTATGAAAATGATATTGATGAAGATTTAGAAGATATCTATGAAAAACCAGAAGATCAGGATCAGGATAATGAAGAGGAAGAAAATCGATACTGTCCTAAATGTGGGTATAAATTATGAAAATGTACTGTGTTCTCATGGGAGGTTCATTAGTAGAATTATATGAACAAAAAGATTTCATTAACCTACCAAAAACAGATATCTTAGTATCATTCTTCTCTGATAGTTTGATTAAAAAATTCAACATTATAGAAAAAATCTCAGATAATATTTTGGTTGATAGTGGGGCTTTTTCTTTTCAAAATAACCAAACCAAAAATAATTCAATCAATAATTATGTTCAAAGGTATGCTAAATGGATCAGAAAAAATGATTCTGAAAAAATAACTGGTTTTTTTGAAATGGATATAGATATAATTGTAGGATATGAAAAAGTACTAGAATACAGATCACTACTTGAAGAAACTACAAATAAAATTATTCCAGTATGGCATAAAGACTTAGGGATAAGTGAATTTAAGAAAATGGCACAAGAATATGATTATATTAGTGTTTCATGCGTAAAAGATAAAGACATACCACCAAAGCAGTTACCTCATTTTGTTAAATATGCTCACAAGAATAATGCTAAGATACATGGTTTAGGAATGACAAGGGAAAAAATCCTTAATACTGTTCCTTTTGATAGTGTAGATTCAAGTAGCTGGTTTAAAGCTTCTAGATTTGGAAGATTATATGATAAGAAGCTGAATAGTGATTATATTAAAACTAATAGATATGATATAGTGTTCATTGAATACTTAGAGTTTATTAAATTACATGATTATTACTATAATAAATGGAAATTTTATCATAATGATTGAAGAGGGATAAAATAATGTCACAATTAAAAGAAACATCAAAATTAACTAAAACAGAATTATACGCTATCCTTACAGGGATTTTCTGTACTTGTTTAATAATTAGTAATATATTAGCAGCTAAAACTTTCATTTTATGGGAGGATATACTATTACCTTGTGCTGTGATAATATTTCCAGTAACATACATCATAAACGATGTATTAGCAGAAATTTACGGATATAATAAAGCTAAAAGAGTTATTTACTTAGGATTCATCTTAAATTTACTAGCTGTCTTATTATATCATATTAGTATATATTTACAAGGACCCGTATTCAATAATGCTCAAAACGAAGCATTCAGCATGGTTTTAGGAAGCACATTTAGGATATTACTAGCTAGTTTTACAGCTTACCTAATTGGATCATTAATAAATTCATATTTAATGGTTTGGTTGAAAGAAAAAGCTGAAAAACATTTATTTTTCAGATGTATATTCTCAACACTTTGTGGTGAAGGCGTGGATGCAACCATATTCATAACAATAGCTTTCTTTGGAACAATACCAATGATACTACTAATATCAATGATAATAGCCCAAGCATTATTCAAAACTATTTATGAAATATTAATATATCCTGCTACTAGGACTGTTATAGGTTATATTAAAAAATTACCTTCATAAATTTTATCAAAAAAAAATAGTTATTGATAAAATGAAATTCTACAAATTCTACCCTAAAAAAAAGAGATTTATTTTTAAATAAAGTAAAATTCCACAAATTCCACCCTAAAAAAAAAGAAAATAAGAGATGATTTTTTTATGACCCCTTATAAACTGGATAAGGAATTACAAAAGAAAATAGCTTTTTTTGTTCAAAATGGTGCAAGTATTGAAGATGCCTGTTTAAATTGTGGTATTCATAAAACATCTTATTATAAATGGATTAAAAAAGGTAAGAAAGATTCTGAAGGTGTTTATCATGATTTCATGCAACATATGGAAAAAGCTCAAGCCAAAAATAAAATGTTTCATATTAACAACATCAATAAACATGCTGAGAAGTCATGGCAAGCTAGTGCATGGATGTTGGAACGTAGATATCCTGAGGAGTTTTCACGTCCTGAAATACGTAATGATATTAATGTAGAAAGTAACAAGGATATGACTATTAAGATTGTGGGCATGGTGAAGGATAAAAATGGCAATCTTGTGGAAGCTGACGCTGAAACAGAAGAAAACTATTCATTGTAAAGCTCGTAAGCTACTAGTTGAAGGATCAGCAGGATCAGGGAAAACAATTTATGCAGTTCATAAAGTTATATTATATGCTTTAGAACATCCAAATGCTAGATTAGCAGTGTTCCGTGGTACTTTACCTGCTTTGAAGGTTACTGCTTGGTTAGAGATCCGTGAAGCATTATATAATTATGATATTTATTTTCAGGAGAATAAATCAGATAATATAATTACTTTTCTTAATGGTTCTACAATTCAATTTAAGGGTTTAGATGATCTTAAAAAGATAAGAAGTCTGAATCTTGATTTTATATGGATAGAACAAGCTGAAGAAATTGATTTACCTGTTTATCGTGAGTTAGAAAAGCGTTTGCGTGGGAAAGCTAGTAAAAAAGATTATGGTCAGTTAATATTAACTGTAACTCCAGAGGATAAGAATCATTGGATTTATGATGAGTATCATCGTGAACATGCAGGGAAAATATTGCATTTTCATTATACTGATAATCCTTTTTTACCTGATGAATACGTGGCTGAATATGAAGACCTTAAAGAAAAAGACTACGAATTATATGTTAAATATACGTTGGGTGAGTGGGGTAATCTTAGTTTCTTGATTTATGAGAACTGGGATGAAAAGGTATTAACTCGTGGTACTCAGAAATGGTTAGCCGGGGTTGATTTTGGTTTTAGTAGTCCGTCATGCTTTTTATTGATTGGTTGGTATGATGATGAACCTTATATTGTGAAAGAAGTTTATCAAGATCGTTTAACTAACAGAGAATTCATTATACAAATTAAAAAAGCAATAAGTGAGGTAGGTTTAACTCCTGGTGATATTGGTACTGTTTATTGTGATAATGCTGAGCCTGATCGTATAGAAGAGTTTAATCAAGAAGGGTTTAATGCTATTGGTGGTAAAAAAGATGTTACAGCACGTATTGAAACAGTACGATCAACATTTGTGCATATAAGCCCTGAATGTGTTAATAGTAAGCGTGAAATTAAAGGGTATAAATATCAACGTGATAAAAATAATCATCCTACTGAAAAACCTGTTCCTTTCAATGATCATGCTATGGACGCACTAGGATACTGTTTATATGGTGCTTTAGGTCATTTAAGCCCATTTAAGATGAAGGATGAAATAGTTGATATAGAAGTATGGTAAAAAAAGAAAGGAGATTATTTTTTTATGAGTTTTATAGATAGGATACTGCCATTCCGACGCACATTAACGAATATTGAACCTAACATTGAAGAAGAGGTTGGTATTGGATTTGAAACAGGGTCAGACACGAAATCTGTTGATTTAGCTGATAAAGTGGATTTTGAAGTTAAAAGAACTATAAAAAACTGTAGATTCGCAGCTAATGATCCCAGTGTGCAAGGAATACTACTAGATAATATTACTAAAACCAATAGTGTTTTCGTTATTCAAAGTGAAGACTCTAAAGCATTAGAATTTATTAAAAAGAAATGTATTGACTGGGATATAAAACAACTAATGGATGATATGCTTTTTAATGGTATTGTTGATGGTGAAGGTTTTATTCATAAAATGGTAGTGGATAATCAAATAAAAATACGACATCTTGCATTTGACGCTGAAACATACCGTATAAAAAGAAAATACAATGAATACGGTGAAGTTGTAGCGTATAAACAGCTAACAACACGTGATAAAGAAAAAGAGTCTACTTGGATAAAAAAAGATTTTAATCAACTATCTGATAAATTAGAAGATAATGTTGAGGTTAATTTCACAGCTGATGAACTAATAAACTACAAATACGTAGAAAGAAAAGGAAAAGGCAGATCATTAGTAATGAACATATTAGATCAAGTGTATTATTTAAGAAGTATTGAACGCTTAATGCCAACAACAGTTTATAAAAATAGTAACATAATGGTTTTAACTGTAGGTAATGAGCATAAAAGCGGTTTAAAGCTTTCACAAACTAGTAAAAAGGATATTGTTGAAAGTGCTACTGATTATCATAAAAAAGGAGTTATAATGCTTCCTTATGGTGTAGAATCTAAAATGTTAGGTACAAATCAACTACCTAGTGTGGATAATTATATTAAACTATTAGAACACCGTATTTTCACTGGTTTAACTACTCCTGATGTTATTTTCAGTAGTGAGTCAAGTAACCGTTCAACAGCTGAGGTGCAATTAGATAGTCCTGAAACTGGACGGCAATTAATGTTTAAATATAATCGTGAATGGCTAAAAAAATACTTAGAAGAGGAATTATTCAAACCACAGTTAGAATTAGCTGGTTATGATCCTGAAGTGTCTAAAGTTTGGATTGAGTTTAATCCTAAACCTGAAACTGGTGAAACTGGTGCTTATATGGAAGATGAAGACCAAGAGAGTGTTAATTTAGAAGAAAATAATACTACTACAAATGATGAAGTAGCTATTGAGAGTGAATAATCATGGTTAAAGAAATGCAAACAGTAGAAGAGTTCTTTGACAATGATATAGATACTTTAGTTGATTCCGATTTTATGAGTGTTGATTCAGACAATATGCAAGAAAATACATTTATTTCATCACTACTTGGCATATTTGCAGCTTTACACACGAAATATTTTAATTTATCATCTGATGAAGTACTGAAACAAATTAATAAAGACTCATCAGCTGCTATTATAAAATTAAACAGTATAGTGGATACTAAAATGATTCATTTAATAACAACATTTCAAGAAGACATTCTACAAAATAATGGAATTGATTTAAAGTTAAAAAAACGTGTTAATCTTGATATTAACCTATCAGAACTGAAAGTATTAGTTAAGGATACTTTAAAAGCAACAGTTTATCAATTCCGTAATGATGTGACTGTTAAAGCTAAAACATTCATGACTTATCATAAAAAAAGTTCTGCTTTTCATTTACAACCAAATTTCAAACGCTCTATTAAACGTGTTAAAAACACTATAAAGTTTAATATGCAGTATGCTAAGCAAAAAGTAGATCGTAAATGGTTACAATTCAAACATGGTGAAGATTCATTGTTTTACTGGCGTGTACGTGGTGTTAATACTTGTAATTGGTGTTATAGTAATGAGTTACTACCACCTAAACTAATGAGTGAATGGGAGTTAGATCATCCGAATGGTCATTGCTCGTTAGAACCAGTGAATGATGAAACTACGACTGTTTATCAGGATTTATTAGCTGATTCAAATGTAACAAGAATATAGAGTGGATATATAATATTAATGTGGAGTTATAAGAATATGTCAAATCAAGTAGAATTAATAAAAACAGGATTACATGATTATACTGATTTAGGGTACACTAAACCTGTTTTAATAACTGAAAAAAATTTACATGAAATAATAGCAAATAGTTATAAACGTTTACAATTAACTAAAGAGCATACAAATGAAGTAATAGGGGATATAACAGGGTTAAAAAAAGATAATGATAAATTAACTGGAATACCTTCAACTAATATTAATCATAAAGGTAAAGGTTACTCACCAGCTATTAACGCTGACTATACTAAAGAGTATGAGGATCATATTGAGTTGATAGGTGCTTATTTTAAAGATGTTGGTTTGACTAAATCACCTAGAAATGGGACACTATATAATAATGTTTCTGATCCTGAAAAGAATGACCCTGAATCAAATAAAGAAGATAATCCAAATAATGAGGATAAAAGCACATTAAAAATCTTAATTGATTCTAATAATCAATTAGTCAAAGACCAAGCCATATATCAAGAAAAAATAAAAAAACTAAGCAAAAATTCACAAGAATACAAAGAATTAGAAGCTAAAATCGAAGAAATAACACTAGAAAAAGAAAAAATAGAAAAAAACCTCATACAATTAACTGATAAAGCCAAAAAATATGATAAAATCCAAGAAAAAGAATACGAAAAAGAATTAAAGAAATTCAGTAAAGAAGATAAAAAATTAAAGAAAATTGGTGAAACAATGACATTAGAACAATTAAAAGCTTTAAATAATCATGTTCCTGAAAACACACCACCTAAAGGAGTATATGAGAATACTCCTGATTATAACCATGATGGTACTAAAAAACCATCTAAAACAAAAGTAATCACTATGAAGGATTATAAAGAAGCTATAAACGAGGTTTACCCCGAACAACCTCATTTCGACTTATAAAATTCATTTAATTTCATTTAGAAACACGAAAAAGAAAAAAAATATTAAATAATGGAGGACAATACAAATGCAAATTTTAAGAAACAAAGAACACCCAATAATCAGTTGTGGACTTAATCAAGGCAACTATGAGATAAAAGAACTCCCTACCAGTGTAGGGCGTGAAAAAGTACGAATATGGAATAAACCTATGAAAGAAGGTACATATGTAACAATAGACGCAAGTTTATCTAAGGTAGATGACTGGGTGGTACGAAAAGCAGGTCCAATGGATTGGATACTTGGTATGCTCGTTAATGATCCAGAACCTAAGATTGATAAAGAAATGGAACGCGGAGATATAGAATTCTACGGTGAAATATACAGATTACCACTAGCACCAGATAATGATCAAATCGAACCTGGATACAACATCAAAATAACCTATGCTGGAGCAGATGCAAATACTGATGGTGAGTTTATAAGTTTAGAACCTCATTTAGCTAGTGATAGTTTGGCTTATATTGAAGTGTATGTTCCTTTTGCTAAACTCTTTTAAAATTAGAAAACACGAAAAATATTAAAAAATTAATGGAGAATTAAAAAAAATGACAGAAATAAAATCAAACAAAAGAGCTTTAACCAATGAAGTCATGGCAACAAAAATCACTGAAAAAGCCAAAGGAGAACTAAGATTCGGTAGATTCATACCTAAAATGCCACTTGATAGATCAGTGGATTATTATACTACTTTTGCTCCTGAGATTAGTTGGCAAGAGGCATTAGAAAAGGGTAAAGTCGGTGGAATGAAAAAAGTTTCACCGGGTGTTGACTTCCAAGAGGTTAAAATACGTAAACAAACCACTGAAACAGTTACTATTGGTAGAATCGGTGGTAAAATCATGATAGAGCAAGAAGCTATTGAAAGATCACCTCAAGAACTCATCCGTATTGTTTCAGAAATTGGCAGAACTATTGGTCAGGGTTTAGAAACAGAATTAGTAACTGAATATGTAGCTAAAGCTACAGATAAAGGTGTTACTAATCTTCAAAATGGTGGTGATTACCTTGATTTTATTATTGAATCTCAAGGATTGTTTACTGAAGGTAATCTTAATTTATTAGCAGTTGATAGAACTGATTATACTAACATTCGTAAAGAACTTAAAGCCAATAATATTACTGTAGAACCTTCTGAACAGATTAAAGGCTATTTTTATTTAGATAATATTAATGTTCAAGGTGCTGCTACTGTTGATGGTGGTATTCAGATGACACCTAAGCAAGTTCTTGGTATGGATATTAATAATCCACCTGCTAGGTCAATGTATAGTTATGGTCCTGGTGTTACTACTGCTATATTAGATGATGAAACTAAAGCATGGGAACCATTAGTTGGTTATAAAGTTGATGATACTATGCTTAAACAAGACCCTCCAAAGTATGAATTGTTTATTAGTGCTAGGTGGGGCTTATACTTTGAGAATCCTTTTGCTACTTTTGTGGGTACTTTAGATTAAATATAATAATTAATCTTTCTATTTTTTTTTATTATTTTTTTTAAGGGGTATGATAGATTATGCAGCATGATATGACTAAATATTATGAAGTTAGCAGTTTTTTACGTGGTGAACTTCATATGGATAGAGAATACCCTGTAAAATTAGATAACATTAGCTTAAATGGTGATTATCCACCAGTAGAACATGTTACACCTGTTGATAAGGTTACTTATTCATCAGATAATAGTACTGTTCATGATGTTTCACTAATGTTTCAAGACTTAGAATCTAATGAAAAAGTACTCTTCGATATCAGTAATCAAAGTTATAGTAGGTCTCAAGAAGTTTCATTTGTTATTCAAAGTGATACAGAAATAGATATTAGTAAAATAGTCTTGGGTTTTAGTCAATCAGATACAGGTATTCCTTTAGATATGGAATTATCACCAATTAATGGGGGGACAATTGAACCACACACTATTAAAAGAATATCATTTGAGATGACAAAAACCAGCAAATTAGATGTTAGAAACAGAGAATTAAACAATGTTTCATCAATAATAATACAATTAAACCAAGAAATCAATAGAATATGGATTTCTGATGTGGTATTGAATAATAAGAAATTTGATTTCACTCTTGAAGATATTGACAAGCAACTAAACGAAGCTAAAAACTACATCCGTAAACGCTTAAATGTCATTGCTAAAGAAATTCCTGAATCTTTAGAGTATTTACTTCCAAAGATTGCTGCTTTTTTTATTCATCGTATTCGTTGGCAGTCAGAAGGTGAATATCAGAATGATAGGAACGCTAATAGGTATAATTATGCTCAAGAATTAAAATCTGAGGTTGATTTTGATATTGAACAGTATAATCATGATAATACTGATGTTGATGAAAATGAGATTGACGGATCAGTAGCTAGATTTACTAACATAACAACCTAGAATTATTGGTGATAGTGATGTCAGTTCTAGAGGATATCCTTGAAAACATAGGGAAATTCATTAATAATTCTAATGAACGATGGAAAAATGTTTTCATTGTTTATAATGAGCATTTAATCACCCCTCAAACAGAATTACCCGCAATAGTCATACAACCTGAAGGATTACTCATTAACAATAATCTAGGTTGTTTCGATCAAGAAACTATAATCAAATTAATGCTATACTTATCAGAACCTGATAAAATCAATGTAATACGAACAGCTTGGAACTTTCAAGAAGATGTACTAAAGAGATTCAAAGAACCAAGTCAAGTTCTTAGTATTCATGAGAATATTGTTAGTATGGAGTATGATAGTGTTGAAGAGGTGAAAACATTGATGTTACAGAAAAAAGGAGCTGGTGAGTATACTTTTTTAGCTGATGTGGTTACGATTAATTTTAAATTAAAATACACGATATAAATAGGGAGGTAGTGAATATTAAAGATCGAGTTTTTAAATTCATAGGACCGAATAAAAATATTAGAACTGTGGAATTAGAGGTTTATGGGATAACTAAACAAGGTGAATCATTAGATCCGGGTAAAAAATATGTAATAAGTATGGATAATCCTAAAATAATTAGTAAAGAGGTTATGGATGGTATATGTACATTGTTAAATAATAATGGTAATTTTGAAGAAGTATTCGAAAATATTCAAAAAAGTAAGAAGTCTAAGAAAAGTAAAAAGGAGGGATAAAATAAAATGTCAGAATTTAGCTTAACTTATCATTACTGGGGTTTAGGGCTACATCCTGTGGGTTCTGATGGACCAGTGCAACCTGCTATCATGACACCAGGAACAGCTTTTGAAGGTGAACCAAATTTTGATACAGAAGAATATAATGGTCATACAGGAGTAGATACTTTATTAATGGAAGAGGATCGTACTACTAGTGATACTAATCCTACATGGGAGCAAGGAATGGTATTAGAGGAGGGTCAGAATGCTTATTTCTATATGGCGTTAGGATCATACACTAAAACACTAGTTACTGGTGCTACTGATTCTTTTGAATGGGAATTTTTCAAAGATGGTGTTAATCAAGTATCATTACCTTTAGCTACTGTTATGAATGGTTATGGTGCTACAACTAATGACGCTATCAAGTATAATAACTGTATGCTGAAAGAATTAGAATTAACTTGGGATGATACAGGTTGTAAGAGTAAAATTACAATGGCTAGTGCTGCACCTATTATTCAACAGAATAATCCTGCACGTACAAGAGCTTTAAACCCAACAAGACTATTAAAAGGTAAAACTAGGATATTTATTGCTTCTGATACTGAACCTAGTTTGTATGATAGTTTAGATGACTTATCAAGTATTGAAAAGTATGAAGTAACTTGTTTTATCACTAATTCATTAAAATTAACTAACGAAGCTACTCAATCACCTTGTCATGGTGTTGTACCTCAAAAACAGAAACCAATTGAGGGTAAAAAGGTTAAAGACGGTAGCTTAGAAATGTTATGGAATGAAGAAAGTAAAAAACTATATGCTGAATGGTACACTGGTACTAGTAATGGTACTGATCCTAATTTCGTGCCTATTTTTAAGCAGATCTTGATTGTTACGGATGGTAAGGTATTGGAAACTGTTGGAGGGGATGAGGTACGTAGTAGTCAGGTTATTTATATTCCTAAGACTCAGATTAGTAATGTTCCTTTGCCTTTGTCTGGTGAGGATACTAAGACTTTGACTGTGGAGCATAAGGTTGTTACTGATGGTTTGACTAGTCCTGTTTTTGTCCGTACTGTTTGTAATATGGTTGATTTGCCTTGGGGAGCTCCATTTTAATATAAATAATTTTTTTTTATTATTTTTTTTTATCTTTTTTTGGTTTTGAGTTGTTTCCAAAATGGAAATAGCTATTATATTTTATTATTTTTTTTTCATCACTTTTTTTTCATTATTATTTTTTTCACTATTTTTTCATGATCATATTAGAGTAATTAGGAGGTTAAAATAATGAGTAAACGCTTTAAATTCACAGAAAACACTATTAAAATTATGGGAAAGGATTATAAGTATAAAGAAGTTACTAACAGGGAGTTAGAGGATAAACAAGAAGAAATAGAAAACTTTTATAAACAGTTTAATGATTTAATAAAAGAAGCAGAGGACTTAGAAGATGAATTAAACAATATAAATAACTTAATAGAAATGAATCAGATTAAAATAGACTCCGTACTATCAGAAAACGACCCAGAGGATGAAGACCTTAAAGAAGTTCGTAAAATAGCAGATAAAGTAATGGAATATGAAGAAAAACGGATGGATATTGCTAAAGAAATCAGAGAATTTAATAAAAAGACTGAAAAAGAATTTAAACAGATTATGAAGTCTATTGATGTTAAATTAGGTGAAGTATGTAGTACTATGCTTGAAAACTTTAGTGTTAATGAATTTGTAGAAAATATGGATGATATTGATAAAACTATAGCACAAAACATTGGAACTATCCGTAAAATGAGTAAAAGTGGTAGTAAACCTAAAGCAATTGAAAAATTCATTCAAGGAATAATTAAAAATGAATCAGATAGCTTATTAGCTAGTCGTTCACCTTTTCAAGCCAGAAGACAAAGAAACCGACAATAGAGAATTAATAACACCTAGTCAAGTAATTAAAAGAATAGTTCAAGATGAACACTACTTTTTAATGAAACGAGGACTACCAATCAGTTATGAAGAGTATAGAGATTACACAGTATCACATTCTAAAAGATTACTTGATACTGAACAAGAATTGCAAGAAAAAGAAATAAGAGAACAACAACGATTAAATAACGATAACAGTTACAAACGATCTACAAATTACAAACATGAAACTGATCCAAGAGTATCTGAATTGTTTGAGGATGATTAGAATATGAAAATGGATCTGAAAATTAAAACAATTTCTTTCAATACTCGATTAAAAAATATAGAAAGAAACATACATTTAAAACTGGTTAAATGGAGTCAAAAATCAACTAAAAGAATACAAATAGCTACTATTCCATTTGTACCATTAGATGAGGGGTATTTAGAAAGAGGATGGTTTGATAAAGAGTTTAATAATGTTAATAAGATTTATGTTGAGTTTGGGTTCTCAGCAAGAAACAATCCAAAAACAAATTATGATTATGCTTGGATACAACATCAAGTAAGATTTAACCATCCTAAAAGAGGGACAGATCATTATTTAGATATTGGAATGAAATTAACAGAAAAAATAATATTTAATGATTTAAAAAAAGAATTAGATCAAATAATGAGAGAATAAAAGGGAGGTTAATTAATGGCTGCTTCTGGAAGTGAAATAAAAAGTATATTAGAACTAGATATAAGTCATTTTAAACGCAATATCACCTCTGCTATAAATGATATACGCAAACTAGAAACATCTGTAAAAAGTATGACTAATACTTTTGGAAAATCTAATACTAATATGGGTAATGCTTCTCAATCAATAGATAAAGTTAAAAACTCATCTAATTACGCACAACAACATTTAGCAAAACTTGATCAAAGAATAGGTGAAGCTAAAGCAAGTTTTGGAGGTTTAACACAAAGCACTCAAAAAACTACTCAAGGATTTGATAATGTTACCAATTCAGGGAAAAAAACAAGTACACAATTTGAAAACACTAAAAAATCAACAGACTCATTAAAAACATCATTCGGAGCATTACAAATGGCAGCAGGATTCCTTGCTGTAACATTAGCCATGCAAGTAGGAACAGCAATAATGGATATAGCTAATTCAGCAATTAACAGTATTCCTAAAATTCAAATAATGGCAAAAGGAATGAACTGGACTGCTCAAGAAACACAAAAATTCATCGATAAAGGAAAAGAACTACAAAGCACATACCGTAAAATCGACATTAACACTGTAACGAGTGAAGTAGCCAAAATGGCAAGAATGTATAACTTATCAAATGAAGAGGCAACTAAATTTATTGAAACAGCAGCAATATTCAATTCAGCAATGGCAGAAGAAGGTAGAACAGCTAGGGATTCATCATTAGCATTAAAAGATTTCATAGATCAAGGAGTGGGATGGCAAAGAAGACTTGGAGAGCTAGGAGTAACAGCAGAAAATCTTAAAGCCACAGGATTATGGCATGGTGACCCAAATGATAAGAAAGGGCTCATAGGAGCATTACAAAAAGTAATGGAAAGTAGACAATTAGACAAAATGGCAAAAGAAATCACAAACATAGATGACGCTATAAAAGTACTAACAATAAGTGGTGGTCAGCTATTAGCAGCCGTTTTAATACCTTTAACACCGATTATCTATGCTGTTGTATCTGCATTAGCAGATATAGCTTATGTTATATCAGGTGTGATTGGTTGGTTTGGAAAAGTATTTGATATGACTCCAGGTTGGGGTAAATTAGCATTAGGAATCGGAGCTGTAAGTACTGCTTTAATTTTAGCTATTCCCAAAATCAAAGCTTACATTTTCAGTATGTTAGGTGCAACAGGTACTCAAGGTAAATTCATAACAACACTTAAAGCGTCTGCTACTGCGTGGATTACTAATCTATTTGGATTAAATGCTAATACTGTTGCTAACTATGGATTATTTAGTAGTTTAGTAGCTCTTGCTACTGGTGAAAGTGTAGCTACTGTTGCGACATGGAGTTTCACAGCTTCTGTAAGAGAATTAACATTAGCTTTATTAACTAACCCTATTTTTTTAGTTGTTGCAGCCATAGGCGTAGCTATTTATGCTATATATGAAATTGGCAGAGCTATGAAATGGTGGACTGATATTTCAAGCATGGGTTCTGCTGTTATGGAAGGATTAACTCGTTTATGGACGGCTTTTGCTAATAGTCCTCAAATAAAAGGAGTAATTAAATTTTTCACAGATATTGGAAACTCAATAAAAGATTTTATTAATACTATTTTTCCATTAGAAAGTGCTTGGAACAGTTTATTCGGTTCTATGGGTAATGGTGGTAATTTTGACATAGTACAAGCTATTATTAATAGTTTTGACTGGTTAGGGAAGCAACTTGGTAATTTATGGAATATAATTAGTAACAATCCAATTGCTAAATTTGCTTTTGACATATTAACATTAGGTAATCCTTTAGTTTTTATTATTACTCATTTTGAATGGGTTAAAAAAACAGTAACTGATGTTTATAATCAGATTAGTAATTTAGTTAAGAATAACCCATTATTGAACATTCTTTCATGGTTAAACCCAGTAACAATACTTTTATTTCATTTAAAGGATCTTAAACAAATATTTAGTGCTTTAAAACAAGCATGGGATAATTTCGCTAATAGTACTGAGGGTAAAGCATTATTTACAGAATTGAATAATTTGTGGGGTCAATTATCCCTAGCAGGTAATGAATTAATGAAATCATTACAGATGTTGTGGAATGCTTTATTCCCACCAGAACAACAAAGTGGTGGTGGTGTTAAAGAAACTGTTAGTAGTACGGGTAAAGCTATAAAAGAGGTTAATCCGTATCTTGAAACTGCTAAACAAGTTATATCTGCTTTAGCATGGGTAATAAAGAATATATTTGTACCTATGCTTGTTGGAGCTATAACATACATTAACATCTTTAAATCTATTATTAAAGGAGTAAGTGATATTGTTCTATGGGTACGTGCTGAAATAGGACTTTTAATAGCTATATTCACTAATTTACCTCAAACTATTAGTAACGCTGGTTCATCACTAGAACAATGGTTTTTAAACCTACCATACACAATAGGATACGCTTTAGGATCAATAATAAGATTCTTTTTAGATTTACCATTAAAAATCAGTGAAGCTTTAATACAGTTAATAACATCATTAACTAACTTCAGCACAGATTTATTAGCAAAAGGTCAGGAATCAGGGTCTAACTTTGTAACTGGTACTATAAGTTTCATAAAACAATTACCTAGTAGATTTTATACATGGTTAACAAGTACAGCTTCTAAAATACCCGGATGGGCGAGTAATATTGTTTCAAGAGGTAGATCAGCAGGTACACAATTCGTAACAAACATAATAAGCATAATTAAAGGATTACCCGGTAAATTTATTGAAGAATTACGAAAAATCACCATGAGCATACTCAATGTAGCTAAAGATTGGTACAACGCCGCTAAAAACGCTGGTAAAAATGCAGTGAAAGGATTACTTGATGGATTGCAAAGAAAATCACCCGGAAAGATGTATAAAGAGATGAAAAGTGAGTTAAAAGCAGTTAATGATGAAATAATGGATCAAGGAGTTAATTTATTTTTTTCTGCAAAGACTATGTCTAGCAAAATTGTTGAAGGTTTCGGAAACCCACAACTCAATATAGGTATGGGTATGGAGAATATGGATGGAACACAACTCGAACAATTAAATGCAATATCTAATCAATTAAATACTAACATGTTAGGAAACATTCAAAATAATGCAACAGATATTAAGAAAATCAATGACAAATCCACAAAAGACGCTAACCAATCATTTGGAATATTAACAACAGGACTAACAAACACTTTCAACAACTTATCAGATGAAACTAAAACCACATTCACAGGAATAGGAGATACAACACAATCCACATTAGAAAACATGCAAAACAAAACAACTACTAATATTAAAAATATTCAAACAAGTTGGCATGGAATGCAAACAGCATTAATCAACAGTGCAAGTCATATAAGACAAAAAACAGGAGACCACATCAATAAATTACAAAATAATATGGCAAGCTTCTGGAAAAAAGTGAAAAACCCAGTATTACTATTAAGCGGAGCAGCAGGACCAGGAAACATAAGAAATGCACGTGATGGTTCTAAAACTAATTTCGCAAAATCAATAATCAGATCTAATGGTTCATACGCAGGTAGTCCTAATTTATCAAAAAATGAACGATTTAGTGATAAACTATTAAAATTACTATCATCATCACCTGAAACAATTGATTGTGGAAACCCAAACGGTTGTTATGCAGGATGGACTTTAAACAACTGGACACCAACACTAAAAAAGAACATAGGATCATGGAAAACTAATTTCGGTGGAATATGGGATCAATACCTAAATGTTGGAAAATTTGAAAACAGCAACTTCCCAGTAAAAGGCAATAGTAGAGCTTACGAATCACTAGCCCTAGATATGATAGGTAAAACATTTTACAAGTTCTATTATAATAGCCAAGGAGGTTCACTTGCTAGTATTTACAGTAGCGGACGCTTCAACTGTTGGGATGGCGCACATATTCTAATGAGTCTAGCAGACTCATTTGGATTGTCTAGTAGTCTTGTTCATGGATTTTGGGGTAGTGTACCTCATGTATGGGCAAATGTGCAAGGTGTTGGAAATATTGATGCTACAGCTATACAAAAAAGTCGTGGAACTAGTAAATTTAGTAGTATGGCTCATGCAGGACCAACACCACAATCATACACAGAAGTAAACAGTGGTGAATCATCAAATGTAACTATAAATCAAGGTAATATCATTATCACAGGGAATATAAATGGAGTAGATGATTTAGAATCAAGAATGGCAGTTGAAAGGGAAAAAATAATGAAAGAAACCAGAAAAGAAATGATAAAAATATTGTCCCCGAATTCAAAAACAGGGGGATGGTGATTATGAGTAGATTAAAATTGAATTTAAAAGTTCCTAAACCATTTTTAGGAATATTTAAAGAAAAAATGGATTTATTAAAGGTAAGTCCACTGAAATGTATGTTATTAAAGAATACTTATGAATTAAACTTGAATGAGCATGCTAATATCAGTCAAATAGTCGGACATGAGGTGAATCATTCAGGTTACACTAGAATACCCTTAGTTAATGTAACCCTGCAAGATATTGTAGGTGGATATAAATTAACATGTGATGAACTCGTATTTGAAGATGTTAACTGGGAAACATGGTACGCTTGTATCTTTAATAATAATGATGGTGAAATTATCGCAATAGGTGATGTTATAACTGATCCTGAGGGCAACCCTGCTCCTGCTGCACCATCAGGACAAAAATTAATGATTATTCCTGAAGGTAACGGTTTCTTGATTGTTACTAGTAATAATTTATGTCAATCATTTGAAATCAAATAATAGGATAATGGAGGATATAATAATGTCTAGAATGACAAATCAAGGATATAATAATATGTTATCATCTTATTTTATGAATCAGAATAATAAATTTTATATTCAGGCAGGTTTAGGCAGTCCTAGTGTTAATGGATTAGGTAGTCCGTTTGGTTCACGTGTAGAAGCTACAAAACAACATGATACGATTACTATGATTATTTCTTTACGAGGTTCTGTTAAAAGTACGAGTAGTAGTATTCGTTTCACAGAAATAGCTGTATTTGATTCACCTACAGGTGGAAACTGTATTTTTGCAGGTAATATGGATAGAAAAACAGAAAATGGTGATGTTATACCTTTAGAAGTTCAAATAACACGCCCATAATTAAAGGATTGTTATTTTTATGCAGTTAAAATATTTTGAATGGTCATCTGCAATGGGAAACATTCCACATCAAGGAAACTTAGTCATTCATAATTTCCCTTATTCATTAATTGATGGTGTGCGTGAAGATGGGTTAAATGTACGGTTTTTTGCTGATTCAAATTACTCACAGCAGTTAGATCACATGATATATTATAGACATGGTATTAATCTAACAATAGTTGAATTTCCATCTGGTTTCACTGGTAATCGTCTATATATAAATGTACAATCTCTAAATTACATTTATCCAAATTATTTTAAAATAAACACTAGTAATACTTACGTTCAACGATATGATATTTATCCTGTTACTTTTAATACAAAAGCTTATGGTAATCATAGACTTAATAAATCAACTTCTGATGTGAGTCTAAATGGTTTTGTTTGTAATGGTGACACTACTGCGAATAGTGGGGGTACTGTGACTTTTAGAAACGCACCGGATCATCTTGAGCATTTATACAGTCACTATGTTGTTTGTAAAATTAATAGTGCAAGTACAATAGCACAAAGAGATATTTTTCCTTTTTTACCTGATTATGCTACTCCTGATTTATTAACTCCTGCTAATGTTGGAGCATGGAAATTTTTATTAGATAACATGGTTTTTGCTCATTTTCATAATTATGATGGAAAAGGTCCATATTGTAGTTTTATGCAAAAAGACGAAAGTGAATTTGATGATTTTCATGCTCATAGTAATGGTTTTGTTAATTATGTTCCTAATCAAATGTACATGTTAAGATTTCATAATAAACAAATAGGGTCTTCATATTTCCCTGTAATGGAATTTGATAAAGGAGGATCAAGTGAAACACATATACAAGCTACTCGTCCGATTATATCATTGTATTGGACTGATTTTTATATTGGAGGTAATTCAGGTTTAAATGGTTATATGTCAGGCGGAACTGGAAAAGGAACAGAAAACATATTTTTCCAGTTATTTATGAGCATATCTAAAGATAAAGAAAAAATAGCTAATGATTATGGCTTGAATTATGTTTGGAAAGATTCATACGATGATTTTTTAAATAAGTATGAAAATTTTCTAATAGTATATAATGGATCTGATTATATGGGTACGCTCTTGAGTAACCAAGAACAATATGAAACTATTTGTATCCCAAACTTTTTAAAAGGACTCATATCACTAGAAACACTCGATAACTTCTATGACACACAAATACTTGAAAAATTTAATGAAGTTTATTCTTATTGTATTGCCTTAAAACTAATGTACCATGAACTTGTTACAAATGGTAAGAATCCAAGTGCATATCCAACAGAACCAACTATTACAGTACCTAAATATGAACCATTGGAAAATATAGAAGCTACATCGTCAGGTTGGTTATATCCAAACACTATAAGCAATGATAAAAAACCAAGGGAGGAGTAAATAATCATGGTTGATTGGGAAAACCCACAAAATTTATTCATAGAAGGTAACGGAACAACTATTACTATCCCTCCTGGTGAAACAACACCTTATTTAATTGCTAGACAGTTTAACCATGTGTTACAAGACAGACCTTTTCAAATTATTGAAGGTTATGAAGTTAGAACACGTTTAAAAGTTATTAATGGTGATCCACAAGATTTAAAAGAATGCAATATTGAAATAAGCCCTAATTATAATGTATATGCTGAAAACAAAGCAGATCCAACTAATAGTTATAGTAATGAAGTAACAGAACACATTTACGGATCAGAAACTGATAAATGGTATGTTAAATCACACCATGAATCACTATATCACAATCCATTCATTGGAATCTGTGTCAGATATGAGAACATGGGAACAGAACCCCTAACAATTGAATTACTAAATCTGAATTTACAAGTATATTCTAAATCTATGATTGAATATAAAGGTAAGAACATTGAACCTGAGGTTATTACTTGTCATGTGGATGTAGGATTATATTTTATGTATGGTAATCAGAAATTAACCTTTGATACTGGAAGACAAGGGCATAATATTGGTTCTGGTGATAAAACTAGTAGCAGTGAAGTTTCATGGACTAATCCTCAAAATATAGTGCCTGATGATAGTTCTGCTTTTGTTAATCTTGAAAAAGGTAAAAAATCTGCTTATGCTAAAAGTAGACGGTGGAAACCTGCTAACTTACCTTTACACTCAAAAATAACAAGTATTCAAGCAGTGTTTCATAATGTATGGGGTAATGGAGTAAAAGGAGCTTATGAAGTTGCTTGTTACTTAATGAGTCATGGTAATGATGGATTCGGTCAAAATTTATCATCAGGGAAAATAATACCAAACACTAATCAAAATGGGAAATATTTAACATTTAATTATAATAATACTGGTGTAGTAACACCATCTATCTATAATAACAGTTCTTTTGGTTCTAAAATAAATTTTATCAACAAATCAACAGGTAAAATCCAAGTAAGAGTGGGTGCAGCTTATACTCAATGTAGTTACAAACTTGTTGATGAAGATAGAATAATTGTTAATTTTACATGTGCTGTTAGTTGTACTATTCATGTTGGGGAATCATATAAAGGTGCAGGATTATTTTTAACAGCTGGTGAAATAGCTAGTAATCTAATTAGTAAAAAAGACAATGATAAACCTAGTAATCAGTGGGATGTTCATTATAAAGTCATTTTAGGAATGATAGAAAGATCAATAGGAATTAATGAAAACTGGAAAGCCGATGTTAAAAGATTAAATCCTTTTATTGGTCCAGTTGAGTTGGAACATAACCCACGGATTGAATCTGCTGAGGTTACTGTTGCAGATAGTGAAGTATATAATCAATTCCGAGGAGCTGAAACTCACAGTAAAAAAGGCGAAGCTAAAGAAACCAAACCATTACTATTATATGTTCAAGAAAAACAAGTAATGCCTTTAAAAGCATTACCACAGATAGATGAAATATTTCCTGTCTATACAACTCCTAATTTGGATGATAATGACCCTTTAGTGCATAGAGGTTATGCTAATATTTGGTCAGTTAAAGGAAAATGGCTTAATCAACTACAAAGTGATGTAGATATTGAATTAAGATACATAACAAAAGAGCTCTACCCTAGTCTATTAATGGACTACACTAAAAACTTAATAAGTGAAGATAGTGTTTTAATCATACCAACAAATTACGAATTAATAGTAAATGGCTATGATTATCAAACAATAGATGAAAACACATCTAACAATCCAGATAATACAATCCCATTTAGTGTTATTGAAGATAATGGCGAAGTATTCACATTAAAAAGCAATAATAGTAATCAAAATTTCGCAGAATTCATAACATTCGCAGAAGTAGAACCAGGATTCAAATTCAGCACAGCATTAATGTTTAAAAATAATAACAACTATCAAAACTCTGAATTCTCATATCTATTTAATAATATTGAAATAAGCATATCTGTTGATCCTGACGATTATTCAAGCCATATAATCAGAGTAAGTGGTTTAAATGGTATGGAACAGTATAAATCAGTTGGATCTGTGGGTTATGATGTTAATATAAAAGGTAATATTCGTTTAGATGGTAAATCAAAAATTGAAGTGGTAACTGCTACAGATGTAATGGTATTTAGACCAATAGCCAGTTTAAACAGTGAAAATGCAATAATCAGAATGAAAAATGAATCATTTGAAAACCAATTTTACCCAAGCACTATACTATTAAGAGAATTAATATTCCATAAAACTACTTATGCAGAGGGAATTACAGTTGAACAGCATAATGTTGTTTGTTTACCACCTCAAACAAAACAAAAAGCCGAACAAGACTTTTACCGTGATTCAGCAGATGGAAATATTCCTTGTTATGTTAATCCAACAGAAGCATTACATTTTAAATTAAATGCTTATCATTTTTATCGTGGATCAGTAAAAGCAGAGAGTAAAGAAGGTACAAGAATATTAAACACGGATTTTGTTATTAAAAATAAGGAAATAATCACAATTAGCAATGGTGTTACTAAAATAATCATAAGTAGATTAAAAGAAAACCCAGAAATAGCTAAAATCGAATATTATGGTTTCATGAGTGGATGGGAGCTTATAACTAATTTCTATATTGAAAATGTTTTTGATGTACAATTTAATCATATTAATAGTGAAGATATAGACATTAGGGTTGGTCAGACTTATTGGAGAATGACAAGAGGTAAAGCATTTGTAAATATAAGAAATCCTAATGATATTATTCGTTTTGACATGTTTGATTTTGCTAATTTTGCTACTGAGGATAATGTAATTGATAGTATTAGTATTGAGGATACATTAGAACCTATACCTTTAGAACATTTATTTTTCGCTACTTTTGAATATAAAGATAGATACGCAGCAATGCAAATACTGTATAAAATACCAGGTCAAATAAAAGCAACAGAATTGCCACCATCAGAATTAACTGGAATTGGTTGGTATATGATAGGTGCAACAGGATTTGAACATTACGCTAATAAAGCAGTAGAATGGCTTAATACAGTGATTCAAAAGATAACATTAGCCATAGATAGGTGAATAATATTATGAAACCTATTTACAACTATCACAACATTAATAAACGATCAACTGATATAAATTCCAGTTATTCACGAGTAGAAATCGAGGCAGTTGATCATAATAATGTAGTTTGGTCAAAAAAAAGTAATCTATCAGGTTGTAAAGATGTGAGCCACTGGGGTGAACCATTCGCAACAGGAACAGGAAATAAAGACTTTTCTTATGATATGACAGTGCATATTAAAGAAGATGGTGAATATAGACTTTATTTTCGTGGTAGAACCAATTATAAAAATTCTAATAATAATCCTTTATATTCTGACTTATATTTCCCAAAAGAAATAAATACTGACACTATACGTGTATTTTGGGAGTCTTACGCTCGTGTACCACAAAGAAAAGATCTAGGAACATTCTATATCAAAAAAGGCACTTATGTTTTTAAATGTATTGGATCAGCAGAATCCATGACAGGAAACATCACATTTCATAAAATACGAAGATATGAAGGAGATACAAATAATAATGGTTTATTAACCTTTGATACATGGAATTTTAGTGAAAATGATATTCAAAACACTAATTCAGGTTCAATAGAACTATTTAGTATCAATCAAAAAGAAGAATTTGGAGGATTTATAGACAAAAATAGCCCATCAGGATTCATATTCAACTATCGAGATTCAATTAATATCTATGCTAGTGAAAATCTTAACGATCTTGAAAAAAAACCAGTTTTTGGAGGTTATATAACTGAAATAACACCAACAAAAGACAGAGATAAGATTAAATTAGGTTTCATGGATCGATGGTTTGACACTACAACAAGAAGCATACCTCATGAAACAATCGTTGGAGGCGATACACCAGACTATAGCAAAAATACTGTTTATTGTAATGATAAATACGAGGCAATGATGTTCGTTTTAGATAACATGGAGTATCCTATTGATTACACTAATTTAATCAGTTATATTGAGTCTATGCCTCCAACTGAATCAGATTGGAACTTTGACCTTGATAATCCTGAATTAGCTAATAAAATAAGTGTTGATGTTAAAACACTTAATTCACAACTTGCTATATTGGAAAAACAAAAAGTAAAACTTGATGAACAGGTTAAAACTAAAAAAGACAAAGTAGAAGCAACATACAAAGCAGCAATAAAGAAAATCGATAATGACTTCAAATATGATCTAAAATTGATTGATAATGAGTATGCTCCGAAATTATCTAAAGTTGATAAAGACTATGCTAAAGAGTTAAAAGCTTGTAAAACTGCTGTATGCAAAACTAATGTTCAAATAAAAAAGGATAAAGCAAAAGAACCAATATTGGCTGCTAAAAAGAAAAAGAAACAACCTATTGAGGATAAAAAAGCTAAGAAAAAAGAGCCACATAGTGAAACCAAAAAGAAATCTAACAAAGAAATCGATCAATGGAAACTAAAACAAATAGCATTACTTGAATTAGCATTTGCACAGAAAGTAAGTAAGACTAACAGTAATTTTTTATGGGTTATGGGTGTTTATAAACGACCAATCGCAGGATCAAAGAGTAAATACTTAGAACTGCAAAATTATCCCATGAAAAATGTTGTACAAAAAGCTTTAATCTGGAAAAAGGATTATGAGCCACCAGGAAAACAAAATATTAAAATAACTGCTCAGCAACCAGTATTTGAATTTGATTATGGAATGGCACAGGATTACATGGTAGATAAACCATTCATGGGACATTTACAAGTTGGTTACAGTTTAACACCAGACGGAACTGTTTTTAATGGTTATATCAGTTTCACAGGTACTAAATACGATTCATCAAGTGGACTAAATGATATTGTCTTAGGTGCAGTAACACCAGTAATTGAATTAAATAGTTTTAAAAAGTTCCAGTTTGATTTACAAGGACAATTATACCGTTTACGTGGCGATTCAAAGGATACTATTTATTATCTTAGAAGTATTAGTTTTATTAACTATTTTGTGAAAGGATCTGATACTGATTTAACTGATTATGATAAAGAAAAAGACGGAAACGCTCGAAAAATACTAATAAACAATCTTAAATTAAGGTCTGGTGAAATTAATCTTCCTACAACCCTTAAAAGTAGTGGAGAATACCCTTTAAAAGTTTTAAGAGAATTAGCTAAAGATACAAACTTAACCTTAAATATTATACCATCCACAACTCGAAGTTTAGACACTTTGGTGCTTGAAAATAAAAGAACAAAGGTTGAAACTACAGTAATCCGTGAAGGTGATAATTTAATTGGAGGTATTGATGATATAAAGTACTCACCTAATGGAGTTATCATAAACACATCAAATAAGGTATATACAAACAGTAATGACCATGAAATTTACACTAGCCGAGTTGATATGGATTCAATACATCATTATGGTACATTAGAGTCTTATGAAGTGTTACCTAAAGAGATAACTGGTATTAATCAAGCTTTATATTTAGCAGGTACTGATTTAAAACCTGATGAACCACCTTTAATTTTTCCTGCCACTATAAAAGGCATACCCTCACTTAAAGTAGGTAGATTAATCACTACTGATTTAACAGAGGATTATCTATCAGATTTAAAAGAAATAACTAGTATAGACCGTAGTTTTAACCGTAACGACTCACCAATGCTACAAACAGAATTAGGTTTAGATGGTGAAATAGGAGAATATAAAGTTGACATAAACAAAATACGGGCTAAAATAGAAGAGTTAAGTAAATTAAGAACTAGTGGTGCTGAAATTCCAGATGAAATAGATATATAAAAATAAAAAGAGGTAATAATTTGCCATTACGAGATTTCAACACATTATCACGAGATTTTGATGAACACTTGAAAAAACACCCAACAACTGGAGGTGGTAGTGGAACTCAAGGACCAAAAGGTGATAAGGGTGATAAAGGTGATAAGGGCGATACAGGACCACCAGGAATTAATGGTATAAATGGTGTAGATGGTAAACAAGGTGATAAAGGTGATACAGGATTACCAGGAAAAGATGGAGCTAAGGGCGATAAAGGTGATAAGGGTGATAAGGGCGATACAGGACCACCAGGCAGTGGAGGTAGTGGTGAAATACCACGCCCACTAGACGCAGACACACTACAAAACAACCCAGCTAGTGCTTTCTATAAAAAAACTGATAGTGTTAATGCTAATACATTAGAAGGTAATGCTGCTAATGCTTTCTATAAAAAAACAGATACAGTAGCAAATGCTACTAATGCTGTTAATGCTCAAAATGCTAATTCTGCGGGGATTGCAGGATCTGCTGAATTTGCTACTAATGCTGATATGTCAAATTATGCTCATCTTGCTGAGAAGGCATTACAAGCTGTTAATGCTGATATGGTGAATAATGTACGTGATACAATAGCTAATTTTGGTTTTTTGATTGGTTCAGATAAAAATTTGAGTTTAAAAATTGGTAAACTTGCAGGTGCTAAAAATGAGTTCTTACTTCGTGTTATTAATGTTAATATTGCCAGTACTAGTGCTAGTTCACCATCACCCATCGCTTACACAGGTGTTGCTACAATAACTTATAGAGATTCAACATATCCTTATGAACATGTTCCATACATTGTACCGATGTATTACGATAATGTAATGGTCATAACCTTTGTTGTAGGGTCTGCAACCAATACGAGTGCTAATGTACGTATATACACAACAAATAACGCTACAGTAAACGTTGGAATACTTGTAATAGGTAGAAACACACAATAAAGGAGGTTTATTTAATTGTTAATTTGCTTTGATATTGATGAAAACAGTAATATTACTAATGTTTATGGGGGATGTCCTGAATGTGGTATGATTAAAGTTGAAGTATCAGAAGAATTAGCTAATAATATGCTAAATAATACTGTTCCATTCTTTTTTAGATATGTTAATGATGAAATTATTGTTAATACTAATGCTGTTAAGATTCATGAAAAAAGAACACGTATAACTCGAATAAAACAAAAATTGGATGAAACTGATTATTATACTTCTAGGATCATGGAAGCTCAAATAAATGATGAAACACCAGAAAAAAAATATTTAGATGGAGTGGAATACAGGAAAAGGTTACGAAATGAAATGAACGAGTTAGAAAATGAAATAATAGAACTAAACAAAAATATGAGGTCATGATGTATGACTAATCGTAATATAGCTTTCATACTCATATCAATAATCGCTGTTTGTCTAATAATTTTGTTTGCATGGTATTTTCCAATGTCGCAGCAACAACAGATGTTAGATTATAATAATGAATGGAAAGAAAGTAAAATAGGTTTTAAAACTTATGTTAAATGCCCTATTGATAATTCAACTGAAAATATAACTATTATACAAGTGGTGGAAGAGTCAATTGAAGATTCTCGTGTTGATGGGGGTAGAATCAAGGTTATTTTCATCTGTAAATGTGAAAAACATAAGTTAACATGGAGTCAGTCGTTAATATGAATCTTGAATTTGTAATAACCACTTCAGTTGCGATTATATCTCTTGCTTATTTACTAACAAGAGTTAGTAGTGATATTACTCATTGGTTAGGTAAAAAAACTGTTAGTAGTGTTGAAATTCAAGAATTAGATCCTGATTCTGATGTAAAAAAAGAATTTAATACTATTAATGAGAAGTTAGATGATCAAGAACAAGTATTGGGTTCGTTGCGTAATTATGCTCAAGATAATCGTGCTTTTCAGTTAAGGACTGAGATCAGGTTTGCAATTGCTCATGATTTTGGTAAAAGAGAAGTTAGAAGACTTTACGAGATGTATATAGCAATACCGAGTGAAAAAAATATGAGAAATGGGCATATCAGTTCTGAAATTGAAGAGTATGTTGAACAGGTAAACAAAAAAGGAGAATAGTGGATATGAAGGATAATAATACTGTTATTATAATTTGCAGTACTTT
>JGI24696J40584_12961646_pt1 | contig 27763 bp, 25 predicted proteins | sample TergutCo191P4_FD_40584 | JGI IMG/M metagenome (IMG submission 40584)
GAGGGACTTGAACCCTCACGAGATTACTCTCACAAGATTTTGAGTCTAGCGCGTCTACCAATTCCGCCACTCGCCCACGGTGATGCCCGCTAGAATTATTTTATCAGAAATCTTTGATTTTACCAACAAGGCTATGGTAAAGGTTTATGCCAGTTGCCATCAGTGCCAAGTTCATAACCCAATCGCTCGGCGGTTTCGTCGTAAACTTTCTTAACACGTTCTAGTGGCAAATACTCGTGCTGATAGCACCAGTCGCAGTTCTTGGCACCAATTACTTTAATGCCGCGGATATTTACGCCTTCTTCGAGAACGCGCTGGGCAATTTGCTCAACGGCTGCAATGCAATAACCCTTCCAATCCATACCGTCCAGCCCAAAAGAAGAATGCTTCTTTATTTTACCAACCCAATCCATATCTCCCTCCTCGAATGCTTTGCTCATGATGTGCTGAAGCTCATCCGTGTGCACAAACTTGATACCCTGGAGTTGATAGATCGTCAGCTCATCACCACTCAGGGCAAAGCTTGCTATCGCTGCTGGGTAGCCACGATATTCTAATAAAACACTGGCCGGTCCTTCTGCTAGAACTGCATTATTATTCCTGTTGAACGTAGGAATACGACTATATTTGGACAACGTGTTGCCCTTATCGTCTAACCTGATATTGCCACGCCCATCTCGTAGCGGGTGGTCGTAGACTTTCTTGAAACTAGCGGTGAGATCTACATAGCCATGATGATCTGGTTGAACAGCAGAAAAACTATAGCCGACACTATTTTCAGCGAATATTGGGGGGGGGTTATTTTTATAAATATTATCAAGCGTATCCAAGAATTTGATTTGCGATAAACGAGCATTAACGTCGAACGGTTCCTCGAGCCAATTTTGGTGTCGATTCCTGATAGATTCATGCTTCTGTGCGAAGCAATCATACCAAGCAATGACTCGCTTGGCATTCTTGCCATATTTATCTTCGGCAGTCCTAGATAAGTTGGTGTTCGAATCATGAAACAACGAAAGGATGGATATTTTGTCGTCGAATAGTGGTATGTCTGTGACGCCTGTGTCCAATTGTCCGATATAGCGCCTTAAACACATAGAGGTATCGATAATATGTCGCTTGGTATGCAAAGAATCAAGCCTGCCATTTGGGATCGTGCTCAGCATGCTATCAGGGATAGCTCCAGGTTCCAAAAACTCAAAAAGATTTTGCCACTCGAGTGTCTCGCCAAAGGTTGAAGTGTTGTAATGCCATTCGGCCAGCATGTCAGTAAATTCGCTAATAGTTTTACTGGCAAGAAGTTCTCTTACTCTCACATCTATCCCAGTATCCTTGTTCGAACAAGGCTGTTCACAATTCTTGCAGGAGATGTTCTCAATAGTCATCACTCTACTATTATATCATACTTTGATTAAAAAATCAAGTAATTACCCCTATAATTCAGTCCACGCCGTCGCGGCGGCTTGGACAATGTCAGCGTTCCAAATTTGCCAAACGGCCTGGCGGGTGGCGATTTCCCCGCTCCATATGCGCATCGGTTGATCGAATTCTTGACTCACGACTTGGCCGGCGCGGGCCACCAGCAAATTTCCCGCATGCCACAACGTGATAGTACACGGATATGTGATAGTGAATTTGTGCAGAGTTTCGGCGATTTGCTTGACGCCCTGACTAAACGTGACGACGCGCGGATAATAAACACTTTGAAAAAGTTTTTGTAGCTGACTTAAAGAAACAATCAGATGTGTCGGCGCGCGATTAAGCACAGTTTCAGCCGTATTTTTGATAAGATCTACCGCGTCGCGTGTGATGACGACCGGTGTTGTTGTGTTGTGTTCTAAGAAAGTTTCAAACAGCGCCGCGGTTTCCGAATTTTGACCGTTGTCGCCGATGAACAGAATTAGATTTGCCCAATTCGCCGCAGTGTTCAGCGCGGTCAAAGCTTCCTTGGCCAAACCGCCGCTGGGATTACTGGGCGCGAAAATGTAGTTAGTCGGTTTACTCGCCGAGTCCAACGTTCGTTCAGTGAGCCCGTGTCCTCCTCGCGAAGCCTCGTCGGCCACCGTCTGGCGGTTTGGCGTCAGCCCATCCTCGCCGAACGAAGTTGGACTCTGGCTCGATAATGGCCTTTTTAAAATGTCCGGTAAAATCACTTGCGCTTGGCCGACGCCAGTGCTCAACGCTGTTTGGTACGCCGCTGCGACGGACGCAAAACCGCGCGAATTGCCACCGACGATCGCCAATTTGCCAGCCGTGTCACGTCGCTCGGGTTTGCTCCACAACACGTCGGGAAACAACGGTTTGTCGAGGGGTTGTTTTTGCCAATAATCATTCGAGTTCATATTTTGTCCTCCCATTTTTGCAGGGTCGTTCCTTGCAAAGTAAATCGTAAACAACATTTTTGCGTTCGACGACGATTTGCCAACCCTGTTTTCGAGCGGCGTCGAACAACGTTTGATCAGGATTAAATGCGATTGGTCGTTCGACCTGACTCAACATGACGATATCCGAAGCGCTGTCGCCAACAGCCACGCTACCCCGCCAATCCAAATTGTGTTTTTTCACCAATGTTTGCAGTGCTAACTTCTTATCATGGACGGGTTGTGTGACTGCGCCGGTGAAATATCCGTCGTTGCCCCGTTCGAAAACACAGGCTACGAAATCGTCAAAACCATAATATTTGGTCAGTAGTTCGATAATTTCGCTCGGGGAACCGGAAATAATTAACAGAAAATACCCATCTTTTCGAAGTTTCTTTATTAAATTACGAGTGTAAATGTACGTTTGATCGTGATATTCGTCCCAAATTTCGCGGACGACACACTCATACTCCTTCACATTGAGTTTCGGTAGCATCGGTAGAAATTGTTGTACCAAAATGCTCTCGTATTCGGAAAAAGATCGTTCGCGTTTTTTCCATTTTAACCGCGCAGCGCGAATCTGGTCGTAGGTATGGTCGCCGAGCAAGTGCGCTGCTGCCAAACGATTCACTATAGCGTGATATAATTGCCATCGAATCAACGTTCCGTCGATGTCGAAAACTGCGAATTTTTTCATCATCCCTCCAACTTGATGCAACTAGACGATGGTCGAATTTCAGCCACGCTGATGCGCTTGACGACGTTTCCAGATTAGGCCAAAAATTCCTAAACTCAGAGACCCGCTTAACAGTATAAGCGTAGTGTTACTACTATGATTCATTTCGTTAAAAACGCCGGTGTTGGGTGCACTGAGTGAACCTTTTGCAGACATCGCGAAACCACTTAGACTGGTATCTCTCGTTAGGTAGTAACTATCGCCGCTGTAGGCTAGTTCAAAGATATGATTACCTTCGCCCATCCCACCACTGATCGTTAGTATTGCAATACCATTTACTAGGGGTACGTCTGTTGATTCCAGTGTCGCTATACCATCAATCATAAAAGTTACCGTCCCGGTTGGGATAGGGCCAGAACCAACTTTAGTCAAGATCGCCGACAAAACGAGATCATCGCCAGTTTCAGTTGGGGGGGCTAACAGGTTAATACCCGGCGACGCTTTTTCTATAGACAGACTTACTTCTGTAGAAAGAGGGGCTATGTTACCAGTCGCAGCGACGAAGATTTCACCAAGCGGACGATAAAAGATTGTCAAAGTGTAGTCATCAATATCTAGACTATCCAGGTAACTGCCAAGAAGAGTTAACACGTTGCCGCTGACAGTGTAATCAACACCCAGAACTAGGGTATCTAGTCCGTTCATCACCTTATTTACGGTGTTGCCCTTAATGTCGACAGTAGCAGTTTCGTGACCGGAGAATTTGGTGTGAGTTATAGTATTCGTATCCGGCGCACTATCGCTATAAACAACTATCCCAGCCGAATTAATGATTGATACATTCCCAGAAGCGTCAGTCAGTCGGGCATAAACAATCGCTTTAGTATTTGGGTTAATAGTAACAGTGTCACTTTCTGTCCAACTTGTAATAGTTGCTGCGGCGAACGAGCTTAACACAGTGTTGGACAGATAATATTCTATTTTGACCACTTCGCCACTATTATCATCAGCTGTGATGGTTAGTGTTGTTGCGGTTTTGTAAAACAGATCAAAACTGACCGTACCATTAAAGTTGGTCCAATCAGTGGTCCCCATGGTAATTTTTCCAGTCGGGGGTATAGTATCTTCGGTTTCGACACTGAACGCGCTAGAACTAACTGGATTGTAATTATTGTTCCCCGCCATGGTCGCTGTAACAGTAAAATCGCCGATTGTGTGAATCGTCAAAATATTTCCCGTAACCGAAGCCACGGTTGGGTCAGAACTAACATAGGTCACTGTTCCCCCAGTGGATCCACCGGTTGTGCCAAGTGCGATGGTTGATCCAGGATCGATTTCGTATGAACTTGATAACCCAGTCACACTCAACGTAGCTTGATCAGCTTTGAAAATTTCAAAATCCGCACTATCGGTTCGTTCAACATAACCACCATCCGTCGTGGTTACAACCACAGTGTATTTTCCAGCGTCCGTCGGTGCGGTTGTACTATCATATGTTGTACCGTCGCGACCTTTGTATTCAACTTTGTATCTAGTAGTTCCCGTCACTGAAATCCCGGTCGGCGCAAAAGGAGTCCCGTCATATGTTTTATCAGTTTGACTACCAACCGTCACACTTGCACCCGGATTTTTGGTGATAGTATATGGCAAACTGTCACTAGCGGGATTATAAGTAGAATCACCATTATAAACAGCTGAAATAGTAACGTTTCCGATATAAGTCCCGTTCGGGGTATAGGTAAATGTCGCTTCACCCGCGGTAATCGTAGCACTACCAACAGTATTCCCATCAATTTGGAAAAATACTGTTCCGGTTGGGGTGGTCATACTATCAAATGTCGCTGTTAGTTCAATCGTACCCGGATAAACCACACTCGAAACAGGGTTGGTTGTGAGTGTTACGGTTGTCGCTTGTTTGGACAAAGTATATGGTCCAAAAGTTCCATAGTCATAATTACCCGCGTGATCCCACGCTTCCCAATGAATATAAGTTGTACCAACAACATTAATCGTCGCGATTCTACTATTTGAACTACTGATCATTGTCCATGCGCTGTCGAGTGGTCCCGGTAGACTCGAGCTAGTAGTAATAGCGACACGTTGTTCTTTGAACTCACTACCCCCCAAATCAGAAAACGTCAAAGTCACGGGTGTATTAACCGAAAAACTTCCATTTGGGATATTCGCCACAGCGGTCGGTTTGATTATATCTTCGATAATCGAAAAACTTCTCGAAAACGGTACGGAATCTAACGTTCCATTATTCACAATCAATGTGATTGAATAATTCCCGACGGGTAGTAACGAAACATCATTATCTCCCTCAGCAAAAACGTATGAATATGGTAATCCATCCTTGGTCAAAGTAAACGTTGAACTAATTGGTAATCCCAGTAGATCATAACTCGTGTTCGTTAAAATTATGTGTGGACTCGTTACGTTCTTTAGAATAGAACTGGGCGAAATACTAAATTCCGAAAATGGTGCGGAAATATCTTCGGGCGCTGGATCTTCTAAATAACGAACTTGTTGAGAAATCGAATCCACCGCTCCATATTTATCTGTAACTTCTATGATTACTAAATAAGTGTGTCCTTCGATCAAACTACTTGGTTGTCCGTTATGTGGAGCAACATCAACATCCAGATCCAAATATGACCATTTAACATCAACAATTCCAGTTGTTTCATCATCTGGATCGTATGAAGTATTAGTAAATATTGGATTTCCACCATTAATATTAACTCGAAAACTCGCCACGGGTTCACGATGCGCGATGATAGTTTTTAGATATTGATCACGATAATAAACATCATAATAACCCGGTAAATTAAACACAATATCCAGATCAGATAGATATTGTCCACTAAGTGGATGAATTCCTTCATCATTATCAACTGGACCCTCATCCCCATCGATTCGATGAATCACTTTCCATTTTCCATTCGGCCATTCTAGATCCGCTGATTCAGTTTGTTCAGCACCAGTTACACTTAGCACTGTTTGATCAGTAGTTAGTACAACATTATCATTATTACTATTCCAATAACGTTCATAGATTTTATCCGCGATAGCTTGTAGTTGTTTCTGGTAAGTATCAGTGCTAGGTTCATCCATATTAACGATCAAACCCTTTAGATTATGTAGGGCCAAAAAATCTTCCGAAGCTTGAGCATTAGCATCAGTCGCCCAACCGATATAATAAATATCATCATTACGTAAACGGTTTAATAATTCACCCGTGATACTAGTACTGGAAAAATCATCAATCGGATCTTCGTTTAAATTAACCAGATATTTCGTTGTATTATCATGCCATTCTGGTTCACGAACAACTTCGACCAACTCACGAACAACATCCATAGTCATAGTTAGATTTTGCAGAGCGATATGTGTCGGACGAGCGCAAGCGTGACCGACGTATGAAGACATTGGACCAAAACCATAACCATCAATAATAGAAGTGTCCAACCTGACACTCTGTGTGCTACTACCGCTAGTTTGGGCTGGCACGGTCCCGTCGGCCGGCAAAGCCCCTGCAGCCTGTATTGTCCAGTCAATTGGAGTGGCGCTCTCTGCAATTGGCACATTCAAAACACTCGCGTCGTTTTTAGTTTTGCTACCCGTATACCAAACTTTTACTTTGTCAGGTGCAGCTTCAATCTTGATACGACGAGAAAAGTCTGGGTTATTGGTTGCAGTGCCGTCGTTATAAATGGTGGTGTTCTCAGCAATTTTAGTAAAACCGCTCCCACCAACATTCGTGGCTGTTCCTCCACCGTTAGCGGCAACAGTAGACGATAGCGAACCAGCACCAGTAGCAGAGACGTTAGTATAGGCAGGATGGTGGAATTTCTTTGGGTCAACGTTCTCGAATTTATACAGAGTCATTTTATAACCGCGGCCCAATTTAGTGTCCGACGAACTCACAAAGTCGCCACCATAAGTAGCGCTACCTGAAAAATAATACTGCAAGAATAATAGATACCCACTCATTTTTTGGGTGTTGGAATTATAACCTGAATCCGTAATACTAGTATTAAAGAAAAACCCAACACCGTCGAGTGCATCGTAAGCAATATCTTCCGATATAGCAAACTCAAAGGTTTTTATAGTTTTTTGGTCGTTTGGCAGATAACGAAAATCCTTGTATGAACGACCGCCATATCCATAAAAGTCCATCGCCGCGCCACTGTTACTCTCGATCATGTGACGATAATTACCCTGATAAGGATGGACCGTGCCCGTAATCACATCAACATCCGGATTCTTCATCAGAGAAAAAAGTGAGTCGCTAGAATCCCCATAGTTTTCCGCCGGGGGTGTATAGGTAGTCAAACTCGCGTTAGTGTCCTGGGGTCTTCCTGGTGAATTACTAGTTTGGCTAGAAGACAAATCGTTTTCCACATAAGTATGTGTACCGTCGTTGATAATAGCACTAACCATGCGGTTTGCGGTTGAGTTGTATCGGGCGGTATTGTTTCTTGTATGATCATAAACCCACCAAGTAAATTCCGAAGTTGAGTTTGCAGAAACTGCTTTCGCAGCGGTGATAAATAGATCTTCGGGTAAAACCGCTGGATCTTTGGCGTATAACAGGGACCTGAGATCTGCTTCAAAAGTCGAATAATCAACATTTGTTGGTCCGATACCCAGTGCAACATCGATTTTGTTTGCAACATTTACCCCAATCGAAATCGGCTCATCCGCCGAGACATTTTTCATCACAAGCGACGTTAGTAATCCCATCGTAACTAAACAGACTCCGCAAATCACAGACCACTTTATGTAGAACCTCTTAGTCCTCACAAAACTACCTCCTGTCTATATTACCAACCTGACACTATAATATTAGTGCTTATTTTTATAAATTGCAAGTCTTATTTAGCGCCCACCCTATTATTCCTTAATTTCTCAACTGAATACTAATCGGACAATGATCAGACCCCATTTGTTCCGCGTGAATTTCCGCCGCAGAAATTTCTTTTACTAAATCAGTACTAGCCAAGAAATAATCGATGCGCCAACCAATATTACGCTCACGGGCGCGTGACCAATTCGTCCACCAAGTGTAAGCCGCCTCCTTATCGGGATGAAACGTGCGAAAAGTATCGACAAATCCAGCATCCAAGAACGTTGCGAAACTCATGCGCTCTTCGGTAGTGAAACCATGTTTACCCTTGTTTTCTTTTGGTCTGGCCAAGTCGATTTCCTGAGCTGCAACATTTAAATCACCACAAAAGATCACTGGTTTTCGCCGACTAAGTTCCGAAACATAATCCCGAAAAGCCGGATCCCATTGATTAGTGCGTAACTCTAGACGACTAAGATCGGGTTTGCTATTCGGTGTATAAACATTGACCAGAAAAAAACCATCCAACTCAATAGTCAGCACGCGACCTTCACGACTTAGATCACCAAATTCATCATCATACAAACAATAACGATTCGCCAAACGCGTCGGGAAATCATAAAGCACGTTACTGACTGAACCGAACCGCAGACCTCTCTTCACGAAAATCGCTGTACCACTATAACCAGCGCGCTCAGCAGAATTCCAAAACTCGTGATACTCTGGTAAGTTAATTATAACTTGACCGCGCCGAGCTCTGGTTTCTTGTAGACAAAGGATATCTGGGCGGTATTTGTCGACGAATTTAGTGAATTCGCCCTTTTTGATAACTGAGCGCAGTCCGTTAACATTCCAGGAAAAGATTTTCATCAGAACTATTTTAGCACAAAAAAGCTAATCAACGGCGACTTCTTAGGGGGATGTTTCTTTAACTATTTGACCAAAGTTTGTTTAACGCGCTGGGATTTCTTGAAATAATACGCAATCAAGAGCGTGCCGATCCAAGTCACAACAACTAAACCAATCAGAAGAATGATTTCTTGAGCGGGTAAACTGATAGTTTTGCAGGACGATAAACCACAGCCGTAACTATAATAACTAGTGCAATCATAAGTTGTACTGCAACTCTCATACGAAGTAAACATTGTGGTGAACGATACGACAGTGGCGAACAAAGCTGACACACCTAGGGTAACGTAGATTAACGGCAGCGCCAACTTACGGCGATTAGCGATCAAGAGTAGTGTCAATCCGCACAAACCAACCAGAATGAGCGAGAACATTAGCGTCTCAATTGCGACGCCGAGACTTATACCTTCAACTCCACTGATCAAAGCGATAATAGCCAAAAAGAATGCCCAAGTGTAACTAATTATATTCGCGCCAATGGCCACCATGTGAAACACCAACCAACCGTCCAACCCCGATAATGATTTTTCAATTATCACGGGTTTACCCGCGACAATTTGTTTTGGTGTTTCAGAAGATTTCGTCTCCGCCATCTTACCCCCTTACCCCATTAAAGTTTGTGGGATGATTATAACATACTTTTGCTAAAACGTGCAAATTGACAAAAATTATGATCGTTTCAGGAACTTGGAATTTTCTCTTTCCGTATCGCGTTTACGGATAGTTTCGCGTTTGTCATATTTTTTCTTCCCTTTGCCCAGGGCGATGACCAATTTAACATAACGACCATTAGTCAATAGTTTAGTTGGCACGATAGTTAGACCGCTGTTTTTTCGTACCACGAGTGCGTCGATTTCCTTCCGTTTGGCCAAGATTTTGCGCGCTCGAGTATCAACAGTCGATGTGGTTTCCCCACTATTTTTGGACGCGTTGGTAGCGAGCGAAAACGATGCGTTAATCAAAAACAATTCAGCTCGTTTTTTATCGCGATTTTCCCTGGTGGTAACATATGCACCGCGGAGTTGCACGCGACCCAAACGCGCGGCCTTGGTTTCGGCGCCGGTCAACTCCAATCCAACCGTCAAATTATCGGAAAGTTCATAATCAAAACTCGCCCGACGATTGGTAATCATCGGCGTGGACTTTTTCGAGGCGGTTTTATGCCCGCGACGGGTGGGTTTTTTCATGTCACACTATTGTACCATTTATTTGTGGTAAAATTGACGTATCATGAAAAAGCTCAAGGTTAACGTTCTTTACGCCACCAAATCCAAGGGTCACGGGGTGGCGACGGCGTTCGAAGAAATGGTCCGTGGTCTCCGCGCGCGCGACGATGTGCGGGTGACAATCAATAGTTGGCGAAAATCGGATATCATTCACGCGCACTCGCCTGATCCCAAATCGATATTTCACCTGCTCTTTCGGCGTGGTAAAAAACTCTACACGGCGCACCAAGTTTACGGTTCGATGGACGGTTCGATTAAGGGCGGAAAGTTCGTCGAGAGGTTGTTTTTCTGGTATGTGCGGCACGGATTTTACAATCGGGTTGATCAAATTGTGGCGGTCAGCGCTATGTCGGCGCGGATTTTGCGTGAACAAATGAAAGTCAAAACGCCAATCACGACGATTTACAACACGATTGACATGGCGGCTCTGGGCATTACGCCCGCCAAACGCCAAGTGGCGCGCAAAAAGTTCGGTCTGGCGGAAAAGGATTTCGTGGTGGTCGGCAACGGTCAGATGCAGCCGCGTAAACGGATTGATACTTTCGCGAATGTGGCGCGGAAATTGCTGAATGTCAAATTCATTTGGGTGGGCGGCGTGCCGTTTGGTGCGTTGGGCGCCGACACTGGTAAAATAGACAAAATCATCAAAGACGCGCCCGATAACGTGGTTTGGACCGGCGTGGTAACGCTCGAAGTGGCGCGCGAATATCTGGCGGCGGCCGACGTTTTCTGGTTGCCGAGTGATCAGGAAAATCACCCAATGTCGGTGCTCGAGGCCGCTGGCGCTGGGTTGCCGATAGTTTTGCGCGATATTCCCGAATATGATGATACTTTTCGCGGTGATTCTTTGATGGCCGGGGACGACGAAGGTTTCACCGAAATCATCCAGCGTCTGCAAACTGATGATAAATATTACAAGGAAGCCCAAATCGGCACGGCAAAAATCACCAAACGTTTCGATAGTAAAACCGGCGCGGAACAATTCGTCGCACTATATCAAAAACTTCTGAAAAATGATATAATCGACACATGAGAATCGGCCTGTTTACCGATAGTTATCATCCGACTAGCAGTGGTGTTGTGGTGGTGGTTGACGTGACGCGACGCGAGTTGGAAAAACTTGGTCACGAAGTGTTTATCATTGCGCCTGACGGTGGAGTGTTGGAGAAAAACAAATTACCCGATGACGATCACATTATTCGCCTGCCGGCCATTCAATACGATATGCAACTGAGTGTATTTTTTCCACCTACCTTGCTGAAGAAAATACGGGCACTAAGGCTCGACGTTATTCATTTCTTTACGCCAGCGCAAATTGGGCTGATGGCGGCTCTGGCGGCGCGCAAAACTGGCGCGGTGTTGATTGGTCAACATTGCACCGACACTTACGAATTTTCCAAAGATTATCCGGCTATGGTGCTTGGTTATGTTTTAGGCGGATTGTTGGGACCGCTACTTTTGAAACTTTCCAACGAACAAAAGAAAACTTTTGCTAAATTATATTTGTCGCCAGTTGATCGTAATGAAACGGATGAAAAATGGGCACAGCGATTAGTGGCTGGACTGATGTCACTGATTTATGCCAACTGTGACGGTGTGGTGGTGGTGTCGCAAAAATCCGCCGACCAATTAGCCGAATTCGCCGCGCGCTTTAGCGAAAAATTAAATCTACACGTTATTCCAACCGGCGTTGACATTTTGCCCCCTACTCCTAAATCCAAAATCGATGCGTTCAAGAAAAAATGGAAAATCGCGCCCGCGGACGAAGTTATTGTTAATTTTGGGCGCATGGCTGAGGAAAAAAATCTAACTCTTCTAATAAAAATGTTACCCGAATTGTTAAAGAAACGACCGAACGTTAAATTATTATTGGCGGGTGATTATGTTTACCGCGAAAAACTGGAAAAGATCGCTGCCGCCTCCCCGGCCGCCGACCGAATTATTTTCAGTGGTCGCTATCCGAGGAACGAAATCCCGACCATTTGCGCGGCCGCTCGGGTATTCGCCTTCCCGTCGCTGACCGATACTCAAGCACTAGTCTTGAACGAAGCCGCCGGGCAGGGTTTGCCGATTGTCATGTGTGACCAAAACGTTAACGAGGTTTTCCGACGTGACGAAAACGGATTATTGGCGCGGAATGATCCAGATGATTTCGCCGACAAAATTGCGCAGATTTTAACCGATGATGTCATGTACAAGAAGTTTTCCAATCGTAGTCGCGAATTGGCGGCGGAATTTTCCGCACTAGCACAAACCGAAAAATTAGTGGAACTCTATCGTCAGCTCCTGCGGCAACCACTGAAGGATATTTAGTAATCGATACCCTCTTGGGCCAAATAACCATCGTCGTAATGATGTTTGATTTTGGTCATGTTGGTGATAATATCGACGTATTCTTCTAATTCCGACGGAAAATTTCTACCAGTCAAACAGATTGAAGTTTGCTCTGCTCGTTTGCAGATTAGTGTTTTTAGAGCTTCCGCACTAACCAAACCGTCGTGAACTGCGTTGTTGATTTCATCACAAACGACCAAATCGAAATCGCCGCTGGTTGTCGCTTGGTGCGCGAATTCTAGCGTTGCTTGCGCTGATGCTATATGTTCGTCGTCGCTAACACCCTTGGCGGATTGGTTGCCGGCGTGATAGAAACCCTTACCACCCTTATAAAAAGTAAATTTTGATTCGTTTGCTAAATACTTATCAAAAAACTTATGTTCACTCACTTCCCAATTTTTGATGAATTGAATAAAAACCACGCGCTGACCCGCCCCGAGCGCGCGCGCCACCATGCCAATCGCCGCCGAAGTTTTGCCCTTGCCGTCGCCAGTGTAAACCACGACCACTGATTTTTTCTTATTCATTGCATCTTTATTGTAGCATGTTTTCATATTTGCTTTTCCCTTAATTCCATACTGCATACTTTGCCTACGCGTCAGGCAGCTTTTTGCAATTCTCCCATATCATATTGTTTAGCGAGTTCTGGATCATCGATGATTGTACCGTTATAGAGCTCAAGTTTTTGGGGGCCGTCAAATGCGCCATCGCCGTAAATTACTCGGCTGACATTTTCTGACAACGCAAGGGCGGCTTGCTGAGCGCGCTTTTCGTCGATACTTTCCTCGACGTTGTTTTCGTCGTCCTTTTTTCGTAACTCTTTCCAATATTCCGAAACTCGCTTTCCATCCCAACCCTTGTGCGCATCAAAAACACCTTGGCACTCACGACAAACTTTGCATTGTGCTACTTTGGTAATTTTACCATCACTGGGACAGTTTTTGATAATACAAGTACCAGATGTCCAAATCAATTTTTTAGACTCTTGCTCGAGACGTCTAATCATGCGCTCTTTCTCTGCTGCCGACAAGTTGGCATCGTTCTGAATATTGTCGACACGGTTGGACGATCCGCCACAAATGATAGTTGCTTTTTCGCGCGATGCGACGTTGCTGTTCGAAATGATGCTAACTGCTCCTGCCATATTGCCTGCCAAATATTTTTTATTTGCGTTTCTATACGCCTTTGCCACTATTGGGTCGTTGCCCAGTGCTACCTCAAGATAACTGGGGTCGACAATACAGATAGTTCGCACAATTTCACCTACACGATTAGCGTACAATTGAAACTTTTGCGATGATAGAATTTCACCGCGAGCTGCTTTTTCGTCTAATTTTCTCTGGAAATCCGCCAATTCTTGAACGTGATGAGCCATTCGCGCTTCACGCTTGCTTGACTCTTTACGCAAATCACCATAGTTCAAAGTATTTTCGTCAATCGCTGCACCGTATCTTTCACCACCTTTTTCGATAGTGCGCATTACGTCAATTACACCGTCAGACATACTACTACGCTGATAAAGCAACGGTTGGGACAGTGCCCTCAGGTCGTCCTTTTGCCATGGTGTAATTCGTGCTAAGTCGCTCACCGCTAGTTGTTCCACGACACGTCGCACTTGGCCGTACGGCAAAAATTCAAATCGGGTCGAGCGCAACATACCCTTTTTATTACTCGGCCTATAACCGATACTCGTTGCGGTTTTTTCATCAAGGCCGTCCGGATAGTAGGACGGTAACAAAATTTCTGTATCTGCCGGCAATATGCCGTGTAGGATTTTAAGAAATACATCATGAATTACCATTTCCTCGTGAATCTCGGCGCGGCGGCGAGCTTTTTCATGCGGATGTAAACAGGCGACGTTGTAACCATTAAGCAATCGCTGCATAATCTGTCGATGGATCAACTCTGCATCACCAGTTTGTTCAATTATCGACAAGAATCCTTTATCAGTAACAGCCTCAAAAATCGCTGTTCGAGCGTTATCTTCGTACTCGTGCGCGAGCGAAGGAAGTACTTTCGGTTCACCAACCCTGGCAATTGCTTCATCGGTAGCACGCCAGAGGTTAATATCGTTCAATAATTTGTCCGCACAATAAATATATCTAAGGTTTTCGTACTTCTTTGTGTCGGATAAATCGCCGTGCAGGAAAATCGTTTTTCCCGCCTCGTGGGCATAGTGGGCATACCTTTCGCGCGTTGCGGTAGGAATTTCGCGACCAGCCGATACATCCCAGCACAGTGCTCCTCGACCGGTAGTCTCGGTTTTGTTTGGTGCTATGGCCGCACCGAGGGTTGCTTGCATTAGTTTTCTCCTGCTCGGGATTAACCCCACATTGCTGCGGAGCGGCTCTGACTGACCGGACTTTCTATCTCTATGGACAGTACACCGTTGCGGCACAGTCTGGGTTTTTCACCCAGTTCCGTCAGAACCTCTGATTTTTACATTAATACTTTAACACACTATATATAGTGCAACAAGATGTCATTTTTACCACACATGTGGAAAAGTTAATGAATCGTATCTTAAACCAGCGTTCTAATCGCCGCGTCGATTTTAGCACGGTCGAAACCGAGAATAATCGTACCGGCGATATCGATGACCGGCACACCACGAAAATTACCACCGATTTTGTCCAGCAATTCTTTGTGAGCTTCCGGATCTTCCTCGATATTTTTTTCCTCAACCGCAACGCCTTTGCTGGCCAAATATTGTTTAGCCATTTTGCAATAAGCGCACCAATTAGTGCTGTAAACGATAACTTTTTTGGCATCGTCACTACCCATTTTGTTTCCCTCCCCTAAAGATTAACGTTAGTTATTATACCAAGTTTAAAAACATAAAGTCAATACATTTAGTGTTGTAATTTTAACTACAGACACTAGATATGGTGTATCGTCACTTTTGTTAAGTGCCAACTTCCGCAAGTAACACAACGATAAGATTTCAGTTTCAAATCATCAGCCATGAAAAGGAACTCCTGATCACGTCCGGCAGCGTCAGCCTCCTCGCGCGATCGATAACGATTTTTGCCACAAGATCTGGGTGGTCGTTCAGGGATAAGCGGTTTCACTTTTCGCATATCTTAATTTTAGCACATAAAACCCCCTTGCATAAAAAAATAAATTCTGCTAACATAAGGTGGTAATGGTGAAAAACGTGACTTCTTTGAAGCCTGAACTTGTTAAGGATGGCTTTGCGCATAAAGAGATCAAGTTGTCGCTACTCACGGCGGCCGTTTCAGCCACCCTACGAATGATTGTGCCCACTTTCGGGCTCTTTTTAATTGGTTTAACTATCGATTTTGCTTTAAAACAGACAGCTATGTATGCGATTGTTGGCGCGGTGTTAGGTTTATTAGTGGCGGCCTTTCTAATTTATTTGCAAATCAAACAATTAAAAACTAAGAGTCAAGATTCGCTGGTTAATGATCATGGTGGCATAGCTGGGTCAAAAACAGTAAAACAACAGATCAAGGAGAAACGATAGATGCATATTTCAGTTAAGGCCGAACCGCTTTTTGAGTTATTCGGTTTTACAGTTACGAACGCTATGGTGCTCGGCCTGATCGGTGCAGTTTTTGTGGCGATTTGGCTGATTTTGGTAGCGCAAAAAGTCAAGAAAAATTCCTCTAGTACCGTCAAAGGTTTTTTTACGCGGTTGGTATTATGGTGTTTTGAACGATTACATCGGACCGTTTACGAAACAATTCCGAACAAAAAAGTGGCTAAAGGTGTAGCTCCGTTCGTTATCTCAATTTTCTTTATCGTGGCTATCCAATATTATATGGGCATCCTGCCGTTTGTTGGTGATACTTTTCTAATGGGTGAAGCGCCGTTGTTTCGTTCTCAGGCGGCCGACCTTAATTTCACACTAGCGCTGGCAATTATCACTATCGTTATGGTGCAGGTTTGGGCCTTCAAGGTACTTGGTTTCAAAGGTAACATGAAGCGCTATTTCGTTAATCCACTGAAAGATCCAATCGGTTGTTTCGCTGGTTTTCTCGAACTGATTGGTGAATTTTCGCGCATGTTAGCGCTGGCGATGCGTTTGTTTGGTAATGTTTTTGCGGGAGAAATTCTATTGATGGTGGTAATTAGTTTAGCATCGTACGCGTCGCCAGTTTTACTACCGTTCTTTTATATTTTTGAATTGTTCATTGGTGGCATCCAGGCCTATGTCTTTTTCATGTTGGCCACTGTATTTATTGGGTTGGCGGTTTCACACGACCACCCCGCGAAATCTGATCACTCAGTTGAAGTAAAAACAGTGAGTGAAATATCATCAACTTAAAATAAGTAAGGAGTGAAAATGGAAAGCCTAGCATTCAGTTTGGCTTATGCGATGCCGGCGTTTGGTGCGGCAATCGGTGTAGCGATTATTGGTAATGCGGCTCTTAACGCCGCTGGTCGTAATCCAGAAAAAGCCAACGTTATTCAACAGCTAATGATTCTGGCCATCGCTTTTACTGACGCTCTAGCAATCATCGGCGTTATCGTGGCGATTTTAGGCAAGGTTATGTAAGGACCGCAAAATGGAGAAAATATTTTGTCTATTCGCCTCCACCGAGACTGGCGAGCAGGCGTCAGAAGGTATTTTTGGTGCATTAGGTATTGATTGGAAAGTGCTGATTTTTCAGGCTATCGCTTTTGGTATCTTAGTGTTTATCTTGGCCAAATGGGTTTACCCACCAATTTTAGCGATGCTCAATCGAAATCAAAAGTTGATTGATGATTCATTAAAAGCGGCCAAGGAAGCTTCCGCCAAATCAGAAAAAGCTGCTGACGAAATAGCCGGACAGTTAGAGGGGGCGCGCAAAGAAGCTGAGGACATCATCAAATCTGCCCACAAACAATCGCAACAAATGTTGCTCGATGCTGAGGGTAACGCCACGACCAAAGCTGACGCGATTGTTGCTGCTGCTGATACGCGTATTCGAAATTCAGTGCAAAAAGCTCAGAAGGATTTGCGCGATGAGGTTGTCGAACTTGTGGCAACGGCGACTGAAAAAATTATTGGTTCAAGAATCACTGCAAAAGAGGACGCCAAGTTAGTTGCCGACGCGATCAAGGAGATTAACAAGTGAGTGTAAAATCGTTAAGCCAGATCGCAAAATCTTTGGCTGAGTATTTGGCAGACAGCGGTCAACTCAGCAAAAGTGAACAACTTATGCGCAATTTGGAAAGCGAAACATTCAAAGGTAGTAAACATCTTGTGGCCGAGGTGACCACAGCGTATCCGCTTGATGCTGAAAATCGGAGAGAGTTAGTTGCGGCACTGCACAAAAAAACTAACGCGGAAAGTGTGGAGTTGATTGAAGTTGTTGATCAAAACATCCTTGGTGGTCTGATTCTGCGTACGCCAGACGCCGAGCTCGATACCAGCATTCGAACTAAGCTTAAAAAGTTAAAGGCGATTTAGGGAGGAAAACATGACTGAAATTTCAATAAAGGAATTATCGCAAGAGTTACGAAAAGCAATTGCTCAGTTGGACTCATCAGAAGGTCTCGAGAAAGCCGGTATTGTGACGCGCGTCGGCGATGGAGTAGCCTGGATTTATGGTTTGCACGAGGCTGGTTCGAACGAGATTTTAAAGATTACCACATTAGACGGTGGTACGACCGAAGCATTTGCTCTCAACCTGATGGAAGACGAAATCGGAGCAGTGTTGCTCGGTGACGAAGACCAAGCAGTGGCTGGTGCTAGGGTTACTCTGACTGGCGAAGTAGTATCAATGCCGGTAGGACCAGAATTGCTCGGACGCGTGATCGATCCGTTAGGACGTCCCCTCGACGGTTTGGGGGAAATTAAAACCACGAAACGTGGTTTGGCTGAAAATTTAGCACCGGGCGTAATGGCGCGACAATCAGTCAAAGAACCGCTGATGACTGGAATTATGGCAATTGATACGATGATTCCAATTGGCCGCGGCCAGCGCGAGTTGATTATTGGTGATCGTCAAACTGGTAAAACCGCGATCGCTCTGGATACGATGATTAACCAAGCCCGCCAGAAAACTGGCGTGGTTAATATTTATGTGGCGATCGGCCAGAAACTAAGCAAAATTGCACGATTGGTAGAACGACTCAAAGCAGAGGGTGTGATGGAACAGACGATTGTCGTGGCGACCAGCCCAGCTGATCCAGCTCCCCTACTTTATCTAGCACCTTATGCGGGTACCGCGATGGGCGAATATTTCCGCGATAATGGTCAACATGCTTTAGTGATTTATGATGATTTAAGCAAGCACGCGGCGGCTTATCGTCAAATGTCGCTATTACTCAGACGTCCACCGGGCCGCGAAGCATATCCGGGTGATGTGTTTTATTTGCACTCGCGCCTATTGGAGCGTTCGGCAAAATTGAGCGACGAATTGGGCGGCGGTTCTTTGACTGCCCTACCGATTATCGAAACTCAGGCTGGCGATATTTCAGCCTACATCCCAACGAACGTGATTTCAATTACTGATGGTCAAATTTTCATGGAAACTGATTTGTTCTATCAAGGGATTCGTCCAGCGATTTCAATGGGTCTCAGCGTGTCGCGCGTCGGTGGTTCAGCTCAGACTAAGGCGATTAAGTCGGTCAGCGGTAGTCTTAAACTATACCTAGCGCAATTCCGCGAATTAGCATCGTTCGCTCAGTTTGGTTCGGAACTCGACGCTGAAACTAAAGCTATCATTGAGCGCGGTCAGCGCTTGACTGAACTGTTGAAACAACCACAATATCACCCGTTGGACATCTGGGAACAAGTGATCAGCGTAGTGTCATTGACATCAGGCGCGTTCGACGATATTCCAGTGGCCAAGATCCACATGGCGGTCGATAATCTCTTAGCTCGCATGAAAACTAACAAGAAAGATTTAATCAAGAAACTAAACACCGGCGCCGACAAAGTCGAAGGTGACACCCTAAAAACCATCGAAGATTTGGCCAAGAAAGTCGCCAAGGAGTTTGAGGTTTAATGGCTAGCGTCCAGCAACTGAAATCCCGTATTCGCTCGGTCAATTCAACCAAGCAAGTGACCAGGGCGATGCAGCTAGTGGCGGCCAGCAAAATGCGCCGGGCGGTTGATCGAGCAGTTTCCTCACATAACTATGTTTACGCCGCGCGCGAATTGTTTATTTATCTGTCATACATTTGTCATACTAGTGGTCATCCATTGTTCAGACGTCGTGATGTCAAACAACGATTACTGGTAGTGATCAGCAGTGATACTGGTCTAGCTGGAGCTTACAACTCCAATATCCTCCGACGTTATTTAGCTGAGTTAAAGCACGACAAAGAACTCGGTATCACGACTGACACGTTGGCGGTTGGTCGCAAAGTGGCACGTTTCGCCACGCGGTTGGACGGTAATAATGTAGTTGGCACTTACGAACGACTGACAGATGATTTGTCCAGCCCAGAATTTGGTAGCTTAGTTGATACGATTTTAGATGGATATAAAGCTAAAAAATATGACGCAGTTGACATTCTTTACACTAAATTTAACTCATCGATTCTTCAAGAAGTTGATTTGCATCACCTACTACCGATGGGTTATGTTGAAGATGCCGAGGTTAAGGGTGTGGACGTAGCTAAATATATTAAGTTCGAACCGCGTCCAGGCGAAGTTTTAGATTTTGTGGCTGACCGGTTAGTTCGCGCTGATATTGTTCATTTTCTGTCTGAATCGCTGGCGAGTGAACATTCGATGCGCATGATGGCGATGAAGAGCGCCACGGACAACGCAACTTCCCTGTCGGATGATTTGACGTTGGCGATGAACAAAGAACGCCAAGCAGCCATAACGCAAGAACTGAGTGAAATCTCAGCCGGTGTCGAGGCGGTAATGTAAAGGTAAAATTAGGAGAGGAGAAATGATGGCCAAAAAAACGAACTCAGACAACTATGAAGGTGAAGTCACCCAGATCGTTGGTGTGGTGATCGATATTGAGTTTAAGAAAAACGAATTGCCGGCGATCAACGACGCCCTGATTGTCAAAATAGATGCGCGCGAAGTTACGTTAGAAGTTGTGCAACATCTTAGTCAAACTAGCGTGCGGGCAATTGCGCTGAGCTCGACTGATGGTCTAGAGCGTGGTGTTAAAGTGGTGTCAACGGGCGAACCAATTAGTGTACCAGTTGGTGCAGCGACTCAGGGTCGAATGCTTAACGTAATCGGTCAACCAATCGACGGTCAACCAACACCGAAAGATGCTAAGTATATGCCGATCCACCGCGACCCGCCGCCACTAACTGATCAATCGAGTAAAACTGAAATTTTGGAAACTGGTATTAAGGTCATCGATCTAATTGCGCCGATTGCCAAAGGTGGTAAAGTCGGTCTTTTCGGTGGTGCTGGTGTGGGTAAAACTGTTTTGATCCAAGAATTGATTAACAATATCGCCAAATTCCACTCGGGTAACTCGGTGTTTGCTGGTGTTGGTGAACGTACTCGCGAAGGTAATGATCTTTATCATGAAATGAAAGAATCTGGTGTGCTAAGCAAAACATCATTAGTTTTCGGTCAAATGAATGAACCGCCCGGTGCGCGTCTGCGTGTTGCACTGACGGGTTTGACTATTGCCGAAGCTTTTCGCGATGAGGGCAAAGACGTGTTATTATTTATCGACAATATTTTCCGTTTCACTCAGGCTGGTTCAGAAGTGTCTGCCCTCTTGGGTCGTATGCCATCGGCCGTCGGTTACCAACCGAACCTGCAACAGGAAATGGGCGCTTTGCAGGAAAGAATTACCAGTACGCGCGAAGGTTCGATTACTTCCGTCCAAGCGGTTTACGTGCCAGCGGACGACCTGACTGACCCAGCGCCAGCGGCGACTTTTTCGCACCTTGATTCGACTATCGTGCTTGATCGCGCATTGACTGAAATAGGTATTTATCCGGCTATTAATCCACTGGATTCTTCATCAACCATTCTTGACCCAGAAATTGTTGGTGAAACACATTATCGTGTAGCGCGCGAAGCTCAGCGAGTGCTCCAAGAATATAAAGATCTTCAGGATATTATTGCGATTCTTGGTATGGAAGAACTCAGTGACGAACAAAAACAGACCGTCAATCGCGCGCGACGTTTGCAACGATACTTCTCACAACCGAACTTTGTGGCGGAAATCTTTACCGGTAATCCGGGTAAATATGTCAAGTTAGGGGATGCTATCGAAGACGTCGATGCGATTCTGAGTGGTAAATTCGATAATAAACCAGAAGATTGGTTTTACATGGTTGGTACGCTGAAAGAAAAAACGGAGAAAACCTAGTGGCGACTGATTTCCCTACAATGAAATTACGGTTGGTCACGCTGCTAGGCGAAAAGTTCAGTGAAGATATTTACGAAGTGATTCTACCGACAACAACTGGCGAGATTTCGGTTTTTCCTGATCACGAAGCACTAGTAACGTTAGCGACACCGGGTGTGATTGCGGTGCGCTATAAAAAAACTGATCCTGACGATACGATGGAATACTTTGCAACCAGCGGTGGTATTATTGAAATTGGTCGTGATCACGTTAAAATTTTAGTTGATGAAGCTGATCATAGTGATGAAATCATTGAAGCGGAAGCTCAAAAAGCGTTAGAACGCGCGGTTGCCCTGCGCGATTCGGCAGCCGATCAAATAGAACTAGAAAAAGCATCCGAATTAGTTGATCGCCACGCGGTACGTTTGAAAGTTGCCGAACTGCGGCGACGATCCAGGCGACCTCGTCCATAGTTCACTATTAACGAGCAGAAGATAAAACTTTGCGCACTTCGTCTGAGTCTTTGCATTCGAACAATTTAATTCGCAATTCGGCAGCACCCGGAAAATCTTTAACATAAATTTTGAAAAAACGTTTTAGTGGTTCGAATTTACGTGGCAAAGGATCGCTCGCCAAACCACCCGCGACAGTTCGCTCGTCAAGCCCGTCGTCGCGGGTTTCCTCGTTCGTCCTCGTCGTAACTGTGATAGACTGTCGCGACTGCCCCGGCTCGCTTCCTAATGTGGTTACATTGTACTTATCAAACAAATCCAAATGATAATTTAACAGATCGAATAACTCATCGCGCGTCGGATTTTCATGTTCGGTAAAGCAAAACGGATTAGCAAAAACACCGCGACCAATCATGAAACCATCAATACCAGGATGTTCGCGCCACAGTTCCATCGCGTGAGCACGATCCCGAATGTCACCGTTGATGGTTAATTTAGTTCTCGGCGCAATTTGGTCGCGCAGACGAACAATTTCTGGAATCAATTCGAAATGCGCCGGAACTTTACTCATTTCCTTCTTAGTGCGCAAATGCACTGTCAAATTGGCCAGATTTTGTTCCAAAAGACACGTCAACCACGATCGCCACTCTTCGACTTTGGAATAACCGAGGCGAGTTTTGATGGAAATGGGAGTCGCTTTTTCGCCCAGCAACCCCGACATCCCACCGGCAAGCCCGTGTCCTCCTCGCGAAGCCTCGTCGGCCACCGTCTGGCGGTTTGGCGCCAGCCCAGCCTTGCCGGCGGGAGTCGGAGTCGCTTCGTTACTGCCTTCATTCCAACCTTCGTGCGTTGCGGCGACAATTTCGGTTACCAATTCGGGCGTTTGGATTAACGCCGAACCGCCGCCGGATTTGACAACTTTTTTGTCGGGACAGCCCATGTTAATGTCGACGCCGGCGAAACCTTTGGCGGCCAGAGCACGGGCCATTTCGGCGAAATTTTCTGGATTATTACCCCATATTTGTGCAACGATTGGATTTTCTTCTTTTTCAAAAGTCAGGCGGCCACGTGTCGAAAATTCGCCCTGTTCGGAGCAAAAACTAGCGGTGTTAGTAAATTCGGTAAAGAAAACATCGGGTCGTCCAGCGCGCGCCACGACGCGGCGAAAAACCACATCAGTCACATCCTCCATCGGCGCGAGTGCTAAAAACGGCCGAGGTAAATCATCCCAAAAATTCATCATTTTTTCTCCAACAAAAACTTCTCGAAATCCATCACGCCGGTCAGATTTGGGGTGAAATTATCAATCGGTGGCAAATCGAGCGCCATGATGCGCGCCCAAACCGCTTGGACAAGTTTGGCGAATTCGGTCATTTCTTCCCTATCAAATTCTATTTCTAATTTTACCAACTGACCGTCAAGTGGTTCGATGAACTCTAGAACGCCCTTTTCGGCGCTCCAGCCACTAAATTCACGGGAATTTTCGATTAATAATTTATAAAACATCAACTGACGACGATATTTTCTCAGTTTTAGTTTTTCATATTCGCTGACGCCATGCCAATTTTTGGGTGTTTTGCCGGTTTTATAATCGGTCAGAATCAGTGTTTTGTTTTCCTTATTAACATCAATTAAATCAATCAAACCGGTCAGGCGTGCGTCACCAATTACAGCGTCGAAATGTTGTTCGGCCTTTTGTTTTGGGGTAAAAGTTCCGCCGCGCTCCGCGAGAAAAATCGTCAAAGCATCGATACCCTTTTTCAGATAGAAATCATGATCGCGCGGACTGAGTGCGGCACCATCCAAAGCATGAGTAAAATCGCCCAGTACATCCTCGAGCGGTTTTTGATTATCGGTCGCGGTCAAATGCGTATGAGCGCGCTGCAGAGCGGCGTGCACAGCCATGCCAAACGCAGCTTCGGGCGTCCGAGCGGTCGGAAAATGCAACAAGTAACGTAGTAAAAATTTTTCCGGACCACCATCATCAACACTAAGAAAAGCATTCAAATGTGTGGCCGATAATTTATAATTAGTTAATTTGTTATCGAGCAACGTACGCAAATTATCGTCAGCCTTGATCAGCGGCGCATGCCAAGCAGTCGCGAGGTGCTGGGTAGCTACCGACACGTTTGGTGTTGGCAAAGTTTCGATTTTTAAATTTAGCAAATATTCCAGCGGCAACAAAGTTTTATCGCCGTCAGTGTCGCTAGATGTGATGGTTAATTCACGCCGCGCTCGAGTTAAAGTTACAAATAACAATCGTAACCGCTCATCATTAGTGTCGCCGCTGAGACTGAACGGCATATTATGTGGTAGTCCCAACAAATTTCCACGCACACGTGTCTTGCTGCCCCAAATTTCCGAATTGGTGCTGATAGCAAAAACATGATCGAATTCCAGTCCCTTAGCTTTATGAGCGGTCAGAAGTTTAATGCGACCTTGACTAGTCAGCGCTAGGTTACTGACGATTGGTCGTCCTAAATTCTGAGCTTCGCGAACGAAGTTCAAAAAATCAACTAATCTAAGTGTTTGATCGGGCCGCCAATCGCGCAGTCGACCCCTGAGCGTCGTCAAATCTGCCAAAAAATTCAAGTACTTTTCCGGTTCAGTTTTTAGATTTTCAGTCGAAAAGAAATAATTGTAAAGTGGCGAGATAAAATCGCTCTCGCTCCCCAAACCACCATCGACAGTTCGCTCGTCAAGCCCGTCGTCACGGGTTTCCTCGCTCGTCCTCGCCGTAGCTGCGATAGACTGTCGGAGCCGGTTCGGTTCGCTCTCGCTCGCCAAACTACCATCGACAGTTCCAATCAACTCATCCAAAATATTTTCCAAAGGTTCATTTTGCGATAATTTGGCCGTTTCCTTTAACCACGAAATTAGCGACGCGAATTTCGATTCAGTCGACAAAGTGTCCAACCAACCCAGTCGTTTTTCGTGCGCGGTCAAACTTACGCGCCAGAGGTCGGACGCATCCACCCGCCAAGCTGGGTGCGATAACACTACGGGCAAATATTCATCAATTATCGCCGGCACACCGCGCGAAATAGCTTCGATGATCAACGCTAGGTTGATTAATTGTTGAATCGGTTCGCTGATCAAGACATCACGTCGACGTTCGTAGTCAACAGACAGATTTTGCTCGGCTAAAAACGGCAGTAATCGTTCCAACTGTTTGTGATTTCTAGCGATAACAGCGATTTCGTCGGGTTTTGTTTGATCGTCAATCAATCGACGGATTTCTTCGGCCACAAAAGCATTCTCGGCCTCGCGCGTGGCGGCTGAAACGCGACGAACACGGGCGGCAAAATCAACTTTTTTGATCAATTTTTTGACCGCACCATCAGCATCGATCAAACGTTCGGAAATCTGCGCGGCGGTGTTTCCTGCTAAATCCAAAATCTCTGCTCCACTGCGATAATTTTCGCTCAGGCTAATCACAGTTAACGTTGGAAAACGCGTGGCGAACTGTTGAATATTAGAAATATCAGCGCCCTGGAAACGATAAATCGCTTGATCGTCGTCACCGACCACCATTAGGTTCGGTTGGTCGTCGTAATCGGTCAGCGCGTGCAGTAGGCGCATTTGCGCGTCGTTGGTATCCTGAAATTCGTCGATCAAAATGTATTGGAAAGTTTCCTGTAACTCGGATTTTAAATCCGCGTTAGTTTCAATTGCCGCGATAACGCGCAGAATCATATCGTCGAAATCGTAAAAACCGCGCGCGGTCATCGCCTGTTCATAACTTGCATAAACTTCCGCCACGTGGAGCAATTTCTGACTTTGTTTGTCATCCTTTAAAATCAAATCACCGTTCGGATTTTTGGTCGTCCAAGATTTTTTCCATTCGGTCAGAGGTTTAGTTTTTTCGGTTGCTCGCGCTTCGTCGAGATGTCGGGTCAAACTACGTGCGAATAATTCCGCTAGTGTCGGTTCGTTCGAAAACGACAAACGTGGTGTTTCAGCTGTGGCCTTTTCCGCGGTGGCCAACAATTCTTGCGCGGCTGTTATCGTCGCAGAAGAAATCCGCTCGGCGAAAACTTTGCGCAGCAGCGGCGTAATGCTGGCCGAAAACGCCAAATTCTGCGTCAATAATTCTGCTACTTCGGCGGCCGTCAACCCAGCTTTTTTAAAATCGGAAATCACTCGAAGGAGTTCACTAAGGTATGTCCATTCGCCGTTCATCGTCGCGGTCAACGGATTATCGTGCGGCAACCCGCTCAGAATTTCGTCCAAAATTTCCATAGCGGTCAATTCATCAGCTGGTCGAAACGCCGCACCGCTCCAAAAATATTCTGGGTAACGGCCGATAATTTCACTACCAAAACTGTGAAAAGTATGAACAGCGACCCGATAAGCATCCATACCGAAAATTTGCGTCATGCGCGCAGTCATGTTCACGGCCGCGGATTCGGTAAAAGTTAAACAAAGGATGTTGTTCGCGTTCGTATCAGTGGTCTTTAAAATATTCGCCACACGCATCGCCAGCAGTTGCGTTTTTCCCGTACCAGGCCCAGCAATCACCATCACTGTACCGTCGGTTTTATCAACCGCCGCGCGCTGAGCAGGATTTAATTTCTGATACTCCTTGTCGAAAGTCACAGGAATATTTTAGCATAAATTAAAGACCCGGGTTTGTTTCAGGGATTTCGACAGTTTCAACGTTCTCGGGGATTTCAAATGTTCTACCTCTGCCGCAATCTCTGGAAAATCCAGTGGTGTTAACAAAAGACCAAAGCACCGTGCCACCTCTATCTCTTCCCTTATGTACCCCGACGTTTTTTTCTATTGCATTATCACAGACAATCCTGCAACTGCCGCACCCGATTTCTGTTCGAGCTCGTTCGTACATCCCTCTAGTTACGTCATCCACATAGCGTTCGTACCCATGGTAATCAGCGGTAACAATCTTATCGCCAACCAGGATGTTTTCTTCTGGCACTGCCTTTGGGGCTGAGTATTGCGTACAATTTTCAGCACGACCAAAATACAAATCTCCCTCCATGCTATCAATCTCCTTTCTTGAGTTACTCTCCTACTCTACCCCCCCCCTCGTGGATTTGTCAATACCCAATTTTATTTTATAATTATGCTTAATCTGATATTATTATTGTAAATTATAGTGAAAATATGGTAAAATAATCCCATGAATCCACTGTATGATGAGGTTAATCTGGAAAAATATATCCAGGCGGCATTTGGGGTGTGTGTGGAAATTAAATCAACTATTGCCAATAAAATTCCCATTGGTGCGGGTGCTAATGCGACAGTGTTTTTATCTGAAAAAGGATTACTTTACGCGTTGATTGTAGCACGCGGCGGGCAGAATTTAGGCGATGTTCAAAAAGCTTTAACACGGATGGGTCTACGACTTGAACAATTTATGCCGCCACACGCTGATGCGAGTTATTTCGATCGAGTTGCTACTACTAGATTTCGTGAAGTTTTTCCCGGGCGAACCCCTGTGCGCGATAACGATCTAGCTTTTTATCGAACATTAGCACCGTACAACCCGGCGCTAGCACAAATTGCCGAAGTCACGGACGGTGTCATCAAACAATATGATAGTGATGCTGCTACTCATTGGCGACCTTCGGTCAAGTTTCATTACCGGCGGATTCGGACGAGCTGAGTCATTCATATCATCACGCATACTCTTGCAATCAAAATCTGTCGTGATATAATTGCAATACCATGACAGAATATGACTGGCTGGGG
>JGI24696J40584_12961645_pt1 | contig 27638 bp, 27 predicted proteins | sample TergutCo191P4_FD_40584 | JGI IMG/M metagenome (IMG submission 40584)
GTGCCCATCACGAATTCCGAGATTGACGCGATGATCTCGTCGCTGTCGCCGTGATGAAGGGAGGGGTTCCCTATGGCGAAATATCTCAACGACGCTGGCCTGGCGCATCTGCTCGCTGGGCTTTGGGCTCGGGTGAACCAGAAGCTCTCGGCCATCTCCCTGACGCCGGGGCCGCCCGGCCCTCAAGGGCTGAAAGGCGACACGGGAAACACCGGGCCGCAGGGCAACGCCGGGGCGACCGGCTCCCAAGGCGTGAAGGGCGACACCGGCAACACTGGCGCAACGGGCGCGGCTGGGGCTTCGGGCGCAAAAGGCGTCGCGTTTTACGGCTGGAGCACCGCCGCGAATCTCACGAATATTTCCTCCATCTCCGGCATGGCGGTGGGCGACTACGTTGTAAACACCGGCACGGCCATGCGCACCATGCTTGGCCACCAGCACGGCGTACTTCGCCCCCGCCGCCTTCGCCGAGCGGATCCACTGGTCGGTGTCCAGCCGCATGGGCGCGAACACCTCCGCCGGGGGCGTGTAGCCCCGCTGCTTTCGAAAATCATACTCCGGCACGAAGGTCTGCACGTCCATGTGGATGAGGACGCCGATTTCCAGGTCCGCCCAGGCTTGCTGCTGCGCTGTGGGGAGCACAATGTCAGGTATCATCGCAGCTATCCCTGCCTTTCATTCTGCCAATCGCCCGGCCTGGCTGTAGTCCCAGGCTTCAAAGCCCAGCTGCGTGACGGCCGGGGAGTTGAGCGCCAGGGTGAAGTCGCCGTTTTTCGGATCCCTGAACAGCGGGTCGGCGAACAGGGCGTTGTTGTAATAGCCAAGGCCGCGCACGTCGCCAGAATACAGGCGGTCGCCAAAATCGTGCCCCTTCTGTTTGGCGCTGAAGGGGCGGCGGGGGTTGGCGTAATCGTAGAACAGGTTGCCGTCATCGCGGAATTTGCCCGCCGCCAGCGCGCGATACAGGGCCTGGCCCTCGCTGACGACGATGTTGCGCTCGAAGATGGCGCCGATGTGCTCCTCCTTGCGGTGGACGCCCGCCACGCCGTCGTCGGCGAAGGCAAAAATATTGTTGCGCACCAGGTTTTCGCGGCCATAGTGCTGGCTGAAGCATTCGCCGCAGTTATAGACCAGGTTCTTCTCGATGAGCATCCCCGAAGTGCCTTCGTCCGGGTAGATGCCGCAGCCGCCGTAGCCGCCCTGGAGGGGGTCGGCCTGCGGAACTCCTTTTTCGTGAACGCCCACTGCGCGGCGATCCGTTTCGCGATGTCCTGATTGCCCGTGGCGTCATACAGCGCCTCGAACGCGAAGAGCATCTGCGCGTGCGCCCAGATCATGTACTGCTGGCCGTCCGTTTCCATGCCGCCCCATTCCTTCATCAGGTGGCCGGTTTCCGCGCCGCCGCGCCAGTACAGCCGCAGCATGTCCTCGTAGACGGCCATGGCCATGCCGGCATCAGACTCTGCCAGTACGTCGCAGGGCTGTATGAAATCGGAAGCGTTCGCGCCTGCGGAAAATGCTCCCGCCAGCAGGGCTGTGCACAGCAACAGTGCGATGAGCTTGCGTTTCATGTCGCTCCTCCTTCTGCAAAATCAATCCCACCCCGGCAATTCATCCAGCGTGAGCACGCGTTCCGCGTGACCTGGTTGATCGCGAACAGCTCGTTGGACAACCGGGTATCCAGGTTCAGCTGCCTGATAATGCCGCCTTGCGCTTTTACGCCCTCGCAACAGGGCTTGACGTTATTGAAAAGGACAGGGTGTGACCCTGCCCAAACTTGCGTTATGCTGTTATTTCTGAGCCACGGCGTCCTTGAGCGCCTTGCCGGGCTTGAACACCGGGACTTGAGTTGCTGGGGAGATCAATTCCTCGCCGGTCTGGGGATTGCGGACTTTCTTCTCGGCACGCTGTTTTACCTCAAAGGCCCCGAAGCCCACGAACTGCACCTTTTCGCCGGCAACCAACGCATCGGTCAGCGCCTTGATGACTGCGTCGGTGCATGCGGCGGCCTGCTTCTTTTCGATGCCCTCCTGCTCCGCGAGTGCGTTGATAAAGTCTTGCTTGGTCATGTGGCTGCTCCTTCTTTTTTTGATTCGTTTGACGCAAGCATTATATCATAAGACTTGACCAATTGCAAGTCTTTCAGAAAATCATATGGAGGCCGTTTTATCAAGGTCGAAAAGCCGCGGCAAGGATGCCCCGCAACCTTACAATCTTGGTATGAAAGCTATATGCCATTTGGCTTTTATGGCAAAAGAAGAATGCAAAATCCTTCCTCGGATTTCTGCAATCTTTCGGCTGCCGTTCTGCAGCGTAATGTGGGCCAAATCATTTTAAGGCCGCAAGCGTTTCGTACACACTGCGACTTTTATAATGTTAGGCCATCGTAACATCCATCTCCCCGCCCAGCCGGAAGCTGATCCGCAGCCTGTCCTTCGACAGCACCCGGACGCATTCAACCATCTGTCGCACCACCATGTTGTCGAATGCGATGGGCTGGCTGCGCAGCTTATCCATCCCAGCTATCACCTCCGTCAGGCGCGCCTGCTCGTTACCAGCATGGCGCTCGTCCCTCTGAATCTGTTCCAGCTTGGCCTTGAGGGCGACCTTCTCGCCGTAGAGCTTTTCGAATTGGGCGTCATGGTTACCCTGGTTGCCATCCTGGGATTCCAACTGGATCAGCTCACTGAGCTCACCTTCAATGGGCAGCAGGCGCTGACGCAAGTTACTAATAGTATCACGAATTTGCGAGCCACTTACAGAACGTTTTTTCCAAACGAAGGGTGCAGCGGCAGCGTTGTAGTGCTTGATATAGTTGACGGGCGGCGCGAGGTAAAGCCCTACAATGTCGGCGGCTTTTCCCGCGAATTCCGGGTCGGTGCTGATGCACCAGGTTCTTATGCGGCTAAGCTGTATCCATTTTCGCTGTAAAAAGCGCTGAATCGCATCCTCGGAGGTGTTCAACATGAGGTGGAGCGCTTTTTCCGCCGCTACGACCGCTACCGCAGGATTTTCACCCGCTACGAAAAGCTCGATGTGATGTTTTTGGCCTATTTTACCTTCGCGCTCATCGTCGATGCGCTGATTAAGCACTAGTGTCAACAGGCTCTAATCAGGAGGTCACGGCTTTATTCGCCGCAGCCGCCAGCGGATGAATCAACCGGATCGCGTGGATGCCCTTCAGGGTTATCCGCGCTTTTTTTCATTTTTGCGTATCTTCCGGTTGCGTGCCGGCCGCTCGCCGCCATCTCCATTCGTATGTGCATCCCAAATTGAAACGATTGGAGAAATGTGTTAATGTCATATAATCATGGCCGCGAGTTCAAGAAATTTGGGGCTCGCCAACGCTGTCTGCGTCGGCAATACGAACGGCTCGGTATGCCGGAGACCAACATAGAAGCGCTGTATCAAACTGATCTGCAAGAATTTAACAGCGACCGCAGAAACGAGGAACATGACCCTGTACGCTTGGATGATTGCGAGCCGCTGGTTGCCCAAGAGGACGGATGCCATTCCCGTCTGTGGTGGGTAGAGGAAATTGACAACGCCGCCCTTGCGAAGCGGCTGAAATCCTTGCCTGAAACGGACTTGGAACTGCTGACCCTTTATGCGATTGAAGGCCATTCGCAACCGGATATCGCGGTGATGCTCAGCATAAACCAGTCTAATGTATCGCGTCGGCTGAGCAAGCTGAAAAAATTTTTAGAAATTTTTGAAAAACACGCATAAAAAACGCGTTCTCACCGGCTATAGAGTAGAGGCGCAAATAAAAACCTCGCCAACCTTGAAACCCGAATAGCCCGTTTGGCAGGTACATTGCCTTTGCTGCCCGGACACATAGAAAACAGGACGAGCTGCTGAAACCCACCCCAACGAATCTGTGGATTTGCTGGGGGCTCCGGGGCTCCGATGAAAGGTGTCAACCCGTTTGCTGGAAACCTTACCCAAGGCCGAGGGCCAATATAAACGAAGTGAACCTTTGGGTTCGAATGCAACCGACTACGCCGGGCGGCGTGAATTATCATGGCGCCCGGCCATTTCAAGGAGGATTCGCGTGATGAAAAACAAACCCACACAGGCACAGAACAGGGCGGCAGCGGAACTGCTCCGCACCCAAAGGCGCGGCAAGGGACTGACCCAGGAGCAGGTAGCGCGGCGCGCTGGAATACACTTTCGGGTATATGGGAGTTTTGAGTGTTGCGAGCGCAATTTCCTCACCGCCCGGTTCAGAACCGTCCATGTCAACGATTGCAACATATACAACTGTGCGCACTGCGAACACGGGCTGACAGAGGAATCGAGGTATAAAGTAGGCGCAACGAATGGCGACGTGTGGCGTACTTTTGGCAATCCGAGCGGTGAAGGCAGGCCTACCAACAAAGGCTCGGACATCTGCGAACACTGGCAGCGGGCGGCTGATCATACGATTTGGAGGGAAGCATGCGATATACCCTGATGCACAAAAACGTCCCGGTGATAGACCTGACCATCAACGGTGAGCTGGGAAACATCACTTCGGCGGATACGCCGCATAGTCTGGGGCATCTGCCGATAGGTGTATTGTCCTCGGATGGTGTCCCCGACTTGCTTCGCCTCGCAAAGTGGTGGAAGCACCGGGCTATCCCGCCAAACAGGCCGGGCTTGGAAAGGGCACTGAACAGGCTGAAGGCACAGGCGCCTCTATCGCTTGTTTTGCATTGTAACGGGCTGAGCCTCTCCGACCAATACTGGATTCGCCCGAAAGCTGACAATATGGCATGGGAGGACATCAACTTTTTTCGGCAGCCATTTGCCGAGGACATGGGCAAGCTGCTGTTAGAGAAAGCAGTACCTGGCGACAGAGTTGATTGGGTCTCTCCGGACTGCACTACGGACGGGTGGCTGACAAAGCGTTGGGAAATTATCGATGGTGTGCGTTGCCTGACAAAAGGCGGCACGGGGCCATTGCGGCAAGAACCGCTGAATGAAGCCCTTGCCGCGGCGGTCATGCGGAGACTTGGCGTAGCACATGTGGATTATACCGTTGTATGGGAGGGTGGCTTGCCGTATAGCGTTTGCCCGAATTTTCTTTCCCCCGAAACGGAGTTTGTCACGGCCTTCCAAATCTGCGAAACCAGGCCGCTGGCACCAGGCAGCGATCTGTACGCGCATTATCTTGGCTGCTGCGACGCGCTCGGTATCCACGGCATCCGTGATAGCCTTGATCGAATGATCGTGGTGGATTACATTATCGCCAACAGCGACAGGCATTATGGCAATTTCGGCGCTATCCGTAACGCGGACACGCTGGAGTGGCTCGGTCCCGCACCACTGTTTGACAATGGAACATCGCTTTGGAACGATACACCCACAATTCTCATTGCTCCCGCCAACGGCAACAGGAGCCGCGCGTTTTTCCGCAATCATTATGATCAGTTGATCCTTGTTACATCGTTCGATTGGCTGGATATTTCGACTCTGGACTGTATCGAGGATATGTGCGCGGAAGTGTTTGCCGCAAGCCTGCATATTGACGATGAGCGCCGTGATGTCATTTGCCGCGCGACGCGAAAGCGGCTTGAATTGCTGCAGAGATATGCAGTACGCCAAAAATAACCGTGATAAAGGAGACAGGTCCATGCAAGATCTGAAGCTTCGCTTTTTTGACGAGATTGCCGGGGAGGAAATTCGATGGCTGTGGAAACCGTACATCGCCTTTGGCAAAATTACTGTCATACAGGGCGATCCGGGCAACGGCAAAACCACCCTCGCCCTGGCCATTGCCGCCATCATCTCCCGCCGGGAACAAATGCCCACAGGCGACGCTGAGCCCTTCGTCGGCAACATCATCTATTTAAGCGGCGAGGATAGCCCGCAGGATACCATCAAACCACGGCTCGCGGCCTGCGGGGCGGATTGCTCGAAAATCTGCTTCGCCGAACCGGATGGGTCGTTGTCTGCAGTATCCCTTGAAAACGCCATACGGGAAACCAACACAAAATACGTGGTGCTTGACCCGCTGCAGGCCTTTTTGGGTGAGAAGCAGGACATATCCAGCGCGAAAAACATGCGCCCATTTTTAAAGGAACTGGCGGATGCGGCGGCCCGCACGAGCGCCGCGATTGTCATCATCGGACACATGAATAAGGGCGAACACGCAAAGAGCATCTATCGCGGGTTGGGCTCCATTGACATTACCGCCGCCGCTCGGAGTGTGTTGCTTGTGGGCAAACGCAAGGACGATCCCGGCATTCGCTTTATGACCCAGATAAAGAATAACCTTTCCGCTTTCGGCAAATCGGTGGGGTTTACCATCGCCGCCGACGGAGGCGTTGAATTCCTGGGCGAAAGCGAGGTGCGGGAGGAAGATTTGCTTTCCAACGCTAAGGCTAAAAAAACGAAGTATCAGACGGCGAAAGAGATGATTTTCAATATGCTCAAAGACGGCGACCGGCTGTCCAACGAGATTTATACCACGCTGCTCAATGCGGGGATTACATCAGGGATGATTCAAGGGGTAAAGCGCGATTTTGCCGTAAGGTCAGTGCAAAAAGGCAGCGAGTGGTTCTGGACGCTCAAGGGCAGCAAATTGGCATGCACCCCCTCCGGCGGAGGTGATGACGGCGAAGTGGCGTTTGTGACGCTGGATGAAAGCTCCATCCACGACGCCCTAACGGCAGCCGAGACTCACGAGCAACAACCGCAGGTTTACAGGGACCCGACGGATTTGGGGCTGGACCGCGAGCAATTTGAAATTCTGCCGTTACCCGAAGCCGACATCACGCGTAAAAGAGGACGCAAGCCAAAACCTCCGCCGGAACCTGTTTTTCATCCAACCGCGCTAAAGTCGCCGCGCTACGGCGATTTGGTAGTTTTCGAGTGGAGGTGAATATCCGTTGCGGAATATGCCTGAAATGATTGTCATGGAGCAGGAAGAGGCGTATATATTTACCGACCTGCAGACCAAGCAGATGCGCGTCGCCGCCTACTGCAGGGTAAGCACGGATCACGAAGAACAAAAGACCAGTTTTCAATTGCAGACGGAATATTATCGCGAATACGTGTCAAATCACTCCCACTGGTCGCTGGTAGATGTATACGCGGACGAAGGGTTCTCGGCGACGAATACCAAGCACCGTGACGGCTTTAACCGCATGATCCAGGATTGCGAGCGAGGCAAAGTCGACCTTATCATTTGCAAAAATGTATCGCGCTTTTCGAGGAATGTGCTGGATTGTCTCGGTACCGCAAAAAAATTGGCGGAGCTGCGCCACCCGGTTGGCATTTTCTTCGAGGAACAGAACATCAATACCCTCAATCGAGAAAGCCGCTTGATGCTGCACTTTCTCTCCACATTGGCGGAGTGGGAAAGCCAGGCGAAAAGCGAATCAATGGAGTGGTCCATTGTACGGCGCTTCAAGGACAGGAAATTCCTTACGCCCGCCAACTATTTGTTGGGCTACGACCGCGACGCCAATAAAAAGCTCATCATCGAAGAAAACGGCGCGAATACTGTCCGCGCGATTTATAAGGCTTTTCTGGCGGGATATTCCCTTAAGGACATCGCTTTTGTGCTGAGCGATTATGGGCGCCCTACGGGGAAAGGCAACACGGTCTGGGGCGCCGAGAGTGTCCGCCGCATCTTGCTGAATGAGCGCTACAGCGGCGGAGTTTATACACGCAAAACCTACACAAAAGATCCCTTGGACCACAAAAAAGCGAAAAACTACGGCGCGAAGGACAGCATATATCAGCGCCAACACCATCCCGCTATTGTGACGGAATCGGAGTATCTGCAAGCGCTCAAATTGTTGAAATCCCAGCGCGGCTCTCCTTACTACAACCCTTACTATACTGTCCGGGTGATCCGGGAAGGCCTGTTGGCGGGTTTTATTCCAATGTGCCCTGTATTCGGGTTTTATCAGCCCAAACACTATGTGGGCGCGTTGGAAGCGGCGCAGATCGAACTGCCGCTCATACGCGGCGAGACCGTGGACGTGAAAAACGCCGCCATTACCCGCATCCAGGAGTTTTCCCACTCCAACATCGCGTCTTTGACTGTTTCGCCCAGCCACCTTTCCTTTAACACCGAGTGCGTGGGGCTGCTCGGCGAAGTGAAACACGTTGAGCTGCTGTTCCATCCCAAGGAGCGTATCCTGGCGGTCCGGGCAGCAACGGCGGACAACCATAACGCTCTGCTCTGGCGAAACAAGCCCATCGGCGCGAAGCAGCTGGGGAATCTGCTCTATGCTTTTTGCGGCTGGAACGAACCTTGCCGTTACAAAATTATGGCGGACAGCTATTGCCGCGGGGACGAAAAGGTGCTGATGTTCGACCTTGAGGGTGCGGAATTCTTTATCCAAAGCCGCGTTGAGCAGAAAATAACGAACCAGTCCGGTACAGCGGTCAGCGTGTGGGCAAAAATTACGCGGCTCTTGCAGCCTGAGGATTGGGAGCAAAATTTTGGCAAAACCTGCAAGACCCACGCCGCATCGGGCAGGCGGTGGCTTGCGCAGTCCTTAGACGATTGGTTCATATACGCGCAGGCTGAGGAAGTTCCCGGTTTTGACGGCTATTCGCCCGAAGCACACGCGCCCATGGAAGATTGGCTGAAGGAGTCATTTGAGGAAGGGTATATCGACGCCCTCAATCAGAATTTTTACAACCCGGAGGTAATCGAAAATGTCCAATGATGTCTACGCGCTCAGCAAAAACAAGGGGATATCCAGCCTGGATGAACTGAGCAATCTCGAGGTTGTGAGGACTGAGAATTTGTCGTCAGCCCTTCGCCCCAAGGTCATCATCAATTATGAAAGCATCTCTTTCAACAGAGCCTGCGTCCTCCTGTTCCCCAACACCCAATATGTCAACATTCTCATTGACCGCGTCAAATTCCGCATTATTGTACTGCCCGCCCACCAATATGCCAAGGATGCCCTGAGATGGTGCAATATCTGCGACGGCGAGGTGCGCAAGCGTGACTGTTCGGCAAAGAAGTTCGGCGAGAAGATGTACGATATGATGCAGTGGATCAAAGAAAACCGCTATCGCGTGATTGCCTACTACCAGGAAGTAGACGGCGTGAGATTGTTGGTTTTCAACTTGCGGGAGTGTGAGATGGTTGTACCGGAGTATGTTACGCTGCCCAACGGAAAAACCGTCAAACGCGGCCGTGTCATTTTACCGGACGACTGGACCGGGTTCGGGATGCCCCGCGAAGAACATGAAAAGGCCAACGACGTGGAGCTCGACGCGCACTATTCCCTGACAGAGCGAGACAGGGAAGTGACCATCAGCGAGGTTCAGGTTACGGGCGCGATCCCGACGGAAAAGGAAGTCGTCCAGTCCCACTACAAAGAAGAACCAAGAGAGGATGTGTTTGCCAATGCTTAACCATGAAATCAAAGCGGCTGAGAAGCCGATAATAAAATTTGAAACACGGAAGTATAGCATGTCGCTCTCTCCTGAGACCGTGCTGTGCGTTGGGCAGCCGCGCCATGTTGTTTTTTACTATGACAGAGAGCGGCAGGTATTGATAATGGAGGGGACAGACGTGGCGACGCGGTACTCAACCAAATTGCCGCCGCTGAGCAAAACAGACCGGTTCAAACCATCGCAAATGTATATGCCCGGGGTTGTACGTATTTTTGCTGACCAACTTGGTTGGGAGATAAATAAATGCTACGAGATTGAGGGTATATATTACAGCGAGAGCCGAATCGCGACCTTCGAATTGTCCGGCGCGAAAGAGAGCGGAGGCTGGGAAAATGCATTGTGACCCGCAGCCCCCTTTGCTTATTTCTGCGTATTTTGGAAAGCATGTTCCTTTTTTTCGCTTGACAAGCGGCGGTTCTTTCGCTATCAACAAAGCCACGCTAAGCATTCTCGGCAGCCCGCAAAATATTCTTTTTTGGTATAGCAAGCAGCACAATGCACTTTTGCTGACGGCAGTTGAACAGCCGACCGCGTTGTCATTTCCCGTCCCGGATTACCGCTACAACTCGAGGCAATAGCAATAGCATTCCCGCTTAACAGTGCCATGATTGAGGAGGTATCTCTAAATGTCTGAACATCCAAAAAACCAAAACCTGCCCGCTGTTTTGCGCATGAAACGCGGTTGGGAGCTTACAATAAGCCGTGCCGCATTGGAACCCTTAGGGAATCCCGGTTATGTGCGATTTTTGTGGAGCGCGCAACAGCGTGTGTTGCTCATAGAAGCGGCGGATGCCGATACGCCGCAATCACTGCGGGTGGGCGCTCCAAAAGGCGGGAGCATAGTGTTCCGCAACCATAGTTTTCTCGACGCCATTTTGAAACTGACCCAATGGAATCGCGACAGTATCTATACGGTGCAGGGCGAGTACCTGCCGAAGCTAAACATGGTGGCGTTTGAAACCCAAAATGTGATTCAGGAGGAGCCGAGCAATGCGTGATACTCCAAAGAAAGTAGCCGCCTACATTCGCGTAGGTGCGAGCGAAGCCTTCAAACCCGTTTTGGAAGCGGAAAGGGAGAAGTTTGAGAAGAGCATCAGAAACCACGAAACATGGGAGTTTGCGGGCTGTTACGCCGACGCAGGTCCCGCATCGCTGGAAAGCCCCGAACTGCAGAGGTTGATGGAGGATTGCCGGGCGGGCAGAATTGACATTGTCATCACAAAAGGCACATCGAGAATGTCAAAGAATCTTGCAGACATCATCAAAATCTCCATGGAGCTTATGCTGCTTGAACCGCCTGTCGGCATTGTATTTATGGAAGAAAACTGCTTCACTCTACAGAGCAACGAAATCTTTTGCCTCGGCGGCTTTGCGGCCATTGAAGCGGAACAGATGGATCGGCGCAAGGGACTGAACAACCCCGATGGAGGCGATGACGACGAGTAAGACGAAAGTAGCCGTGTATATTCGTATGGATGCAGGAAGCGGGGATGAGGTAGGCCTTGTCTTTTTCGGAGCGGATCGCTTCGGTGAACTTCGCCCGACCCCGCCGGGCGAACTCGGTCACCCGTTGCTCCTCGAATTCCCGTTTGAGCAACCCCACCTCCAGCACGTCGCGCCCGATGCGGCTTTGGTCTTTGATGATCACCGTGGCCACCATGTCCTGACGGACGAGGTCCAGCAGGCGGTTGAGCTCGGGCCTCGAAAATACCGTGCCCGAAACCCCGTCGTCAGGAAAATGCTCGCAGTTTTTGAAGCCGTTGTCCTTCGCATATTTTTCGAGCATCTGCTTCTGGTTCGCGATGGACATGGACTCGCCCTGGAGCAGGTCATACGCGTACCAAACAAGGGCTAAAAAAGGACGCACACTGTTTGGGCAACAGGAACGACCTATTCCCTCACGCGCAGGAAGGTAAATTCGACCTGCTCATTGCGTCCAGGCTTTCAGACTTCGATGCGAACCTGGAAACTTGCACGGACACAATTTGGGAGCTTTTGCTTGCGCGCCCACCGGTCGGGATCCATATTGAATCGCTCAACTTTTTCTCCCTGATGCCAAATGCCCTGCGGTATATGAAATATCTACAGGAAATGCGGTTTCAAAACGAGGAATCTAAGCAGTGCGGCGGCGTGCTATGGGAGCTGTAACGCAGGGAATTCTATGAACAAGCTCAGATCGCCCAAACCGGCACGATCACCGTGCCCCGGTCGAGCGCTGAAAGCTCTTTCTTTGTGCAAACGACGGCCCCATTCCCCTGGGCATACCCGCTTTGTCCAGAACCTTGAACGCGCCCGCGAGCTCCGTCTGTGGCGAGGCAGGCTGGCGCCGGTTTCGAGAGGAAAGTCAAGCGGATTTTTCTTTCAATCCCACCAATCCAACATATTCTGTTCCATGAGCTCGCCAAGCCGCTTCAGGTCGGCCTGCTCGTCATTGGACGCTGCTTCATATGCTTCATGCATTTCCCGGTCATAGCTGTCTGGCGTGAGGTGTTCAAATCCGACAGAGCCGTCTTCATAGGTCGTCTTTCTGTACGGGTACTTCCCCCATTTTTGCTCTACCGACTTACGGCGAAGCAGTTCCTGTCGATCTTTGGGCAGAGCGACTACAGCCGGGACGATAAACATCTCCTTTTCGCCTTGATCGACAAATTTCTGGCCTAGCGAACAGCCGTCAGCCATAATGGGTCAACCTCCAGAGGGGTTTGGCTCATTTATTTTTCCGAACAAAATGGAGGAGGCAGATTATGCGTATCCCCAGCGCCCTTGCCGTCACGCTTGACGCGTGCTGGCAGCAAGCCGATTCCATGGTGGAGGACATTTTCACCATGGTGTCTCTGCACTCTCCGCCCGCGAACGCCAAAACGCTCCTGGATCGCTGGAGCACGGACGGAGAGTGCGAAATCGAGTTCAGCGACGGCCCGCTTCTGGACAGAGGCCCTCCTTACGCGATCCTTGAGGCGAGCCGAGAGCCCCGGCGTATCCTGATAAGGCGCAACCAGCGACGAACCCGGTGGCTGGATGAGTCCAGCCCGCAGGCGAACCTGTGGTATGCGGAAATCCTCGGCTATCTCTCGCTTGGATTCCTGTTCTTGCGCAACTACACAATGAACTGTTCCATAGTAGTTCATACTAACTCGGATGAAATAGAAAATAGTCCTTGCAATTCAATGAAGGATATGGTAATATTAATTCAAGCCGCGACGCCGCGATAAATTGGAGGTGAGTCAAATGCCAAACGAGCCTGAAAAGTGGTCAAGCCTTGAAGAAATAGCCGAGCATCTCGGCGTTAGCAAGGATACGATTCGCAGTTGGATTAAAAAAGGAGTCATACCGCACCGCCGGATAGGCAAGCAATTCAAGTTTCGGATTTCGGAAGTGGATGAATGGGTTGACAGTGGCAAAAGCGCCGAAATAGAATGAGCCGCCAACGATAGTGTTTGTTAGGGCGGCAATATGAGGGTGGCTACTTTTATGGATATGTTGATGCCGTACAACGGTTCCCTAACCGCTGAACAGTTTCTCTACTACGAGATGAGGATTGTTGCGGTGCGGTATCTGGAAGGCAAAACTGTGGAGGAAATCATTGAGGATGTCAAGCGGGACAATCTTTTTCAGTACCCAACGGAGCGCATGATAAACAGATTGGCCCGCGCCTGCTATCGGAGAATCGCCGCGCTGGACAACGAGAAGCTGGTTTACGAGGTGGCAAACGCACCGGCAGAGACGGGCAAGCAGATTAACCTCTACGCTATGATGCGGTATAACCAACTTGCACGAGAGTTTATGGAAGGGCTTGTGGGCGTGAAATACCGTCAGCAGGACTTCTCCTTTACCAAAAAAGACATTCATATGTTCTTTCATCGCTTGCGGGAGCAAAACGATGATGTGGCGGCCTGGAGCGAACAAACCGTCACGAAGCTGAAACAGGTGCTGACGAAGTGCCTCATTGAAACGGAGATGCTCGACAGTGTGAGAGATACCACGCTCAAGCCCATCTTCATCAGCGCGGAACTGGAAACGGGGATCCGGGAAAACAACGACTTGGGCGCGCTTGCCGCGTTCAACTGTTTTAAGTAGGAGTTTGCGTATGGCCGGCATTAAACAGGAGCTTGATGAGATCAAAGGGCGCATTTCAAATGCTGCCTTCCTTGCCAACAAGGGGATTTCCAATGAGGTAGGAATCCACGTCTTTAAATACGCCCCCCGGCACGAGCTCATCGTGCGGGACTATATCCAGCGGCTGGCGTCCGCACCGTCCGATATTTATCACGTCATTGAGCGGGATATGTATAAAATCCTGCTTGCTATTCTGGAGGAAAAGCGCGTCCTCGGCGCGGCGCCCTCTTTGGAGGAGAAGAAGGGCAAGGAGTATCTGCTGGCCCAACTCCAGAAGGTTGCCACGCCGGAAGCCTTCCTCGCAAAAATGAAATACGAACCGCACCAGCGCGGAGATATCCTCTTTTTAACAGGCGTCGGCAAGGTTTATCCGTTTATGCGGTCACACAAAATGCTCGACAGTATGCAACAGGCGTTCTCGGACATACCGATTGTGATGTTCTATCCAGGGGAATTCAATGGGCAAAGCCTGATTCTTTTTGATAAATTCCACGACGGGAATTATTATCGCGCATTCAACTTGCTTTAATTTTTTGCGGAGGTTTTACAGTGAAGATTCAGAGCATGTTTCAAAGGGACATTAACCGCGACATCAACGGCGTGATCAAGGTGGCGCAGGACGATGAACAGAGCCTGGTTCAGGAGCTTGGCGAGTATATCATTACCAAAGAGCTCCGCCGCCACTTCACCACATTCTTCGATAATTACTCGAAAGCCATCGACCATCCAACGGATAAAATCGGGGTGTGGATTTCGGGTTTCTTCGGAAGCGGTAAATCCCACTTTCTTAAAATGCTGTCTTACCTGCTGTCCAACCGCGAAGTCGCCGGGCGACACGCTGTGGATTTCTTCGAGGATAAATTTGACGACCCGATGATGTACGCCACAGCCGTGCGATGCACCAATATCCCTACGGAGTCGATTCTCTTTAACATTGACATCGAGGGGCCGATCAACAAAGACAAAACGGCGGTTCTGCGGGTGTTCGCCAAGGTGTTCTACAACCACCTGGGCTTCTACGGCGAGGATTTGAAGATAGCGAAGCTGGAACGCTTCGTGGACAGGAGCGGCAAGACCGACGCATTCCGCGAGAAGTTTGAGGAAATCAACGGTGCGCCCTGGGTGGAAGCCAGAGCATCCTATGCTTTTTTTGAGGACGACGTCGTTTCTGTTTTGCAAAGTGTTTTCAGCATGAGTGAAGTTGCTGCGCGCAACTGGTTCAACGGCGAAGAAAACGGCGACATGAGCATCAAGCAGCTCGTGGAAGAAATTAGGGCATATGCCGAAACCAAAGGAAAAGACTTCAGGCTGTTATTCTGCGTGGATGAGGTCGGCCAGTATATCGGCGAGGACGGCGACCTGATGATGAACCTCCAGTCCATCGTTGAGGAAATTGGCAGCAAGTGCCGCGGCAAGGTCTGGGTGATGGTTACAAGCCAGGAGGCCATCGACTCCGTGGTCAAAATTAGCGGCGACGACTTTTCCAAGATTCAGGGCCGCTTCAACACCAGGCTGTCCCTGTCCTCCGCATCGGTGGATGAAGTGATAAAAAAGCGTATTCTTGAGAAAACCCCGGAGGCCGAGCAGCTTCTCCGCATGGTTTTTGATAAAGAACACGCGGTAATCAAAAACCTGTTCACCTTCAACAACGCTGTGCTGGACATCAAGGGCTATGCCGATGGCTCTGTGTTTTCCGCAGCCTATCCGTTCATTCCTTACCAGTTTATCATCATACAGAAAGTGCTCGCCGAAATTCGAAAACACGGCAACAGCGGCAAGCATCTATCCGGCGGCGAGCGATCCATGCTTTCCGGCTTTCAGGAAGCGGCACAAAAGATACAGGGCAGAGACGAGAACGCCCTTGTGCCCTTTTGGCAGTTCTACGACACGGTACATACATTCCTGGAAAGCCCGATACGCCGCGTGATCGACCGCTGCCAGACGGCGGCCGATCATCACGACGGCTTGGAGCACCAAGACGTGCGCGTGCTCAAGCTCCTCTATCTGATCCGATACATCGATGATATAAAGGCGAACATCGATAATATCGCTGTCCTGATGGTAGACGATATCCGCACAGACAAGATTACCTTGCGCAGCGATATTGCCGCGTCCCTGGAGCGCCTGGAGCGCCAGAACTATGTGGCCCGCAACGGCGACAATTACTCGTTTCTGACCGACGAAGAGCAGGACATCGCCATCGATATCCGCAACACGCCGGTGGACAGCGCGGCCATCGTGCAGAGTATAGGGCAGACGCTTTTTTCGGAAATCTATCCGGCGAAGAAATTTAAGTATAACAAATACGACTTCGCCTATGACCAGTACATCGACGAAGCCCTCGTCGGGACTGCTGCGGGCGGGGTTCGCCTGCGTTTCGTCACGGTGGCAAACGACTACTGCAACGCGCCGGAAGCGAAGCTGATCATGGACTCGCAAGTCAACAACGAGGTGATCGTCCTGTTGTCCGGCGAGGCACGGTATTTTGAGGAACTGGAAACCGCCGCCAAGATTCGCAAGTATATCAAACAAAAGAATGTCTCACAATTGCCGGAGAGCATCCAGGACATCATCCGCAAGCGGCAGGCACAGGCCCGCGCCCTTGAAGACAGCGCGAGGGGGCAGCTTGATAAAGCGATAGTCGGCGCGGCGTTCTATATCCACGGCGAAAAGACGGAAATTAAGCACGGCGATGCCAAGGCCAAGCTCGACGAAGCCCTGGGGCAGCTCGTCGAAAGCGTCTACTCCAAGCTGAACCTCGTGAATGTATTCTGCGAAAGTGACGCCGACATCCTGTCTATCCTCAACGGCGAGCCGCGGCAAAGCAGCGTTGCGGGCACAGGGAACAATAATGAGTTTGCCCTGTCCGAAGTCAGCCAATGGCTGGAGGAGCGCTGCATGAGCCATGTTCCCGTGTCGATGGGCGATGTGCAAAGGCGTTACCAGGCGATACCATATGGCTGGCGCGAAGTGGATATAGCCGCTTTGGCGGCGCGGCTGGTCGTATCCCAGATGATTGAAATCCGCTACGGCGGCGCGGTAGCCGGCAAGGAGGACAGAAGCCTTGTCCGCTATCTGCGTGTAAAATCTGAAATCGACAAGGCGAGCGTCAGCCGCAGAATCGCGCCGTCTGAGGAGGATATGCGCAAAGCGGTCAAATTTCTGCGGGAATGGCTTGGACAAATGTCCATTGCCCAGGACGAGGACGGCTTGGTGCTGTTTGTGAAAGAAGTGCTTGCGGAAAGGCAGCTGCACTACGAAGCTCTGTTGGCGCTATATCAGAACGAGCGCTATCCGCAAGGGGAAGTAGTGCGCGGCGCCCGCGATCTGATGGCGGATATCCTCACGCAGAAAAGCAACAACGTGGCGCTCCTAAAACACCTCATCGCCAAACAGGAAGCCATTCTGGATATGTCTGAAGATATGGAGGAGGTTGAGACCTTCTTCAAGTCGCAGAAAGACATTTTCGACTCTGCCCGAAGGCAGCAAAACAACTTGCGGGACGAGCGGGATTACTTCGCCGCCGATCCGGAAACCGCCGCAAAAATCAATGAAATCGCATCTATCCTTGGCATGGCAAAGCCCTACCAAAGAATCAAGGACCTCTCCGGCCTGATGCAGGACATCAGATCGGCCTATGATGTCCTTCTCGGCCAGAAGAAGGAAGAGGTGCGCGGCATCATCACCCTGTGCATGGGCGACATCCACACGCTTGCGGGCGTGGGCAGCAGGGCTGACGACGATGTTCGCCGTGCCGACGACCGCTTCGGCGAATACAAGCAAAAGGTTGCGGGTGCGCAAAGCCTGACCGTGCTGGACGCGATGATCACCCAGATGCAAAATTACAAAGATCAAGTATGCAAACGGATTGAAGCCTTGCTGCACGAGGCGCCGCCGTCGCATCCCGGAGCCGGAGAAGCGGAAAAACCCAGGTCTATCGCCCAAGTGCGCCGTTATGACCTGTTCCCCGCAAGGCGCTTGACCAGTGCCGAGGATGTGGACAACTACCTTGAAGGCATCCGTAAGAAGTGCCTGGCCACGCTGGAGAACGCCGGCGGCATTCAAATCATGTAGGCGAGGGGACGGATATGAACAAGACCGCCATACAAAAATACGCGGTGTGGGCACGAAACGAGCTCATCGGGCAGGTAAAACAGCGTGCCTTCCAATATGGGATCAGCGAGGAGGGGTACGGCGAAGAGAACGCCGCCGTGGTTGCCGGGCGTGTGTTGAGCACGGACGAAAAGCGCCAGCGGCAGGGCTTTGTTGACGAAATAAAGAAATACGGCTACCGGCAGGCGGTGGAAAAAGCTGCTTACACCTGGTTCAACCGCTTCATCGCTCTGCGCTTTATGGAGGTCAACGACTACCTGCCGACCCATGTGCGTGTGTTTTCGGACGCTGCCGGGAGCTTCAATCCCGAAATACTCAAAGAGGCCCTGCGCATTGATTTACCCGGCCTTGACCCCGCGAAGGTCCGCGCTTTCATCGACGCCAGCGACGACGAGGGTCTTTACCGCTACCTGCTGCTCACCCAGTGCAACGCCCTGAGCGGCGCACTGCCGGAGATGTTCCAGCAAATGGGCGGCTACACCGAGCTGCTGCTGCCGAACAATATCCTCAAGCAGGACAGCGTGCTTGCCCGGCTTGTGCTGGACATTGACGCGGGCGACTGGCACGACGCCGTGCAGATCATCGGGTGGATGTACCAGTACTACAACACCGAACCCAAGCAGGCGGTCTTCGACGGCCTGAAGAAGAATATTAAAATCACCAAGGAGAAAATCCCCGCCGCAACCCAGCTTTTTACCCCGGACTGGATCGTGCGCTACATGGTGGAAAACTCCCTGGGCAGGCTGTGGCTGGAAAACCACCCGGACGCGGCCTTGCGGGGCAAACCGCTGCAATCGTATTGGAAATACTACCTGGCCGAAGCGGAGCAGACCCCTGAAGTGACGCGGCACCTGTGCGCCCTGCGCTCTCTGTCACCCGTAAAATCGCCGGAAGACGTCCGCTTTATTGACCCCTGCATGGGCAGCGGCCACATCCTGGTCTACGCCTTTGACGTGCTGCTGCAAATCTACGAAAGCGAGGGCGTGGGCAACAGCGACGCCGCCCGGCTCATCCTGGAAAAAAACCTCCACGGCCTGGATATCGACCCCCGGGCCTACCAGCTTGCCTATTTCGCGCTGATGATGAAAGCCCGCAAACACAACCGCCGCATCCTTCGCCTGGGCGTTGCGCCGCAGGTCTACCACCCGGAGGGCTTTGCCGACGGCGAGGAATACGGCTCGCTGAAAATCGATGACCCCGGCGGCATACCCGCCGAGCGCATTGGCTACGACAACGACCTGCGCGTATGGAACTTCAAGCGGCTGCTGACCCTGAAGTACGACTGCGTGGTGACGAACCCGCCGTATATGGGAGGCAAAGGGCAGAGTGGAACAACGGCTCAGTTTCTTAAAGATAATTATCCCGATACCAAATCCGACACATTTTCTGCTTTCATTGAAAGGTGCGGACAAATGGCCAGCTCGACTGGATATGTCGGAATGTTTACGCCATATGTCTGGATGTTTATACAGAGCTATGAGAAGCTCCGCAATATGCTGTACTCCACAAAAGATATTATCACGCTGATTCAGTTTGAGTATTCAGCGTTTGAAGAAGCAACTGTGCCAGTCTGTTCTTTTGTGGTGCGCAATGGCAAAACTGGCGCTTCTGGAGAATATTTGCGCCTTGTGGATTATCGCGGCGGCATGGAGGTACAGAGAGTAAAAGCGCTTGAAGCCATAGCCAATCCCAATTGCGGCTATCGCTATACAGCCAGCACCGAAAACTTCGAGAAAATACCGGGGTGGCCTGTGGCGTATTGGGTGAGTGAGGCGATGTTAAGGGCGTTTATTCGTGGGAAAACAATTGAAGAAATCGCCGACGTAAAGCATGGAATGTCTACAGGAAAAAACGAAGTATTCGTTCGCGAATGGTGGGAGATCAAGCATAATGAAATAGATTATAATCTGACCGATAAAAATCAACTAGAACATAGCACGGCTAAGTACTATCCCTACAATAAAGGTGGAGAGTATCGGCTTTGGTATGGTAATGCACAACAAGTCGTGCTATACGGAAGCGAAGGCAGAACAAAGATGCTAACTTACTCCGGCTTTAGGCACGATGGTAAAGAGTGGTATTTCCGCAAAGGCATAACATGGTCTTTTATTAGCTCATCAAAATTCGGCGTTCGCTTGTCGCCAACTGGGTTTGTCTTTGACGTTGCCGGCTCATCTCTTTTCCCGAAACCAGTGAATATACTCTATTTGCTTGGCTTTTTGAGTTCGAAGATTTGTTTTACCATCCTAATGTCTCTCAATCCAACATTGAATTTTCAAGTTGGAAACATCAAGAGCATACCCGTAATCCTCGATGCAGGCAGAAAGCCGGATGTGGATGATTTAGTTACCACCAACGTCTCACTCTCCCGTTCCGACTGGGACGCCTTTGAAACCAGCTGGGATTTTAAGCGGCACCCGCTGGTGAATGGGGAAGCGAGCATGGCGGCGGCGTTTGGGAATTGGGAGCGCGAGGCGGCGGAGCGGTTTGAGACCCTCAAGGCCAATGAAGAGGAGCTGAACCGGATATTTATTGGCATCTACGGCTTGCAGGATGAGCTGACCCCGGAGGTGGAGGACAAGGACGTGACCGTGCGGCGGGCCGACCTGGGCCGGGACATCAGGAGCTTTATCAGCTACGCCGTAGGGTGCATGTTCGGGCGGTATTCGCTGGACGAGGAGGGGCTTGTGTTCGCGGGCGGCGGCTGGGATGACGGCAAGTACAAGACGTTCCAGCCGGATGCGGACAACGTGCTGCCCATCTGCGACGACGAGTATTTTGACGACGACATCGCGGGGCGGTTCGCGCAGTTCGTGGAGGCGGTCTACGGCGCGCAAACCCTGGAGGAGAACCTGAAGTTCATCGCCGACGCGCTGGGCGGTAAAGGCACGCCCCGCGAAGTCATCCGGAATTACTTCCTGAATGATTTCTACAAAGACCACTGCAAGATATACCAGAAACGCCCGATTTATTGGTTGTTCGATTCCGGCAAGAAGCACGGCTTCAAGGCGCTGGTGTACCTGCATCGCTACAGCCGCGACCTGCTGGCCCGCCTGCGCACGGATTACGTCCACGAGCAGCAGGAGCGCTACCGCACCCAGCTTTCGCACATCGCCGTGGCGCTGCACACGGCGGCGGGCACGGAGCGGGCAAGGCTCCTCAAGCAGCAGGACAAGCTCAGCGAGCAGGCCCTTGAGCTGGGGGCCTACGAGGAAAAAATTCACCACTTGGCCGACAGGAACATTGAAATCGACCTGGACGACGGCGTGAAGAAGAACTACGAGCTTTTCGCCGATGTGCTGGCGAAGATATAGAGAGGTGTGAACGGGATGGCAAACAAACCACCCTATACCATCACGGAGAAAGCCGCCGACTATCTGGCGAAAATCGTAGAAACCGTAACGCGGCTGGAATACGGCACGGGCTTCAAGCGGGATATCCGCCTGCATAGGGAAAATCGTGCGCGGACCATACACTCCTCCCTTGCCATCGAGGGCAACTCTCTCACGCTGGGTGAGGTAACCGCCGTGATCGAAGGCAAGGTCATCGCGGGCAAGCAGGCGGACATCAAGGAAGTAAAGAACGCCTACGAAGCCTACGACAAAATCATGACATTTGACCCCTATGCCGTCAAAGACTTCCTGATCGCCCACAAGCTGATGACGCAGGGTCTGGTTGCGGAAGCGGGCAAGTTCCGCAGCGGCGACGTGGGTGTATTTGACGGCGATGTGGCGGTGCATATCGGCGCGAGGCCGCAGTTCGTCCCAGGTTTGGTGAACGAGTTGTTCGGTTGGGCAAAGGAATCCGAATTGCACCCTGTGTTGAAAAGCGCGATTGCGCATTACGAAATCGAAACTATCCACCCCTTTGCCGACGGCAACGGGCGTATGGGGCGGCTTTGGCAGACCTTGCTTCTGGCCAAATGGAACGCCATTTTCGCATGGATTCCCATGGAAGAGGTGCTGTACCGGAACAGACCGCAATACTATCAGGCAATCGAAGCGGCGAGAAAAGCCAACGATTCGGGCGATTTTATTGAATTTACGCTTTCGGTGGTTTTGGACACCATTGCCGACCAGGAAAAGCACCAAGTCAAGCACGAAGATAAGCACCAAGTCGAATGGGCCGAAAAACAACTGGAGGTGCTGAGATCACTTGGCACAACGGCATTGTCGCGCAAAGAAGTGTTTGACGCTGTCGGAATGAACGGTGATTCGCGTTCATTCAAACGTCATATGGAACCGCTTCTCGAAGCGGGACTGATTGAGATGACCGTACCTGACAGGCCAAACAGCCGCCTGCAAAAATACAGGCTGACGGAAAACGGTAAGACTGTCATCGGCGAAAGCAGATAGTAACGGAGGATTGCTCATGTTGTCAGAAACCATAAACAGCAGGCTGCTGGAGCGGTTCGCCGTGCCGTTGCCTGAGTTCCATAACCGCCGGATCGTGTTCTGGCACGATGAAGACGGTTCGTTCGAGGATGAATTGAACCATCTCGATCTGCCCGGCACACAGGTCATCAGATTAACCGGCACAAACAATTTCTCTGTTAAAAAATTACTCTGCGCCGACGATCTGACGGGCGATTATCTGATTTACGACCCTCTGGTTTATGACAAAGAAGGCAAAGACGACTGGTTGTTGGACATCCGGCTGTACAGCGAGGAGTTCCGCGCCGACCTTGTGTCCTTGCAGATGGAGGAACTGTTGGTAGAACCGTCCTCCGCGATGCGCAAGACGATGAAGCTTTACGACAGATTTATGGACAGCAAAGAGCGCAGGGAAAAACTGCGCCGTATCGGCCGCAGCTACCAGTCGCCGCTGCAATTGCATATCGACATTATGGCGGTGCTGTGCGGGTGCGGCGGCGGCACGGTACAGGACGTGATTATCGCCGTGCTGTCGGCAGGCCTGGAGAAAGAGAGCAATGCCGCGCTAACGGCGATTGAAAAGTTCGGCAGCATGGATGCTTTTTGGTCGTTGATTCAAAAATACACGGGTTATCCGCACACGCACGAGCGTCCGCTTGGCGATTTTGCCGCCCATATCCTGCTGACCGCTCTCTCACAAACGATGCCGATGTCTATTCTGCGCGGGTTGGAGCGGTTCGTTTCAGACGCGAACAAAGCTTATTGCTACCAGCTAGTCCACGAGTGGCAGCACAGCGGCGACGGAAGTGGCTTGGAAGACATTTGCCGCCATGTGGAGCGAGAGCTGCGCCTTGCCGGTCGTTTTGACAAGACGGAAGTCAGCGTTCTCTTGAAAAGCGATACATTCCCGGCGATCAATGAAAGCATCCTCAAGCATTTCTACGCTGAGATTGCCGAGAACGTCATTAAGGCAGAGGATATCATTACGGCGGTTGAGAGCCGCAGAACAGCCGCTTGGTATAGCCTGACAGAGGACTATCTCGAAAGCCTCTATTGCATAGCCAGAATGCAGAGATTCTACCTATCGCACATCGAAGGCTTCCATATAGTGGAACCAGCGAAGGTCTGGACGCTCTACACCACGGACGCTTATCAAATGGACAGCTATTATCGGCGCTTCCATCTTCATTTTGGCAATAGCTTAAAAAAACCGAGCGCACTTTTGGAGGACGCTTTGAAGAAGTGCTCCGACAGGGTTGAAGGCTTGTACCGTGAGTGGTTTTTGAAACAACTCACCCTGATATGGACCAATTCCATCGCGGGCGATCTGGAGTCGCTTGGGGCCGTTGCCGCCGCACAGATACCCGAACAACGCAGATTCTACAACCGCTATGTTTCGCCCAACGTGCGCCGCGGCAACCGTGTGTTCGTGGTTATTTCCGACGCCCTGCGCTATGAAACAGCCGTTGAACTCTCCGAGCGGCTCAGCCGCGTCACCAAGGGCAAGACAACAATGGAAGCGATGCAAGCAATCTTCCCTGGTATAACGAAGTTCGGCATGGCGGCTTTGCTCCCCGGCAAAGAGGTGACGGTAAATGAAAAGATGGACGTGTTTGTAGACGGCAGCCCGGCCGCCACTACGCTCCAGCGCGGTGTGATACTTTGCAGGGCCCACCCCGGCAGCGCGGCAGTGACTTACAAAGACCTGCTCCAAATGAAAAAGCAGGAACGGCGCGACCTCGTGGCAGGCAAGGAAATCATTTATATCTATCATAACACCATTGATGCCAACGGTGACAAACCCGCTACCGAGCAGAAGGTGTTCGAGGCTTGCGGCGACGCCATTGAGGAACTGACCGCCATCGTCAAGATCATCGTTAACGATTTAAGCGGGGCAAATGTGTTTATCACCGCGGACCACGGCTTTCTTTACACCTATCGTCCGCTGGACGAGAGCCAAAAGATCAGCCGACAAACTTTTTGCGGCAACCTTCTGGAACTGGGCAGGCGTTACGCTCTTGTGCCTCCCGAGACCACTGCCGACTATCTCTTGCCTGTCAAAACAGACAAGATGATCAGCGGCGTTGCGATGAAGGGCTTCGCTGCGCAGGATACCGTACGCATGAAAGTGCAGGGCGGCGGCGAGAACTATGTCCACGGCGGCATAAGTATGCAGGAAATGGTTGTTCCGGTCATTGTCTACAAAGGAATCCGAGCCTCCTCCACAAAATATGTCGAGGTGCAAAATCCGGGACTTTCACTGATATCAGAGAGCCGAAAAGTTTCGAATCTGATGTTCTCGCTGGATTTTCTGCAAAAGCAGCCCGTGGGCGACAAGGTGCAACCGTGCAATTATACGCTCCGCTTCACCGACGAGGAGGGAGTGCCTGTCAGCGATTTTCAGACGGTTATCGCCGACCGGACAAGCGGCAAAGATGCCGAGCGGGTGCTGCGCGTAAGGTTCACTCTCAAGCCGATGCAGTACAACACAAACAAGCTTTACCGCCTTGTCATCGCAAACGACACCGATGCCCCCGAAGAGGTGGAATTCCGCATAGACATCGCATTTGCCGACGACTTCGGCTTCGATCTGTAACTATAATAGGAGGATTTGAAGATGGAGGCAGCAAACCCAAACGAGGAAATCTATAGAAAACTGCGGGCGAATTTCGACGGCAGGATTGTCCGCAAAGACCTGACCAAGGCCATCAAGGAGGGCGCGAACGTGCCTGTCTATGTCTTGGAGTTTTTGCTTGGACAGTATTGTTCTTCTGACGACCCGCAGATTATCGAAAGCGGTGTGGCGAACGTCAAGAGAATCCTTTCCGAGAACTTCGTGCGCCCTGACGAGGCGCAGAAGGTGCTGTCATCTCTGCGGGAGCGCGGCGGCTACACGGTTATCGACCGCATCACAGTCAGCCTGAACATAAAGTTTGACCGATATGAAGCGGACTTCTCCAACCTTGGCGTTCGGGGTATCCCCATTTCGGCAGACTATGTATCCAGGTATGACCGCCTGCTGTGCGGCGGCATCTGGTGCATCGTCGGGCTTGAATATGAGTACATTGAGGAAGACAAAAAATCCACGCCGATACGCGTCGTGAAGCTGACCCCGATTCAAATGCCACACATTGACATGGCCGAAATAAAGGAAGGCCGCAAAGCCTTTTCCAAGGATGAGTGGATTGCGGTTTTGCTTCGCTCTGCCGGCATGGAAGCCGACCATTTTACCAACCGCGAGAAATGGCTACAGCTCACCCGTATGCTCCCGCTCATAGAAAACAACTTCAATCTCTGTGAGCTGGGGCCTCGCAGCACGGGCAAGTCGCATCTTTATAAGGAAATTTCGCCAAACTCCATCCTTGTATCCGGTGGGCAGACTACGGTCGCCAATCTCTTCTACAACATGTCGAATAAGCAGGTCGGCCTTGTGGGTTTATGGGACTGCGTGGCATTCGATGAGGTGGCGGGCATTACGTTCAAGGACAAAGACGGCGTTCAAATCATGAAGGACTACATGGCGTCCGGCTCGTTCGCTCGCGGCAAGGAGGAAAAGGCGGCGTCCGCCTCAATGGTTTTTGTGGGCAATATCAACCAGAGCGTGGATGTGCTGCTGAAAACCTCACACCTCTTTGACCCGTTCCCCGAAGCGATGGCCTATGATACGGCATTCCTGGACCGTATGCATTGCTATAATCCCGGCTGGGAAATCCCAAAGTACCGTCCAGAATCATTCACCAACGGCTACGGCTTTATCACTGATTACCTCGCTGAGTTCATGCGGCAGATGCGCAAAGAGCCATTCGGTGACGTCTGCGATAAATATTTCCGCTTCGGCAGCAACCTGAACCAGCGCGATGTAATTGCCGTGCGAAAAATCGTGTCTGGTTTTGCCAAGCTGCTCTACCCGAACGGCGAGTTCACCAAGGAAGAGATAGAGGAAGTCCTCGTCTTTGCCCTTGAAATGCGCCGCCGCGTCAAAGAGCAACTCAAGAAAATCGGCGGCATGGAGTTCTACGATGTGAACTTTTCCTACGTCGACAACGAGTCCTTTGAGGAACGTTATGTTTCCGTACCGGAGCAAGGCGGCGGCAAGATAATTCCAGAAGGCTTGACGAACCCCGGTAATATCTACACCATCTCGCAAGGTAAAAGCGGCATGATAGGCGTATACCGTCTTGAAACGCAAATGCTCCCCGGCAACGGAAAATTCGAGCGCACGGGGCTTGGCTCTGACCGCGACGCGAAGGAAGCCACCAACACGGCGTTTAACTACCTGAAAGCAAGCGGACACCAGATAAGCGGTCAACTCAGCACGACAACAAAGGACTACATCATTAACTATCAAGACCTCAACGGCATCGGCATGACAAAGTTCTTGACATTGCCGTCTGTGATAGCCCTCGCTTCCTGCGCCCTTGGCAAGCCAACACTTTCCAGTCTGGCCGTTCTCGGCGAAATCAGCATCAGCGGCACTATCCTCAAGGTTGAGGAGCTGGCAAGTGTCCTGCAAGTCTGCCTCGATGCTGGGGCAAAAAAAGTGTTGATCCCCATCACCTCTGCCGCTGAACTGGGCATGGTTCCAGCGGACCTCATCGGCGCATTCAGCCTGATATTTTACAGCACGCCACAAGAAGCTGTTCGCAAGGCTTTGGGCGTGGAATAAGAGTAAGGTGCGCCACTAAACTTTTTTTCATCGCATAAATATAAAGGCTCGAAACGGCTGTGCAAGGTCGTTTCGAGCCTTTACAAAATTGTCCTTTCGTAATGACCGCATAGCAAATAGTCTGGTAAGTTCTCCCGTGCCTCCGTCCGTCGTAAACGGCGATCACGGCATCAGCCCTGTCAACCATGAAGCGGTTGTCGGGCACGCCTTTTGTGGGCCGCCCGAACGCCACGCCACGCGCCTTGGCCGCCGCAATCCCTTCAGCCTGCCGCTGACGAATGGCTATGCGCTCCCGTTCTGAGCAGTAGCTCAACAGTTGCAAGATGATGTCGCTGATCAGCCGCCCGGTGAGGTCGCGGTCTTTCTGTCGCGTGTCGAGCAGCGGCATATCCAGCACCACGATATCCGCACCCTTCCATTGTAAATCATCGTAGCTGATACAGCTATTCCTTTTTTTGCTTTCACGCCAGGCTCACATGAAAAGGCGCTTGCCTTCCCATCTGTTCTGTGCTATGATTAAAAAGTCAGAAGAGCGGAAGTAAGAGGAGGCTCATTTCCTATGAAAAAGAAAACCATAGTTTCCTTGGCCATCGCACTGCCCGCTGCGCTTTTGCTTGCCTTGGGCGTCCTGCACGCCCTCAGCTACGTCAATACCATAAAGGAGAAGCCTATGCAATACACTCTATCCCAGGGCGATCTAGCGCTCAATTATGACCCCTGCGCCATGACCTTGCGTGTTGTAAATCACAACGGCACGCGGTGGGACTGGCTGCCCAAAGCCTGCTACGTGGAGCTCGCGGGCGGCAAACGGCTCGCGTTCGAAAAGGCGCTGTGCGAAAGCGAGGAGCTTGAAATTGATGGTGTGCTAGTACCCTGTAAAACCTAATCATTGAACAACCGGATAAAGCCTTTTGAGCTTGATACGAGCATCTTCGGCAGTAAACTGCCAATCGACA